>OMDK01000590.1_pt1 | contig 17925 bp, 19 predicted proteins | sample 1645201 | NCBI WGS metagenome assembly OMDK01 (sample SAMEA103958151, study PRJEB25191) | human gut metagenome
TTGCCCCGGAATGCCCTGTTTTGCAAGGGTTTCCGGGGTTATGATGATATGCTCTGAAAATGCAGATTGTGGCAAATCAGAGCAGAATTGAGCACGTTGTTACTACCTGTTAGTAGTAAAATTAGTAGTAAAAGAGACTTTCTTACTACTAATGATTTATATTTCAGAACAATTTTTTATCACTTCATAAGCCAAATATTTAACTAACGGTATTTCCGCTGCAATTATTTTTCTACTAATGTTGGGAATCGCAATATATTCTTCGACATCACCTTTTGCATGAGCGATGGAACATCTATATCCATATACTCTTTCTACTATATTAGAAATTATTTTTTTGTCTTCTTTTGAAAGATCGATTTTATAACCTTGTGATCTACAGTAAATATCAAAATGCTCTGAATTTGAATTTATCCATGTTTTAAATTTACCAGTAAAAAGTTCAATTGGAATATACATTCCTTGCGGAAGCTCTAAATTAAGACACATATTATTTATGGAATCTGATACGCTCCCAGACAAAATACTAATTTCATGTGCTGCTTTATTTCTAATTTTTCGAATGCAATCCAAAGTCTTTCGTTCATGCTCAGATATTAATCCCAAATAGTATGCAAAGGTAATTTTTGAACTGAATGTTGAGAGTATTGCATTTCCTCCCTCAAAAATATCACCATCTGTATTCTTTTCTTGTAATAATATATTTTTTATCAGTTTCTCAAGCTGTGCATCTAATGTAGCCGCACATATTATAATCGTAGAACGCATACTTTTTCCTGTAACTCGCTTTGCACAGTCTGCATCCACATATTAAACTCATTCACAAAATTTTCCATTGGCACTTCAATCATCTCCTCCCAAATTTGCTTTCTTCATATCGCTTATTATAGCAAAATTTCATCCTTATAGCTACTCGCTTTCTAGCCTCAAATCAAAAGCTCCACCAAAGCACATTGTATCTGTACTTTAGCAGAGCACCATTGTATTCTTCTATATCAAATTACCTTAAACATCCTTTGCGACATCGGTTTCTCATTCTTCTTTTCAATCTCTGTCTGTGCCTTTCGAAAGTCTTCCATCCGTTTCAATTCTTCCTCAGCATCATCGAATCCGATATGCGTGTACACATTCATTGTGACTGATATATCCGAATGCCCCATGAGGTACTGCAATGTCTTGGGATTCATTCCCGATTTTGCCATATTACTACAATAGGTGTGTCGGCACACATGAGGCGTGATGTTTGGCATCTGCACCCGATAGATATCATTGTATCTGCCGACCATGTGGTTGAATCGGTGCTGCCAGTGCATTGCTACAAGTGGCATTCCATTATCATCGTAGAAAAGGAATCCACTATAGCCATCAATGGATTTTTCCACTTTAGGAGCATTCCTGTCCTCGATGATTGCCTGAAACATCTGTGCCACATCCTCTGTAATCGGCAGTACCCTTGTTCCGGCATCTGTCTTTGTGGTTTCTATGATATATCGCATATCCGATGTTCTCTGCAACTGATGGTCGATATTCACGGTTCTATTCTCAAAATCAATGTCTTTCAGCGTCAGTCCACAAAATTCCGATATTCGGATTCCCGTATGAAAGAGTATGTACACAACTTCATAGTATTTACAGTACACCACATCGTCATGCACAAACTTTAAGAACTTTCTCATCTGATCTTTTGTGATTGCCTCTCTTGTAACTGCATCATTTACCAATACTCCGGCAAGTTGAAATCCGAATGGATTCTTTACCAGAATGTCATCATCCACCGCCATCTGAAAGGCTGGTCGCAACACTCCACGGATGGTATGAATGGAACTGTAGCTTTTCCTATCCTCTTGCTGCAATTTGATAAGGAACAGCTTTGCATCTGAAGTTTTCACACTTCGGATTGTCTTTTTGCCAAACGCTTCCTTTGCAAGTAATCTCTGCACTGTAACATATCCCTGTTTCGTGCTTTGCCTTACTCCAGTCTTTGTTTTCAAATATCGGTCTACCAGTTCACAGACTGTCATCTGTCCGTCTACGATATTCACAAGCAAATCTAAATCTGTGTTTACTTGTTTTTCCAACTCTCGAAGGGAAAGGCATGGTTTCTTGCCCTTTGGAAGTTTGTCCGTAGGCTCCAGTTTCCAACTGTATACAAAATGTGGTTTTCCATCAATATGATATTTATATTGATATTTTCCGTCTGCCCTTACGCTTTCTCCCGGTCTTAATACTCTGCGTTTGGAATCCCGCCTTGTCTGACCTCTTCCTGCCTTTGCCATTATACCCGCCTCCTTAGTTCTGGATGGTTATGCAGATACCTTTCAAAGGCTACACGAAGAATCAGCTTGCGTTCTCCGTAGTATGCCAGAAAATCTTCCCCATCCGTATTATTCAATAAATCATAAAATTTTCTCCGGCTCAAAACAAAATATTCAATTGTCTCAGAAGGATTCAAAATATCCTTTTCTGCTAAACTTGGTCTTGCCACAAAAGTACTTCCTTTCTGCCAAAAGTGGCTGTTTTCAAGGTTTTTCGAGGTCATACTATATATCACTCTGAACGCTGATAATATCAACTACTTTCGGCAGACAAACGGAATTATATCTCCGAAGAAGCACTGATAAATTTTTCAAACTGTGAGCGGATAATCAGATACCTGTTTCCGCTGAATACCGCAAATCTTCCTCTGTTATCTTCTGCCAGTCTACGCATTTTCTTTGTCCCGATATTAAAATACGATGCTGCTTCTTTGATTGTCAATGTGTACTTTTCACTCACAGGGACAAGTGTATTTTCCGTAGTATCATGTTTTTCTATTGCCATGTGCAATCCTCCTTCCATACGGGCTGCAGTATTTCCACAGCCCCAACTGCTTAGTCTGCTGCCATCTGAAGTACCTTGACTGCATCCTTACGGATCAGCTTTCCATCCAGATACTCACATCCCAGATATCCTACCTGTCCACGCATGGCAAACTTTTCTTTCAGTGTGCGGATAGTCAGCGGAAAACGCTGAACGAGCCAGTAATTGCTGAAATCTCCAAATGCGATTACTTTCTGCCCCTTTCCGATAGACGGCATGGAATCAACAATCTGCACAGGTTTTGAGAAAATCGTTTCATCACTTTCCTTCCACAGATAGTTTCCGGCTGAATCTTTGAGGGTACGGAGTGCCAGAGCCGTTTCGTCATTCATAAGCCATGTACCATGTTTACGGTATTTCTTATCCACGGATAGATACAGTTTGATGATTTCATCATAGCTGATAGCAGAATCACTCTCTGCCGTCACGCCCGTTTCTGCTCCGTCAGTGGCGTGCAGAATACCTGTCGGCTGATTTTCCCCTGTTCCGTTGATAAACGCCTGTTCCTCGCTTGTGCCAAAACAACGTGCCATTTTCCTGATTACATAATCCTCTATGGCAAAGGACTGGTCAGAAGCGAACTCCAATCCAAGTCTGACAAGCTCGGACAATCGGTATGCCTGTACTTCAAATCTCTGAAAATCGTCCTCGTTATCCATGCCCTCCAGATTGACCATATCGCCCCATTCAGCCTGACCTTCACAGTCAAATGTCCAAAGACGGCTGTCACTTCTGGTCGCATTCACAACGGTTGCCAGCTGACGGACTGCACTTTCTTTCTGTAGTACTGCCATATATTTTTTATTTGATTCTCCGGGCAGATGGTACGCATTTGTCTTGCTTTCACGGTTGTTATAAAGGCTGTCCGTAACTGCCTGTTTTCCTCTCATTTCGTTCCAAAAATCGTTATAATAAGCTGTACTGTTAATCATAATAAACCTCCTGAAAAATTATTTTTGTGTCATATAACCACTCTGTCTGCAATAATCCACTGCTTCAGAATAGGACAGATAAAACATCTCCAATGACCCGTCAACCACACGGTAATAAGGCGGGTCACAGGATTCGCTTGCCATGATAATGACCGGGCATCTGTCCCTTAAATTGATGACATTCACACATCTGTACTTATCTGTTGAAAAATCCGATGGTTCAAACCGCATCGGTGGTGCTGCTTTCTGTTTTCCCATGTATACCTCCTTTTTTCTCAGCAGAGGAAATCTCTGCACAAGAGCCGATATCCTGTTAAAAGTGTGGTTTTTTCTCCACCATCCCTCGGACGCTTGCGGACTACCGTACCGATTGTGCGGAGTGCCTGATTAAAATTCCGGCTGTTCTCCGCAAAATATCCATTATCATTGCACCAGTTGCGGTATGCCTGATACACGGCTGATGTACGGCATTCCGCATCCTTCTCCTGTTCCAGAAATTCCTCTACGAAAAGTTCCATCTTATCGCTGTCATGCTGATAAGACATGGTGGCATCTTTTACTGCTTTGGGCTGTACAAGTCCTTCCTCCCGTAAGAGGGTGTATCCTTCAATCAGCCAGTTTAAGATGGCACTTGCTGCCTCCTGCTTGGAAAAATCTGCTTTCAGATTCTGTTCCTGCTCCCATTCCTCAAAATGCCTGTCAAATGGAATGATTACGATACGTCCGCTCGAAAACAGGGTCATGTCTGTAATAGCCGGAAGATAATTTGTATTCACATACAACTTGAACTGTGGTTTAAAATCAAAACTGTTTTCATGCAAGAATCTGGCATTCAGTGTATCATTTCCCGTCATGCTTTTGATCTGTGCTTCATTCAGCACCAATCCCCGCCTTGGCTCTGAGATATTGGCGAACCGCACTCCGGCAAGCCGCGCAATATCCTCTGTAGGATTCTGGCTGTTGGCAGACGGCTTTGCAGCAATCGTTTCCGGGCGGACAGTCAAACCGTAATCTCCCATCACATGAAGCGTACTTTCCATCAGCGTCCCTTTTCCATTTCTGGTAGTTGCACCATAGTAGAAAAACATACATTCATAGCGGGTATCACCTGTCAGACCGTAACCAAGGCTTTTCTGCATGAACCTTGCTTTCTCCGTATCCCCACTCATCACCTCTGAAACAAATCTGGTAAAACGTGGATTCTTGGCATTCGGATCATAGGCTGCCCCGGCAATCTTGGTCAGCTTATCCTGTGGTGTGTGTGGATGGAACTCTCCCGTCTGCAGATCCAATGTTCCGTTCTGACAGTTCAGGTAATAAACATTGCGGTCGAACTCAGACATTGCAATCGGATACACACTCTGGGCATCACTGATATACGTGTTGCGGTAATTCCGGCTCTGCCATTTCGCAGAAAATTCCAGATAGTCCTTTCTTCTGCGCTCATCGGTAATTGTCAGGGCATATCTGACCAGACTGTCCGCAAGGGATTTTGCAAGCTCCATTGTTTTCAGTCCGCCAATGTCCGGAATCCACCGGGTTCCGTCATACACATACCACTTTTTCCTTTCCGGCACATACCTTGCGATATCTTTATACACATCCGCAAACAATCTGCCTGAGCCGTTGTCATTCCACGGGTATCTGCTGTTATCCGACACGTTCAGTTCTATCAGCTTCTGCAGCATATCATCGAAATCGCTCTCCGCTGATGATTTTGCATAAGGCCTGTAGAAATCCAGTGCCTGTGCCACTGCCTTTTCCAGCGTCAATGCACCGTAGGTTGATCCACTCTGCACACGGTCCCACTTGCTCCGCATCAATCCCGATCTTCGGAACAGCCTGTCCATCTGCTCTGTGTCACCGCCACACCAGAATGCAAGGATACTTGCAAGCGACATATCCGCATCGCTGTGGGATTTTCCTTCCGGAATTTCTCCATTCCACAAGGCTTTGAACTTTTCGCCCTGTCTGGAATCCGATGCTAGGCGGACCACGGAATCATCCGACAGATAGCTGCCTGGAATATCCTGCACTTCGTTCTTTTTCTTAGGAATCGGACGAAGCATATAAGTTTCCAGTATTTCCCCAAGTTCAACGCTTCGCTCCTCAACACCACGGTTACGGATCACATTTCCTGTCAGAGTACAGAATTTCTTCGTCACACCTGCTGCATAAATTTCCAGACCAAGTTTCTGATTATTGATGTAATATCTGCCCGTATCATAAGACAGGGAAGATGCCTTACATACAATGCGGACTCCCGTGCCGGAGGGACTGAATTCTGTATAGGAGTCCATTTTCCACACGACATCTTCTGCCATTTGTGTCAGCTTTCCACCAAACACACAGTGGTCGATATCTACCATGCAGAAATCATCAAATGCACCCATACCGATTCCGTCATAACCATCCATTGCACTGACTGCCAATCGAAAATCCGAAAAGGTATTTTTATCGGCACTGCTCGCTTTTCTGCCATTTGTCTGATACGGCACTTTGGTCATGCGTCCGTTTCTTTCTTCATATTTCCACAGACAGAACCGTCCGTCTTTTTTCAACTGTTCCGGAAGTTTCTCATACATTCTGTGCTCCTCCTTCCCCGCTTATCTTCTGACATATCATTTCTCCGTGGCTCTTGCCGATAACCACACCTTAAATTCGGAAACAGGAACCAATACCCGCTTGCCTACACGGACGATCGGAAAATCCGCTTCTCTGGTCAGTGCATACGCTTTGCTCAGGCTGATTCCCATCTGCATTGCCATTTCCTGTACGCTCATCGTGACTTTATCCATAGCCATCCTCCTCTCTGCATTCCAAACATGAATTGCTCTTGTTTTCTATCACAGTATACTTTATAATGTTACCAAAGACTATTTTCTATCGGTAAGAATGGAGGTAGAATATGAACGAAGATTTCAGTTTGGGGAAAATGAGTGCGGATGCACGGCTGACCGCAACTTTCAAATACTATGAAAAAACAGAACAGAATGGAGAAATCATAATCACTGCCTGTCTGGGCGAGGGCGATGTTCCAAGACTCAACCGTGGATACGGCTTGGACGGAAATGAGCTCTGGCTTTCTCTGAATAACCTGTACCAGAGTATCCGTGGAAAAAATGACAACACTGCTGCCGATGATATCATTTCTTGGTGTCAGCAGTACGCACACCCCTACTATGCCTCTGAGGACATTGAAGAATATCGTTGGGATATTGAAAAGGATACGGAATACTGGGATTTTTCCACTAACATTCTTGGTAATTTCACTTTTGATGTTCACACCATGCGGAAAGATCTCGAAAGCCTGTACCAGGATACCCTTGTCATCCTGATGTTCAAAAAATGTCTGGAACGGCTTGACGTTTCCACGGATCTTGCGCAGATCACATGGACGAATGAATTTGCAGATTTTAATTCGTTTCCTATGCAGAAACATCTCGGTAAAATATCAGCTTACCTAAATAAAATGAGTGGCGTAACCATGAAGTTGGGACTGGATGAAAATGGAGAATTGAAGGTCATGCCGGATTTCCATTCTGTTTTTGATGCTGCCCGATTCGCTCTGTCGCAATATGTATCTATCCCTACGGATTACCCCATTGCTTATGCCGACCGTGTGGGCGTTGCCACCTGTGAGTGCTGCGGCCGTCTGTTCATCAAAAACGGAAACCGCCAGAAATACTGTGACAATCCAGAATGTAAAAAGGAACGAAACCGCAGAAAATCCCGCACCGCATATCGCAGAAAGATACAGGAAGAAAATGATAACCGCTGGGCGTGACCACGGCTGTTTTCACACTGGGGCAAGATGTGGCAAGTAATATAGGTTATTTTCTATATAGGCTCTATAAGAATAACTTAAATCATCTGCCACAAGTTGCCCCAACTGTTTTTCCATAGAAAAAGGGCATCGGTCTGCACCGACACCCCATGTCATTTTATCCTTATTCTCCGTAGCGGAATGCTGAATTTCCCGTAAGATTTCTGAGCAGAATCTTTCTCGCTGTCTTATACTCTTTTCCGATAAAGCCAAGTCTGAGCAGAAAACAGCGGAAAGCATATTTGTCATTGTCCGTTTTGGTCGGCTTTGATGATACCCTTTTTGCATCTCTTGCCATATCACACAGCCTTGAGATAAATTGCGTGTAGGCTGCAATATCATCTCCATCCACTGTGTATGGAAACCATGTGAAATTTATTTTTTCCTCAGTAATTTCAATCTCTGTGCTGTCCGTCTGAAATGCGCATTGAAAAAGTGTCTGCTTATTTGCTATAATCTTCTGTAAATTTTCCAATGCCATATCCGTAAGGCTCTCTTTCGGAATCGCAATTGTCAGCTTATCCTGTTGCACTGGCACTTCTTCCGTTATTTCCATATCGTCCTGAAACCCACGCTCTCGTAACTGCAGAATCAGGTCTTCCACTATTTCTTTTTCAGTTCCATCCGGGATATGCAATACACCCTCTTTATCCAGTCGGTATCCTGCAATATCGTATGCACAGCTTGGTACCCGTTCATAATGCAGTGCTGTCCCAAGTATGTTTCCAATCTCCTGTGCCAGTTTCGGTCTCTGCTTTGATTTCAATGTAAATCTAATTTCATTCTTCATAATATGTACCCGCCTTTCTTTATTCGATAGTACATATATCACTCTGATGGCACAGAATAGCAAGACAATTCGGATTATATTTCTGCCAAAATGCACGCAGAAAAACTGTGATTTTTATGCTGTTTTTTACACGTTTTTCTGCGTATTTCGGTACTATCCGGCAAAACAAAACCGACTAAAGAAGCGATATTCTGCAGAGATTTTCATATAATATGGATTCTGTTGGTATCCCCCCTGTTTAATTCTGCAAAAATTCACACGAAAGGGACCATCGGTCTTCAGGCAGAAAGGTTGTAGAGATTTGGATACCCCATCCCTTATCAATCCCCTTACATATAAACTTTTTATTCTAGATAGAAGCTATGCTTAAATTCATCTATATCGAGATTACTCTGAAAAGCTCTTCTTAGTTCTGCTTGTTCCAGATAATATTTTCTAAAATACCAAGAAACGCTATTTGCAATCTCTTTCTTTTTTGCAATCGGTATTAATATTTCTTTATACCGTTCGCCAACATCTTCTCTATTAGTCTGCATTAAAATCACTCTATTCCACTGCTTTCTCACCAACTCCAATGACATTGCCCACATTAGATAAAACTGATCAAACTCCATTTCTTGCACAAGACTTCTCAAAACTATTACTTCCTTTGTTAGAACAATTCTCTCTTGATTTGGCATTAAAACTGAAAATTCTCCTATATTCTTGCTAGCCCTCTCTGGTGAAATCAAATCATACGCTTTTAATCCAGACTCGTCACCTTTCCAAAATTTTTTTGCTAGTTCTAATGGTATTTTATTTGTAGGATTTATATTTATCTGGCCTGCTCGTATATCAGACACTTTAATGTATGGAATATCCCCCACTCGTTGATCACTACTTGGACTCCCATGACCTTTAAAACATTTAATCTTTTTCTGCTCTATTAATTCACCTAATGATATAAGTTCAAAATTTGTATTATCTGAAAACACATTTTCAATTTCTTGCCTAATCTCTTTATCATGATATTGTGGAACAAGCACCTTACTATCAAGAACTACTTTTTCTTCCAAATAACTTACATATTTACATTCAACATCAATAGTCTGCTTTTCCATAAATATACATACACTATCTTTTAATTTATCATCAATATCTGTCTCAGAGCGTTTTCCTGTTTTCTCATCTACTTGAAACTGCGTATTTCCATCTTTATTAATTCCACACGTTGGTGCGTTAATAATTAATACTTTTCCATCCTTGAACCATTTAGGTTGGCTTATCTTATTCATGCTGCTTCACTTCCTTCTTTTGAAAAATATAAAAGTTGGTTTTTGCTCTGCAAAATCCTTGAAAAGCCTCCATAGGAATATTCACAATTCCCCTTACAATAAAACGTTTTTCAATCCACTCCTGTAACCACAAATATGACTTTGAAAAGAAATATGTTTCGGGTAATACAATACCTAATCTTCCTCCTACAACTAATAAATCGTAACATCTCTCTAAAAATGCCAGTCCTATTTCTATAGAATTATACTCAAATGTTTTATAATCTTTCGCAATAGTTAATCCATTTTTTTCTCCATCTTTTGCAGATATTTTTAAATTCTTGCCAAAAGGCGGATTTGTCACTATACACGTAAAACTCTCATTTTGCAAAGAAGCAGCTAATTGCGGCCAATACTTGTTCCATAAATTTCTTCTAATGCTATCTCCCAAATATGTATGTGTCGATCCATCTCCCAATATAATTAACATTGCTTTTGTTAGTTTTACATTAATCTGATCTTTATCCACTCCATATAAATGTCTCTGCGCCCATGCCTTGGCATCCCCCGCATCAATAGTTGGATACTTTTGTTTAAATTGTTTAAAACACTCTAATAGGAACGCACCAGAACCACACGCTGGATCTATTATTTTATCATCATACGTTATATCCAGCAAACGGACACAACTAGAAATAACCGGTAATGGTGTAAAATACTGCCCTTCTTCCGATTTCAAGCTTTCTGTCCTAAATACTTGAAATGCAGTCGCTAATGAATCAATAGATGTATCTAATAACCTCTTGTTACCTAGCTCATATGCCACTAAGTGAATAGTAGCATCATCAAGATTTATCTCCTGATCTTGTATTCCAGAAAACAAATCATTCTGCGTTCTTTTTACACTCTCAAAATACTCTTTTATCTTTGTAGCAGTTTTGATTTCTGTTTCTTCAACCTGAAAAATAACCTGAACATTCGGAACGTTTTTTGCTCTTTTATCACTTTCTAGTTTCACCAGCAAAATATTGCAAAGTTGATTTAATTGATCATCGCGTCTTGTACTTTTCGTATCGCTACTAACAATACTATTTAACAAATCCTTAAACACTCTCTTTAATTCCAGAGTCGTAGGTGTTATCAAATCAGTCCAAAAAAGAGGTTTATCTCCTGGCAAAAAAAGGTTATCTGTTGGTCTTGGTAAACCAACATTATCAACTCTTTTATATTTTCCTGATGCGGTCTTATACAATGCACTTACTTGAGTTCCATTTGTCCAATACCCAGCAACTGCTCTTGGTTCTAACGAAAGATAAATTTCCAATTGTGAAATTCCTTCTTCTACAGAAGGCTTTTTTGTTTCAAAAAGGATCTGAACATGTTCCCAATCGTCAAAATGTTCCTCACTATCAAAAATGACCAAATCCACTGGGTAAGATTCAAATCTTTGCCCCTTTTCGCGCTTAGTAGCTTCACTTGGAATCTTAGGAACTCTCCATTCAGGTTCCGACTTTATCTGCTTTTCACTCCACCCCAAACCAATAAGTGCTTCTATCAATGGTTTTCGTGTCTTTACATTTTCAGGTCCTTTAGTTTGCATAACTATCTCCTCTTTTCTATCCATATATCGTTAGACTTAATAATTTTATCCGCTTCCTTTAACGCTGTTCGCCTTATAAACTCACTATACGAAGCATAATTCTCAATAATTGCGGCCCGTTTTAATTTATCCAATTCTTCTTCGCTAACCCTAATACTCATAGAAATTGTTTTGTTCATTCCCAAGCCCTCCTATGCTCAAAATTATATCATTCGCGTGCAACATTTACAATACAATTCTCCACGGAGCAACACGCAAACAGCCACCCTTCGCCGCAAATTAACGCTAACGAGAAGTGGCTGTATATTATCATCTTACAAATTATTCTTCATAATTTCCAAATATTTCTCTGGAAATCCAATCAGATTCAAATCAATGTCATCCCTATACTCATCTATCACAGCTTCCACTGTTTGGATCAAAGATTTTTTACTCCTTTCATCTGGAAGTCTTTTCAGTAAAACAAGCGTATATGCAAATAATGAGTTATTCTTTATCTCCGGATGCTTTTTCAAAAATGATGTTGTAAATTTTGCTGGTGGATTGAAATCCGTGTTATACATCCTTGCTGCATGTGCACATTTATTTCGTAATACTGACAAACAATGAAGATGATTTTCTAATGTATCCTTTCCAACACCAACCATACGAGCGATAGCATCTTTTTCTGAATAATACATAGAACTGTATAACTTAGACATATTAGAAAAAGACATTAATTCTACAATAACCCACAACGGCATTCTGCTGGAATATTTTATCTTGTGATGTTTCACAATCAGACTATCTTTGTAATAATTTTTCTCCCTGCTGAAATTTTCCATAACTTCCTTGTAACCCTTTTTGTTATAGAAATTATTTTCATCGTAATGTTGATCATACGGAGCTTCCGTACATTTGGCTATTGAAAATCCATATGCTATCTGCGTCCTATAATATACTTCTGCCTTTTCGATATATCGCCGAAATGTATCACGCAATATTTCATCCACTTTATATAAATGATATACCGTTTCAAAAGTAGTTCCTTCAATATAGTTACTACCAGAAGGCTCTTGTCTGAATTGCAAAGCATAACCCGTAAAACGATAATAATTTACTCTTTTTAATATATCTTTTGCTTTTTCTCTATCAGCGACAATCATCCCGTGAACTATTAACTTATCTAACTGTTCATCAAAGGTCAATGGTTTTTTCAAATCCATAAAATCTCTCCTTAACGTAAAAAAGCTGAGCACACGACTCAGCTTGGTCCCCAATGTCCAAAAGACTTCGGGCAACTCTGTTACATATAGTATATTCAAAACTCAGAAAAATTGCAATAGTTTTTATATTTTTTCCGCATTTCCATCAATAAAAAATCTACTACATTGCCTGCAAGTAGTCCCTTACTACTAGGGAATCCTCCCAACACCTTTGCCTTTATCCCACTTCCGGCCACGAGCCTTAGTAGTCTAAACCGTAGTAATTCCAATGCTTTCTGCCATATTCTGCCCTGTGTTGCCCCAGTCTGCGAAGGTATGCATTATCATAAAACTGGAGTGCCGTGGCAAACAAATAATATTTTTATCATGTATCTAAAACCTCTCTAAATGCTTGATTTTACTGTATTTTCGGCACTTGCAACAATTCTGCAATATTTCTATGACAGTGTTTTTGTTCACATTTTTAGCATATTTTGGAATAACTTTGCATAACTTTTCCTTCGTTTGGGCTAAATACTGGGCTATTTTCAAACCTTTTAGCCCACAACCTTTTTCATCTCTTCTAAGGCATCCTCAAACTGTAAATGAGTATATGTATTAAGTGTAACTCCTATATCTGAATGTCCCATAATATATTGTAATGTCTTTGGGTTCATTCCAGACTTTGCCATATTAGAGCAGAAGGTGTGTCTGCAAACATGAGGTGTGATGCAAGGCATTTGTATTTTGTAAATACTGTTATACTTCTCACGGATATGTTGGAAATACTTTTCCCAATGTAAAGCAACCATAGGCATATCATTCTTGTCTAAGAATAAAAAGCCACTATAACCATCTATCATAGGCTCAATCTTTGGATGCTTTCTATTCTGTATAATCCTACGAAAACAATCTGCAACATCTTCTTTCATAGGAACCAATGCCCTCTAGTTTACAAAGGAGGGTGATGCCCTATGAACACGCTTGAAGTTTTAACTTTAGTGCTAGTAATTTTTGCGGCTCTGTCTTACATAGACGATCATAATAATAAAAAGAAATAGCATCCCACACCGTCCAAAGTTTAGGATGCTATTCTTATAAACATTTTAACACTGAGGGCAAATCGGAGTCATATCCGATTCACTTTCTAAGTAGATTAGACACTAGGGCATTTGAGAAATCAAGTGCCCTTTTTAATTGTCTTCTGTTTCTTGCATATAACGATTTTCGTAGGATAATTCTGGTTTTAAGTCTACTTTCCATTCAATTAAATCTTGTGGCTGACATTGTAAGAGTTGGCATATATCCTCAATGGTTTTTGTTGATACATCACACATAAAATCTTTTCCATTGTGACTGTCTTTATACTCTTGCAATTTCTTTTCTATCTACTCCATTGAATCACCACTACACATTTTTAATTTTGTCAATGTGCTTTGTGGTATCAAGCCTTTCTGCCTTATAACATAAGTAGTTATGCCTTTATCTTCCAAAATGATGACAACGGCAGAGCAACAGGACATTGTAACCAAAACTGCTATGGAAAGCATTAATTAAGCTTCTGATCATAGTGGAGCTGGACAGAGGAGAGAAGCAGCGTCTCTATATATCCCAGTCTATTAAAGATGGAATTGCTGCAAGTAATAAGAGGAGTGGAAGAAAAACAGGTCAGCTTGATAAGATGTCTAATGCTCTCAGAGAGGATATTTTGAAATATTTATCTGATAGGTCTATCAAACAAGTGGATTTAATGAAGAAGTATAATATAAGTAGGAATACGTTAAAAAAATATATTTCTTTAATACAATAAATACATCTCTCATCGTATTATATAGTAGTAGTTTTTATAGACCCTCTCCAAGGTCTTTACAACTATTAGGCCATAGTCCATTCACCCAAAATGACTTATGATGTATAACGTAAACAGGTTGCTGGGCAACTATTTCAAGCGCCAGAACCATAAAATATAGTACTACCGGTCACATCGCAGTGTGGCCGGTGATAACCGGACAGTCATTAATTTATGGATTTTATATGCTTCCGGTTGTAGATCAGATGCAGATACATCGCATCGTGGGCACGGACGGCATCGTGGGCGGCAATTGCATCTGCAATTTCACAATGAGTTTCGATGGTTTCATCCCGTAGGGTGTATTCTTTAGACTCACTGATCAGAGGAATGGAACTGTTGATGATAGGAACCAGCTTTGGAACAACTATATTTTTGCTGCTTAAGGCAATAGCAGCATGAAATGCTATATCCTTTTCAGTGTGATTTTTATTTGCAAGAAGGAGCTTTTCGGCATTTTCACATGCAGTAAGTATGTTTTGGATATCTGTCTCATCTGCACGGATAGCGGCCATGGCAGCTATGGATGGTTCGATTAGAAATCTGATTTCCATCAGATCTTTAATCATCTTTTGTTTATCTTCAACAAAGGTCAGGCCGAAGGGATCATCAATCATCCCGGGAGTGGCGGAAACATATGAACCGGAGCCCTGGCGTATGGTGATTACATTACGTGATGCGAGTGCTCGCATAGCTTCACGCAGAGAGCTTCTTCCAACATTCAGCCGTTCACACATTACGGTTTCATTCGGAAGCTTGTCACCCGGCTGCAGGTTTTCCTCCAGTATGTATTTGATAATTCTCTCTGCAATCCTTTGGGAAAGAGTTTTTTCTTTGAAATTTTGCATGTGATTTGCCTCCTATGTATACTACTTTACGGCTCATATATTGTGGCACCAAAGCCACCCTGTTTCTTATTTTTATACATTGCCTCATCCGCTTTGCAATAAAGTGAATCATAGCTGATATCTGCTATTCCGTCATAGAAGCATGCTCCAAGGCTTAGTGTTATTCTCCTGTCGCCCAGTGCCTTGATGTTTAGTTTTTCTGTATGTTTAAATATTCTTTCAAATATTTCATTGGCATTCTTTTTGTCTGTAACTCCCGGAAAATACATAGCAAACTCATCACCGCCAAGACGCATGATAATATCATTTTTTCTGCAGACATTCTGCAGTGTATGGGCGATTGCAATAATCACATCATCTCCCACTGAATGACCATAGGTATCGTTAATCGACTTAAATTTATCGCAGTCGATAATACACATCATGCCCTTTACCTTGTTATGCAATGACTGTTCTATAAGGCTTTCACCATGTCCATGATTATAAATTCCTGTCATAAGGTCTGTATGTGCCATGCTTAAGAGACTGTTTTCTCTTTCCTTCTGCTCGTCAATGCTCTCTATACAGTAGATGACATGAAGCAATCTGCCATCGTTGTCGTAATCAACCGGTATAAACCTGCCACGGCACCAGCCAAATGCTGTTCCATAAAATTCACTGACTATTGACGCCCTTCCGTCAAGCCTTTGCTCTATAGTATCTATATCCACGAATGCAAGTTCTTTCGACAGATATTCATTTGCGCAGCAATTTTTTAACAGCTTTTTTATATGTATTTCAAAGCTGGCATCTGTAGTATCCTGAAATCCATTATCCGTGTTTTTGATCACCTCATATAGATGTGTCTGAACATTGATGTAATGAATAAAAATGTAAATCTGCGCAAAAGCAGTATATCCCATAAATCTTGCCTTACGTTTTTTTGTGTTGTGTGTATCGCGTATTTTAATCATCGAAATTATCAGAGTGGACATCATATCCAGAAACAGTGCAAGACCAATACTGTCAGTATCAGGCGGATTATCCACGCCAAAAAAACCCTTGATTTCATCCTTATATCTGAATTGGACAACCACGAGACTATGTATATTCTGTCCACTGAGAAGCTCATATGTATCTGGATGTGTTTCCTTTATGTCCTCCATATCATCTATGATGACGTTTTTTTCTGTTCAAAGAGATCATACCACCAGCCTATAAGCTCCATTGGTACATTCTGTAGATTATCAATCTCAGGCTTCACACCATCTGCACACCATTCGTAAGTGTTTTTCGTAATATTTTTCTTTGGACAATCCTCAAAAATATATATTCTGTCAGCTCCTATATGCCTTCCCAGATATCTGATAAACTCATCAATCTGTTCATCAGGAGTTCCATAGCTGAGTGCTGACCTCATAGCTTTACTGATGGTCAGTTCATATTTAATAACTGTTTTCATTCACTATATTCCTTATATATTTATATTCCTATAGTTGTTTAAAAACGCGCCTTTTTCGCATGGTCTGCCATACAGATATCCCTGCATATAATCTACATGGATTTCTTTCATTGCGCAAGCCCACTCTTCCTTCTCAATTCCCTCAATGCAGATTTTTATATTTACACTGTGAACCATCTCTATAATCTTTCTAAACAGCTCATGGTCCTTTTCACTGCACATCGCCCTTGCCGTAAAATCCTTATCTATCTTTATATAGTCCGGGTTCATCTCACTGATATAGCGAAGATTTGAATAGCCTGTTCCAAAATCATCTATTATGAACTGGATATTATTCTCATCAAGCTTTTTCCTGAAGCTGCAAAAACATGGCGTCATATCCATGAATCCACTCTCTGTCATTTCGATACAGATTGATTCAGGTCTCAGATTGTTTGCCTGGATAGCAGAGAGAATTTTATTTGCCATCTTTCCACGCACAATCTGTATATATGATACATTGATATTTACCCTGAAATCCGCAATATACTGCTGCATTTCACGGCACATTTTTGCTGCTTCGTTCAATACAAACTCTCCAACCGGAATGATGAGCCTGCTCTGCTCCAGTATTTGCTCAACATATCCACAAGCATATACTTGTCTGTAACAAGATGATATATTTTCTGACCGCCTGAGAGACAATCTGCTATACATTCAGCCACTCTTTTAAGTATGTAGTTGCCATATATCTGTCCATGAACATTATTGATTGTTCCAAAATCATCAATCCCAATCTGAATGAAATAGCCTGACAGCTTCTCTTTAGGCTGTGAATAGAGATATGACGCCATCTCCTTTTCACCTAACAGCCCACTGATATTGTCAGCCCTCTGCCTGGTTCCTGTCTCATTCATACAGCCGATAATATAGTGCGGTTTTCCCTCATTATCATTGATTACCACCCCACGGCAGCTAATCCATACCGGTGAATTCTTCCCGCTAATCAAACGACATAGCACGTTGTACCTTTTTTCGTTTCCATCATATATTTTACGCTTGTGATTTTCGAGCAGCTTAAGGTCTTTCTCATAAACCAACGTACGAAGATGCTTTGTTGCATCATTCATAAATTTATCAGGAAGCATAAAACGCTCTACCGCTGACTGTGATATCCTCAGTGTATCATTCTTTAAATCTATAATATACAGATAATCATCCATACAAGGTGCAATTAAGTCAATCATACTTCCTGCTTCCCGCTCGTCAAGTATTTTATAAGCATCAAAAGCCATAATTAAAATTCACCTTCCATTATATGATATGAGGGACAAAAGGTATTTTGCCCCTCATTTATGATTAAT
>OMDK01000608.1_pt1 | contig 17568 bp, 15 predicted proteins | sample 1645201 | NCBI WGS metagenome assembly OMDK01 (sample SAMEA103958151, study PRJEB25191) | human gut metagenome
GTCGCTCGTAGTGGGTGATGACGATGGCTGACGTCTCCGGCGTGTGCATCTTGTTGACGCCGTCGGCTACGATGCGCATTGCGTCCACGTCGAGTCCGGAGTCGGTCTCGTCGAGTATGGCGAGCTTCGGTTCGAGCATTGCCATCTGGAATATCTCGTTGCGCTTCTTCTCGCCACCCGAGAAGCCTTCGTTGACAGAACGGCGTGTGAACTTAGAGTCGAGCTCCACGACCTTGCGCTTCTCGTTCATGAGCTTGAGGAAGTCGCCCGCCTTCAGTTCGGGCAGTCCCTGATACTTGCGCTTCTCGTTGACAGCCGCCTTAAGGAAGTTGGTCATCGACACGCCCGGTATCTCCACCGGATACTGGAACGAGAGGAACAGACCCTCGTGCGCACGGTCTTCGGGCTTCATCTCAAGGATGTTCTTGCCATTGAACCACGCCTCGCCTTCCGTCACTTCGTAGAGCGGATTGCCGGTGAGCACAGCGCTGAGTGTAGACTTTCCTGAACCGTTCGGTCCCATGATGGCGTGTATCTCGCCATCATTTATAGTGAGGTTGATGCCTCTTAGTATTTCCTTGCCAGCGATAGTGGCATGGAGGTTTTTTACTTCTAACATATCGAGTTTTGAATTTTGAATTTTGAGTTTTGAGTTGTCGGCTGCGCCGATTTTGAATTAATGAGTTGTGAATTGTGAGTTGTACGTGCAACTCTTCGTACAATGCACAGCTTAATACGAATCGAGCACGCGACCGAGCTTCATCCGGCGGCGTTCCTTCTTCGTTTCTTGTTTCTTTTCGTCGGCGGGGTCGTATATGCCGAGTGCCATTTCGATGAGCGTGAAGAGGCTGTTGCCGTCGGCTGAGGTGAAGCGGAACGGGAACGTCGCCTTCAAGCCTATCTGTATGTTGTGGCGGTGCATGTTGGAGCGCAGCCGATATACGTCGGGGCTGCCGTTGCAGGTCGTAGCCACGTGCGCCTTGCCGTCGATGGCGAGTGGAAAGCCGTACTGGAACTCGAGCGCGAGCGACGAGAAGATGTAGCAGTCTATTCCTACCGCCGGCGCTATGCTCACACGCGGCAGACTTATTGTGCTGTTGCGCTCGTAGCTACCGTCAGCGTTCCATCCGCTCATGCTGCTCCGCACGTGCCGACCGGCTACGTTGATGTTGGTCATGAGCGAGGCGTAGGGCTGCAGGGCGAAGCGCTTGCTCAGGGGATAGTAGCGTGCGCCGAGCACTATGTTCTGCATTGTGGCGTCCACTTCGCTGCCGAACCATTGTACGGTCTCGGCGTTGTAGCCGCCTACGAGCGAGAAGTGCTGCTGCGGCAGGTAGTATTCGAGCAGCACGTTGCATTGGGGCGAGGCGAACGCTGCGATGTTGCCTACGTCGCGCGGCGAGCGTTCTACGCTTGCCGTCGTGGGGCACGAGAGATTCATGCCTGCTATCACCGCCCAACGGCGCTGCAGCTCGTCTGTATCATTGCCTGCTGTGACAGTGGCTGCATACGCCATGAGCGCTAACGCCGCAATTAGTTTTCTTGCAAACATAACATTCTATCCCACCGTTCCCTCAAGCGACACGCTGAGCAGCTTCTGCGCCTCTACAGCGAACTCCATAGGCAGCTTGTTGAGCACGTCCTTGGCGTATCCGTTGACGATGAGACCTACGGCTTGCTCGGTGGGTATGCCGCGCTGGTTGCAGTAGAAGAGCTGGTCTTCCGAAATCTTCGACGTCGTAGCCTCGTGCTCCACCACTGCCGTATCGTTGTGTATATCCATATAGGGGAAGGTGTGCGCTCCGCAGTCGGAACCGAGCAGCAGCGAGTCGCACGACGAGTAGTTGCGTGCGTTGTCGGCGTTGCTTGTGGCGCGCACCAGTCCGCGATACGAGTTCTGGCTGTGTCCGGCAGAGATACCTTTCGATATGATTGTCGACTTGGTGTTCTTGCCCATGTGTATCATCTTCGTGCCGGTGTCTGCCTCCTGATAGTTGTTGGTGACGGCTACGGAGTAGAACTCCGCCTGCGAGCCGTCGCCGCGCAGCACGCACGAGGGGTACTTCCATGTGATGGCAGAGCCGGTCTCCACCTGCGTCCACGAGAGTTTCGAGTTGACGCCGCGCAGGTCGCCTCGCTTCGTCACGAGATTGAGCACGCCGCCCTTTCCGTTCTCGTCGCCGGGGTACCAGTTCTGCACGGTAGAGTATTTCACTTCGGCGTTGTCCTTCACGACGATCTCCACGATGGCTGCGTGCAGCTGGTTCTCGTCGCGCATCGGTGCCGTGCAACCTTCGAGGTAGCTCACGTATGCGTCGTCGTCGGCAATGATGAGCGTGCGCTCGAACTGACCCGTGTTGCGTGCGTTGATGCGGAAGTAGGAGCTAAGCTCCATCGGGCAGCGCACGCCCTTGGGTATGTAGACGAACGATCCGTCGGAGAACACGGCGCTGTTGAGCGCAGCGAAGAAGTTGTCGCGGTAGGGCACCACGCTTCCCAAGTACTCGCGCACGAGGTCGGGATGGTTCTTTATGGCGTCGCCGATTGAGCAGAAGATGATGCCTTTCTCGGCGAGGTGCTGCGAGAAGGTGGTCTTCACGCTCACGGAGTCCATGATGGCGTCTACCGCCACGCCACTGAGTGCGAGTCGTTCTTCGAGAGGTATGCCGAGCTTGTCGAATGTCTTCATCAGCTCGGGGTCTATCTCCTTATTCTCGTTCTTCTTCTTTGCGAGCGGGTCGGCGTAGTACGAAATCGCCTGATAGTCAATCTCGGGCACGTGCACGTGGCCCCACTTCGGCTCCTTCATCGTCTGCCAGTGGCGGAATGCCTGCAGACGGAACTCAAGCATCCAGTCGGGTTCGCCCTTCTTGCTTGAGATGAGTCGCACGATGTCCTCGTTGAGTCCTTTCTCAATTATTTCTGTATGCACGTCGGTAGTGAAGCCGTACTCGTATTTCTGCTCCGCCACCTGGCGCACATAGGCGTTTTTTGTATCTTTATTTTCCATTTTCGTATATAAAAGTCAAGGGAGAGCGACCGATTGCGTCCGCCGTCCGATTGGATTGCGTTCGGTGTCCGATCAGATTGCGTTCGGTGTCCGATCGGGTTGCGTTCGGTGCACGATGACTCGGCCTGCACTTTCAGGCTGCAAGACATCGGCATGCACATCTCCTAAAGAAATGCAAATTTACGAATAATGCGTTGATTATTCGAAGAAAACGTGGCTTTTTTCAGTCTAAAGGTTCATTTCCTTCGAGAGGATATTCTCGAGTTTCTCTGCCGAGAGCCTCAACTGGAACGCGCCCTTGATAGCTACGCTGATGCCGCCGGTCTCTTCGGACACGACGATGGCTATGGCGTCGGAGTCTTGCGAGATGCCGAGCGCGGCGCGGTGGCGCAGTCCGAGCTCCTTCGGTATGTCGTGATTGTGCGACACGGGCAGGATGCAGCCGGCGGCGCGTATGCGCTTGCCCACGATTATCATGGCGCCGTCGTGCAGCGGCGAGTTCTTGAAGAAGATGTTCTCTATGAGTCGCTGGTTGATGCGTGCGTCTATCACGTCGCCGGTGTCGACGATGTCGTCAAGGCGTATGCCGCGCTCAATGACGATGAGCGCTCCCACCTTGCCGCGCGAGAGGTCGATGCACGCCATGACAATGGGCATGATGGTCTCCTTGTCCACTATCTTCTCCTTGCTTGCGCCTACGAACAGATTGGCGAAAGCGCGGAAGCGCTGGTGGGCGCCGAGCGAGTAGAGGAAGCGGCGTATCTCTTCCTGGAAGAGCACGATGATGCCGATGACGCCCACCGACACGAGTTTGTCGAGGATAGCACCGAGCAGGCGCATCTCGAGCACCTGACTCACGAAGAGCCACACGAGCACGAACACGATGATGCCGATGAAGACGTTGAGCGAACGGCTCTCCTTCATCAGACGATAGATGTAGTAGAGCATCAGGGCGACAAGAAATATGTCGATGATGTCTTTTATTCCGAAGTCGAACATGTTGTGAGTTTTGAATTTTGAGTTTTGAATTTTGAATTGTGCGCTGCGCGCATTTTGAGTTTTGAATTTTGAGTTTTGAGTTTTGAATTATCGGCTGCGCCGATTTTGAATTAACCAGTTGTGAGTTAGGAGTTGTGAGTTTTGAGTTTTTGAATTCAAAATTGAGCAATTCAAAATTGCGGTGCAACCGCAATAATTCAAAACTCAAAATTCAAAATTCAAAATTGCCAAAGGCAATAATTCAAAACTCAAAATTCAAAACTCAAAACTCCTTTGAAGCTATCCTAATTGCCGCACAATTCGGATAGTTTCAAAGGCTTCCTTCACGTCGTGCACACGCAGTATCGAGGCGCCTTTCTGCAGCGACACGGTGTGGAGCACGGTGGTGCCGTTGAGAGCCGTCGTGGGGTCGCCGCCGACGAGACGGTATATCATGCTCTTGCGCGACACGCCTACAAGCACGGGCAGATCCAAGGCAAGCAGGCGCTCCGCCTCGTTCATTATCTCGTAGTTCTGCTCGAGCGTCTTGCCGAAGCCGTAGCCGGGGTCGAGAATGATGTCCTTCGCTCCGAGGTCGCGCAGACGCTGCACCTCAGCCGCGAAGTTCTGCATCATCTTCGCCAGCGTCGGCTGCACCGACATCAGTATGTAGGGCACACCGAGCTGCGCCACGGTCTCGAACATGTCGCCTTCTTCGTGTATCTCCTTGCCCACGATACCCGTTTTGCCGCCCTCCGACACATCGTTGATGATGTCGGCGCCGAACTCCGCCACACATCTGCGCGCCACAAGCGGGCGGTAGGTGTCTACCGACACGATAGCGTCGGGCTGCTCGCGGCGCACTATCTCAAGGGCGCGCTTCAGACGCTCGGTTTCTTCCTCAAGGCTCACCTCGTCGGCGCCGGGGCGTGTGGAGAAAGCGCCCACGTCGATGATGCGTCCGCCTTCGGCGATTATCTGGTTGGCGCGGTCGGCTATCTCTGCCTCGGTCTGCTTGCGCGACCCGCTGTAGAACGAGTCGGGCGTTGCGTTCAGTATGCCCATCACCATGGGCTTCGAGAGGTCGAGAAGTCGGCCTCGCACGTTTATTGTGTATTGCATATGCTCTTGATAATTAGTTAATAACCGACCACAAATTACGCAATAAATATCCGAACTGCCAAATATTTAACTCAAAAAGTTGGGCTCTGCGCACGCCCAAAACCGATTATTTCGCACACGCGCAACGATTTATACAGACATTCTCTTTGCGCACACAGATTATTTGCATACTTTTGCAACACAAAACCCATCAAGACATGAAGCTCAAGACAACTCTCGCTGCTCTGCTCTTCTGCGCAACGGCTCTCGCATCCTCGCCACACAAGTACCGCCTCGTATGGCAGGACGACTTCAACGGCACCACTTTCGACAACCGCTCGTGGACAAAGATAAAGCGCGGTGCACCCGACTGGCGTAAATATATGTCGGACGCCGACTCGCTCTACGCCGTGCGCGACGGCAAGCTCGTTCTGCGCGGCGCTCTCAACACCAACCTCGAAGCCGACACGGCTCGCTTCGTAACCGGCGGACTCTACACCAAGCGCAAGCACGCCTTGAGATACGGCAAAGTGGAGGTGCGCGCACGCTTCGACTGCGTGCAGGGCGTGTGGCCGGCTATATGGATGAAGCCCGATTATGAGGTGAAATGGCCACAAGGTGGCGAGATCGACATCATGGAACACCTCAACCACGACAACATTGCATACCAGACCATCCACACCACATACACGCACACTCTGAAGCAGGACCAGAACCCACCGCACGGCGGCACCTACCCCATCAACCGCAACGCCTTCAACACCTACGGCGTGGAGATTCTGCCCGATTCAATAGTGTTCTCGGTCAACGGACAACCGTCGTTCTCCTATCCGCGCATTGAGGAGCATAAGGACAAGGGACAGTATCCGTTCGGCGCCCCGTTCTATCTGCTCATCGACATGCAGATTGAAGGCTCGTGGGTGGGCAAGGCAGACCCCAAACAGCTGCCCGTCGAGATGGAGATCGACTGGGTGAAGCTCTACGAACTGGAGAAAGAGAAGTAAACTCTGAGGAAGTAGAAGTAAACCTTCGAGGAAAGAGAAACAGACTCTAAAGAAAGATTCGGCTGCGCCAAGCACGCTTGCCGACAAAAATAAAAGCAAAATGGAAATATCCGAACTTTACGAAATCTTTAAGCAACACCCCGTTGTTACAACCGACAGTCGCGACTGCCCCGTCGGTTCGTTGTTCTTCGCCTTGAAAGGCACTTCGTTCAACGGCAACAAGTTTGCTGCGGCTGCGCTTGAGAAGGGCTGCGCTTATGCTGTTGTCGATGAAGCGGAGTACGTCGTTGAGGGCGACGCTCGCTTCATTCTCGTCGACAACTGTCTGCACACTCTGCAACAGCTCGCACGCTATCACCGCCGTGCCCTCGGCACACCGATAATCGGCATCACCGGCACCAACGGCAAGACTACCACAAAGGAACTCACGGCTGCGGTGTTGCTGCAGAAATACAACGTGCTCTACACCGAGGGCAACTTCAACAACGACATCGGCGTGCCTAAGACATTGCTGCGCCTGAACTCCACACACGACATCGCGGTCGTAGAGATGGGCGCATCGCACCCTGGCGACATCAAGACGCTGGTGGAGATAGTTGAGCCCGACTATGCGCTCATCACAAACGTGGGTCGTGCGCATCTGCAAGGCTTCGGTTCGTTCGAAGGCGTGATAAAGACTAAGGGCGAACTGTACGACTTTGTGCGTGCGGCTGCCAACGGCGAGAATGATGCTTACGCCATACGCGAGGTGAAGCGCCCGCGCTGCGTGTTCATCGACAACGACAACCAGTATCTCAACGGCATCGCCGACGGACTGAACCTCGTGCGCTACGGCTTAAACGCCGCTGATAAAAAACTTTACGTTGCGGCAAGCGACGTAAAGAGCGAGCCGATGCTCAGCTTCTCGTGGGCGGCTGAGGGCAAGGCGCAGCACCATGTTGACAGCCACCTTATCGGTGCGTACAACATCACGAACATGCTTGCAGCCATCGCCGTCGGCACCTACTTCGGTGTGGATGCAGACAAGATTGACGCTGCGCTGACCGGCTATGCGCCGAGCAACAACCGCTCACAGTTTGAGCAGACAGCCTGCAACCGCCTCATCGTCGACGCCTACAACGCCAACCCGACAAGCATGGCGGCGGCACTGAACAACTTCGAGGCTATCAATGCCGACCACAAGATGGCTATCATCGGCGACATGAAGGAGCTTGGCAGCGTGAGCCACGACGAGCATCAGCGCATCGTTGACCAGCTCAGCCGCATGAAGCTCGAAGAGGTATGGCTCGTTGGCTCGGAGTTTGAGCACACAGCGACGCCGGATGCGTTCCGCAAGTTTGAGAACGTAGAGGAGGTGAAGGAAGCTATTGCTTCTGAGAAGCCTCACGACCGCTACATCCTCATCAAGGGCAGCAACGGCACACGCCTGTTCGAACTCCCCGAGAAACTATAGGAGGCTACGGCATTCTTGCCGTAGTCAAAAACGTAGCGGAGGTCTCCGGCCTCCGCAGCACCAAGTCAGATAGACATCTTTATCAACTTAAAGACCTACACTGTTGCATGCTGCGGAGGCCGGAGACCTCCGCTACGTTTTACATTCTATTTCTGCGCATAGAGCCGCTTTACATCTTCTTGCTGTATCGAACTTCGCCTTTCAATATCGCATCCATCTGAGCAGATGTAGGCTCGGCAGGCAAGCGCTTTATCACATCCTTCACCTTTCTTTTCTGCGCGGCAGTCAGCACGAAGCTGTCCACGATGTCCTCATAGTAGGCTTTCAGGAATTTGCCGCGGTTGAGGCGTCGGTTTACGCTATACTTTCCGTCTGTTATCGTCTCCAGGTCGAACGACTTGTATACGAGTTCGCAGCCGTCATAGTTGTGCTCGCCCTCGCCTTGCGGGAAACTTGTGCAGACGGGGTTGGGCTTTGTGCCCCATCGTGTGAGCGTCTCCTCGTAGAAGAACGCTATGCGGTCGTCTGCCTGCAGATCCATACTGCTGTACATCGACACCGTGGTGCTCACCTGATAGCATCCGTCCCAGCCCTCAGCGAAGGCTTTCGCGTTGCGCATGTCGTCGGGTGAGGCAAGTTCTTTATAGAATATGCTAACGTTGTTGCGACCCGTGCCCGTAGGCACCGACTGCAGCGCTACATACATCGGCTTGCCGTCGCTGTTGCGCATGGCTGGAACGATGAGCATCTCGCCGTTTGTGGGGTTGGTGCTCGGCGCGAGCGCGAGTCCGTCCATCGTAGCCTTCTCGGGCTTGTCCCAGCAGCCTTCGCCGGTCTTTGTGTTGCTGTAGGTGTAGATGTTTAGCAGTCGGCAGCCCGACGCTCTGCTGGTTATTATCACACGACCGTCGGGCAGTTCCTCGCACTTCGGTTCGTCGCCGCCTGGCACGGGCAGAGCAGCAGCGCCGCCGAGAGCGTGCCATGAGCGTCCGAAGTCGTCGGAATATATCACGCGGTTGCCGTTGGGGCGCGCCGTGAGTGCGGCATAGATGCGATAGTAGTCGCCCACCTTCACCACTCTACTCTGGAACAGCTTGCCACTGCCGACGAAGGCGGCGTCCATGACATTGCCCTTGTCGAACAAGCCGTATATATCCTCGGTCTGGTCAACCGGCTTCTGCCATGTGCGTCCGCCGTCGGTGCTGCGTATTGCGGCGATGAGGTTCGGGTTCTGTCTGTTTGTGCTGGGCTTGCCGTACACCGTACAGCCCGCAACAGCCATGATGAGCACCTCGTTGCGCTCGCGATCCAACACGACAGCCGGGTCGCCGTAGGCAGCTTCCATCGGAGTCTTATGAGCGTTGATGAGCGAAGCGTCGCCACAAGCCACGTCAATCTCATGCTCGCTCCATGTTCTGCCGTTGTCGTAGCTCAGTTTCACCACGCAGTCGACGCGTCCGTAGCCGGGGTCAGTGCCGCAGACGAGGCGCGCCGCACTCGCAACGAGTCGTCCGCCGTGGCCGCAGGTGATGCCTGGTATGCGATAAGGCGGAACATCGATGCTGCCCTTCGCCGTACTGAACAGGATTGTGCCGTCGGCGTAGGCTGCAACGGTGAGCAGCAACATGCCGAGAGAGAATAGTAATTTCTTCATTGTAGATTAGTTTTACTTTTTTGCCTTTTTACTCTTTTACTTTTTTACTCTTTCACTCTTTTTACTTTTTTACTCTTTTACTTTTTTACTTTTAAAAGTTATGTTCTCCTCCTTGAATTTATCCTTCGGCTGCGGATGCTCCGCCGGATAGCCGATAACAATCATGTTAAGCGGAACGAGATTGTCGGGGAGCGAGAGCGTTGCGCTTATCGCCTTGCTGCGTTCCTCGGAAGGATAGGCGCCCGTCCATACGGCGCCGAGACCCATAGCGTGAGCCGCAAGCAAGAGATTCTCTGTTGCAGCCGACGCATCCTGAATCCAGAAGTCGCGTCCGCCGCCTTCTATCACCTTATCCATATCGCCGCAGACCACAATGGCGAGCGGAGCCTTGAGCAGCATCTTCGCGTAAGGATTGGCACCCGCCAGACTGTCGAGCACGCTGCGCTGTTCTACAACCACGAAGTGCCACGGCTGCTTGTTCATCGCCGTAGGTGCAGCCATCGCCGCGCGCAGCATCTTCTCCACTTTCTCCTTCTCCACGGGGCGCGCCTCGTAGTCGCGTATGCTGGTACGCGTAGCGATATTGTCGAGCACAGCCTGCTCTTGCGTTTGCGACTCGCCGGCGTCTTCTGCGCCCGACACCAAGTGCACGCCAAGCACCACGACGGCAATGGCGAGCACTACGTTTAAAACGATTGACTTATTCTGTAAATTCATAATTCTTAATTGTATAATTCTTCAATTCCTCATTCAACACTCTTAATAAGCGCTCCCGTGGGGCACACGAAGCGGCAGTACGGACGCGGCACCCACACCGACAGCACGAGGAACAGCGCCGCGAGCACTGTCACCCACACCGACGCCGACGAATAGAGGAACGCCGTGAACAGCTCGTAGTCGATCCATGCGGTGCATGTGCCGGTGAGCAGCAGCGCCATGAGCACGCCCCAGAGCAGATTGCGCAGCACTGAGAGCAGTTTCAGTACGCGCGGCGTGATGCGCAGCTTGCGTCGACTGAGCTTTCCGGCGAGTTCCTGCGCCGATCCGAACGGACAGACATTGGCGCAGTAGTGACCCGACCGACCCGCCAACGGGTATATCAGCGCCACTATCAGCATAAGCAGCGGAGCGGCAAGTGCGCCAATCGCCGAAAGACTCACGCCGCCGGCGAAGATTCGCAGGAAGAGCGTGTAGGAGACGAACGTGCCAGTCCACAGACCGAGCACCACGACGTTCACCGCGAGTTGCACAAGATGCAGTCGGCGGTTGTTGTAGAAGAGCGGAACGACGGCTCCGAGCAGCACGACAATCAGCGCAACCATAGGGGGTGCACTTGTCTCAAGTGCACCAACCGAGCCATCCTCACTCCCCACTATAGGAGATGCACCTGTCTCAAGTGCACCAACCGAGCCATCCTCACCCCCCACTATAGGAGATGCACTTGTCTCAAGTGCACCAACCGAGCCATCCTCACTCCACTGACCACGCTTTTGGGCGTAAGCCAGTCCGCGCTGCATGTTAGCTATTATCGCTCTCGACGAGAACGTAGCGCCCGACATGGCGTCCACCTCCTCCGCCAACGCCTCGTCCACCTCCTTGCCCTGCCAGTGGTTGAGCAGCTCCTTCGCGCGATTGAAGAAGTCGGGCGACTCGGCGTTGGGTTCAGCCTCAACAGCCGCCACCCTGCCGTCCTTTATATGTATCTTCAGCGGCACCGGTCCGCCGTATCCCTGCACGTCCTTTGCCAGCGGCTTTGTGTTCACCACGAACGCTCCGTCGGGCGTCACCTCCAGCGTGTCGTTCTTCAGCGCCTTCGCCTCATGCGCCTCTCGCAAGTCGTGTCCTAATATCCTGCCGTCGCGCAGTATCGCCGCCACAGCCAGTATCAGCACCACCACGACGAGCGACAACAGTCGCGCCACGAATCCCTTCCTTTGTCTTTTTACCATATCGTTGTTCTTTTGTTATCCTTCATAATTTCCGATTTTTACAGATTTAATGTCTTTCAAGAATGTTTCCGGATTGATATAGAGATTCTGAAGGATAGGCACAAGATCGATATATTCTTCTGTCACGCCCATCCCGTCATAGTCCGCCAAAACTACAAGGTAGCCGTCATCCCATGTCTTCACCTCAACATATCTTTTCAGTATTGCAGGCGTACGGAAGCGGATGTTATAGTCGGCATACTTGAATGATGTCATATCGCCTTTATTTGACAACACAGCCTGTGTTGCAGTTTTTGCCGTATTCATAAATTCACCTCCTTAATCTTTTTGTTAGAATATAAAACTCTGTAGCAAAGATAATGCAAATTAAAGACAATACAAAATGTATTCGTTTATTTTTACTATCCATACATCATAATACGATATCATTACCACGCACAGGTAACATCATTACCACGCACAGGAAATATCGTTACCGCGTATCTGTAATGATATTACCATGCCTTGGTAATAATCCTTGTTTTAGGCATCAATCTGTTTTTGTTCGGCAGACAGCTGTAACCGGCTGCTTCTACCGATTTGGGTTTAATTCTTCAAAATATACTTATTTGAGCAGTTTATTGGGCGGTAAAAGAACGGAAAAAGCGGTATAGGAATGTTGTCGTACAATTCCCATACCGCTTATATTCAACGCTTTAAGCTGTTTGTGAGCTGTTTGAGCTGTTAGTATTCGTCCTCGTTGAAGAGGAACAAGGCGTATTGAGTATCAAGTGATTATATTGCTGTGTCAACCTTTTCGATCATTTTATTTCGTTGTGAAAGACCGTAAAAGGCGGAGCAACACGCACAAATTGTCATTCTGAATAACTATCAATCTTCCAACAATATTCTATTCTCATTGTTAGCCAGATAGTCCTTCAAGTCTTTGATTGTCTTTATATTCTCGCGTGACAAAAACTTTGAAAGCATGTCATTGGCATACTCGAATATATTGCCCCAACCGACACCTACTTCATAGTTGCATGCAGCATATTTACTTAGATACATCTCTACCTCAAACCTCACATACTTGTTAACTATAACCGTAAATAACTTATATTCCTTAGGAGCACCCCAACCATCACACGGATACCCTTTTCTGTATTCAAGGATATTTTCGAACTCTTCATCTGTTGTTTCATCGTCCATAAAATCAGGGATATACATGAACTCTTCGTCTGTTTCTATAGTCGTTATTTCATCGGAGTCTGAAACAATGAGGGCAAGTAATTCGTCTTTGTTGTCACTCTCCTGACTTCGTCAATGCGTCACCCAAATTAAGATTTGTTGCCAGATAGGTCGAAAAGTGGTTTGACTGCGAGGTGCTTCTCCGTCAAGAAGAGTGTCTTAGTGAAGTAAGTCCTGTTCTCAGGCATCCTTACTCTGATTGTCGTTATAGTTTTGGCTGCCTCAAGCACCTTATCGACACTCATCCCAATCTTGTTAATGGCAATGAGTCGCTCCTGTTCCTTATATACCTTATAGGCGATGAAGCATATGCAGACATGCGCCTCTATCCTTCGTTCCGTAAAATGAAACATCGGACGCATCTCCAGAGTTCCTTTTGAAACACGGAATGCACGTTCCACCACCCAAAGTCCATGATACTCGGCAATGACACGCTCGGCATCAAGGTCTGTATTGGTGATGTATCCCTTGAGTCCGTCCCACTGGCAGTCCTCTGCAATCTTCTCTTCGCTAATGACGACTTCTATGTCCTTGCTGATTTCAAGAAGTATGTAGTTGTAGCCAGCCTCCCGCAGCAAAGTGACATTGTTCTTGTTCATCAAGCCTGAGTCTGCCACCACGACAAAGTCTTTACCCAGATTGAAACGCTGCTTGAAGTCATCTATCATCGGTATCATGGTAAAACCCTCGTACTGGCTGCCGTTGAACAGAGAGTATGAAAGCGGGTAGCCTCCTTCTGATACAAGCAGACCGAGTATAACCTGTGACTCTGCCGTCTTGCCATCCTTTGAAAAACCCGGTTCACGCAATACGTCTGTCTGTGCTGTCTCAAAGTAGAGCGTCGTCACGTCGTAGAACATCAATCCAATCTTGCCTCCGAACAGTTTCCGGGTGTGCTCTACGCTGATTTGCTGTGCAAGCTCCATCTGTGTATTGTAGAGCTTGTCCATGTAGCGGTAGATGTGGTTGAGGTCAACATCTTCATCATAATATGACTTCAGGTAATCTACTGTGGCAAGTTTGCTTCTGGGCTGAGACACCCTTGCGATTACCAAATGACGCAGAATCTCATCGGGAATCCGGTTGAAGCCGATGCTGTCATAGACTTGATCAAGCAGAAGCTGTGTGCCGTTTATCAACACGTTGTCGATATTGCCAAGAAAACGTTCTGTCTCCTCAACTTCCTTTCCCTTGCGGTCTTCGAAGTCAAGTTCTTGCTGACCGTCATGGGTATGGAGCCATGACTGAGCTTTACGGAACATCTCATCGGCTTCTTCTTCCGACTTTGCCACTCCGAACTTCTTCACTTCAGTGAATTTCCCATGTGCTTTGCTCACAACTACAACGCTGATTGTACCTGAGCGATTGGTTTTCTTGCGTACAAACATGATGTAAAGGTACGGATTATTTGGCTTGCGTCACCCAAAGTCACCCATTTATTCTACGTAACTCATTGATTTTCATTCTGCGCTATCTGATGGCGCAAAAAAGTGATGAAGTTAAGAAAAATACAGAGAGCAAGGATTGCTCGCCTATTCAAAAATTGGTGATAAGTACTGGTACAGCCAACAGGATGTCTTAGACTTTTTAGAAAAGACTCGACATCCTGCTTTTTAGAAGATATTGAAATCCTTGTCAAACAAGTTGGATATTGGTTTGAATAGTCTGCACAGGATAAGTCCGACGACTATCAAGCATATACGCACAACTATAGATCCGCTCATCGTCAATCCGAGCCAAACAAGGTACAGCGGCGAACACATAGCGGCTATGGTTATCAGCATCATTAGTGATGCAAAGAATGTTTTAATGCCCATGTCTCTATTTTTTTATCTTTTTCAATGGTTTAAGGAACAACAATGTAGTCGCTCGGCAAGCCGTGGAAATACTTGCGGTAGGCATCGTTGGTGGTATAGATGTCGCCTTCTTTGTCTTCCGTGATGAAATATACTTTCAGGTCTTTATAGTGATTTTCAACCAAAATCTTGAAATCTGTGATGAATGCGACTTCCTCAGCTTCCATTTCGAGAACTCCATCTTTAAGGTCACAATGAAGAATGTTACCACAAAGATTGCGGTCGCCATAGTCTATGCCGAGAGCTAAAATGATGTTGCCTTCCCAACCTGGCTCCTCGTCATCTTCCATAGTGGGGCGTTTCTTGTCGGCAAATTCCTTGTAGAGATTGTATATTTCTTGAAGGTTCTCTTGTCTGCCCACTATTTTGTATACCACTCTTATCCAATGCAACTGTGACTTGACAAAAGTCTCCCAATCTATTGTTATGTCTTCTTCCATCTCTAATCAATTTTAAAGTTGTACAATGGCCGTAGACTGTCACCGGCTATCTCAAAAGCCACAATGTCGTGAGCGTACTCGTTGCTTCCCAAAGTCGAAATGTAACCATCTATATTTCCACACACCCTCTGAACCGCCTTTAGGCCGATTTGAGAGCAAATGTTAATGTTTAAATACAAAAAAGAGGGTGTATCAAAAGTCAAACAAAGCGGGCTGTTTGAACTTTTGACACACCCCCTATATAAAAATATTGTCTCACAAGGATGCTTGCCACCCATTATCGAACAGTTACTTTCTTCACGCTACCATCGCTATACTTCACGATATTCAATCCCTTGGTTGGAGCATACAATCGCTGACCATTTACTGAATAGCGAGTTACCTCCTCAACCTCGGTAGAGGTTGTAGTCTTGTCGATGCCTGTTGCATCGAATTCTACTATGTTCTCAAAGTAGTCGCCAAAGCCAGAGAGCCAGTAATCAGAATAAGTTCCCATTGGTACATAAAGTGTGCATTTTTGGGCATCAATTCCTTCGAATACATTAATATCTAATATATGATTAATACCTATTTTTGGTACTTTCTCTGCATATACATAAATAGAAGTTAATCCGCTACAGCCATTGAATGGGCCTTTGTCTACTCCTGTGGAAATACCAGTAGGAAGGGTTAAACTCGTAATACCAGCAGGAAGGTTTAAACTCGTTAATCCGCTACAACCACTGAATGTGCCAAAGCCTATCTCGATATTACCAGCAGGAAGGGTTAAACTCGTTAATCCGCTACAGCCCTTGAATGCTTCATTGCCTATCTCGGTAATACCATCAGGAAGGGTTAAACTCGTTAATCCGCTACAGTTACGGAATGCGCCATAGCCTATTGAGGTAATACCAGCAGGAAGGGTTAAACTCGTTAATCCGCTACAGTCCAAGAATGCTTCATCGCTTATATCGGTAATACCAGCAGGAATGGTTAAACTCGTTAATCCGCTACAGCCCGCGAATGCGGAAGAGCCTATCTCGGTAATACCAGCAGGAAGGTTTAAACTCGTTAATCCGCTACAGTTACGGAATGCGCCATAGCCTATCTCGGTAATACCAGCAGGAAGGTTTAAACTCGTTAATCCGCTACAGCCATAGAATGCGCCTTCGCCTATCTTGGTAATACCAGCAGGAAGGTTTAAACTCGTTAATCCGCTACAGCCTTGGAAAACATAATCACCTAAAGTAGTTACGTTAGATGGTATTTCGATACTTGTGATCTCTTTATCATTTATATAATATTTAATATCACAATCTATATCTTTATAATATACAGGTATATAAGGATGACCTTTTGTTAAATATGTGTCTAAATTATCATTTATGCAAATTCTAACCTCTTTTAATCCGCTACAGTATTGGAATGCTAAAGAGTGTATTGAGGTAATACCAGCAGGAATGGTTAAACTCGTTAATCCGCTACAGCCATTGAATGCGCAATAGTCTATTGAGGTAATACCATCAGGAAGGGTTAAACTCGTTAATCCGCGACAGTAATAGAATGCTTTATCGCCTATTACATCATTAGAAGTATAATAATAATTATTTCTATTATTATCATAATCATAATAATAGTAATCCCCACCTTCTACAATCTTTGCCTCAGACAAATCTAATACAGAAAGCTTTCCGTCAGTAGAATTACCAGTAGAATTACTTCCAGCCATATCACGAATCATCTTCAAATCCGTACCATTTATCTCACCAACAATCTTCAAATTGGTAATCTTATACTTTCTACTACTTGCAATTCTATCAGGCAAAGTACCAGCCCTTTCCAACTTAATGGTGATTTGCTTTGTAGTCAAGTCGTTATCTGCAGCATAAAGCGACAAACAACCAAGCAACATAAACATCAAGGTTAAAAAACTATCTCGTTTAATAATTTGTTTCATAACTATTTTTTTTAGTTAGACATTAAATATCATGGTAAAAACTATTCTTTTCAAAGACATATTTAAGATACTCTCCTCTTAACTGTTCCATATAGCGGTGGAACAGGAAGAGATAGCCTCAATAATGTTGTCCTTGTTTGTCTTTCTCATATTCTGTCTTTTGTTTAAGTCAGACTGTATGTTGCAAAACAAAAAAAGCAGCAAAGACTCTGCGACAGCACGATTTTACTCGCACGTCGTAGAGTCTTTGCTGCTTTGTCTTATGCTGTTACCCATAGAGCCAGACTTCAAGGTTTGTGTCCTATGGCTCCGTTCGGACTGTTTCTTGTTTAGATTATGTACTTAAGTATAAGTACGAAAAAGCGTGAAGCCCCTTGTCGCTCGCTTCACATCTTGAGGTCTTCGAACTTACCCGTCAGCCGAAACGAGCAACGAGACCCCACGCCGATATGTATATGTACATTCCCATAGAGTCAGCCCTTAAGAGGCTGACCTACGAAAGGTACGTATATAACATACCCATGGCATCATCGTTGCGAGGTTTCTTAGCTGACCATGAAGTGTTCGAAGTTTCAAGGTGCCAGAAAACCAAGCGCCAATAACGCTTTTCTTATGTTTGCCCTCTACCAACCGCTACTTTTCAAGCGACTTCGGCGTAGGGCTACATGCCGTCATTGCACATAGAATGCAATTCTAGCGTGCCAAAGTTACTAATTATTATTGGTATCGCAAAAAAAAGACCTAATTATTTTAAGTAGAGTTGACAAATAAAAAACATTGATGTTGTACAACATACTCTTAGGCATAATCTTATTATCCGAACATTCCTTGTGCCTTTAAGTCTACATTCAAGCTTCGCGATATTCTTCCCATATACAATAATATGAATTTGATTTTATGCACTCTATACGCGAAGATAGCAGAAAAGTTTATCAGAATTAAATGATCAGCGAAGAAAGA
>OMDK01000609.1_pt1 | contig 17518 bp, 17 predicted proteins | sample 1645201 | NCBI WGS metagenome assembly OMDK01 (sample SAMEA103958151, study PRJEB25191) | human gut metagenome
ACAAAATAATTATAAATTTCAAAATAATTCAACGCATTCAGATCATATTGACAAGACGATCCTATATTTTTGTGAATACATAAATCCGCCGTTTCGTTTATATATGGATATTCTATACTCCAAAAACTATCGCTATTTATATAAACAATATCTTTTTCTCCATCACCATCATAATCCCCCAAATACTCCGGAAAAATTTTCCACCCTCCATCTGCATTTGAGAACCAATAATCATTGTCCGGAAATTTAGATAACCATACACTATCTCTTTTTTCATATTCAAAGTTTCTATTTACCTTGTTATATAGACTTCCTTCCACCAGCCTAAAATCTATTATTTCATCCTCTGCTTCGTCTTCCTCATATAAATCTCTTCTTTCCGTTTCTTGTTCTGCTTCAGTTTCTATACTCTCCTGTTCTGTTTCACTATTGTCTACCACTTCCTGTTCTATATCTGTACTACATCCTGCTACTAACATACATAAAAGAAATATCCCACAAATTTTCATTTTTTTCATTTATAATTCCCCCCTCTTTAACTTTCACATACTCAGGAAAAATCACTCTACATTTTCTTCCGTTATCTCAGCAGGTTCTTCTTTTAATTCAAAATATTCATCTTCTATCCCAACAATATAATTTCTTCCTTTTAGATCTATTGTTTCGTCCTGTATTTCTGTTTCTTCCATTTTTTCTTCAGTAATATCTGTAGCTCCTGTCTCTTCATAAGTGGTATCATTCCAGCCTGCCTGCTCATTATCATCCATATCATCCTTTTGAACATTATTTTTTGTTAAAAACTTTTCAACAACCGGTTTAATATTTGAAACATTTTTAATCCCTATAATCGCAATTATAATAATTAACAAAACCGGGATAAAAAATTTTTTTCTGTTTTTCTTTTTAGAATTTTCTCTCCCAGTCTTTACAATTACAACTTTTGCCCCGCATGCGGGGCAAAAAGCTGATCCTTCCTTTATTTCTTTACCACAATTTCCACAATACATAAAATATCTCCTTTTCAGATTAATATCCTATAATATATGAATCCGATTATTCATCAACTGTTTCCTGTGCTGGTGCAGTATTGGAATATTCTACTCCCTCCAGAATCAATGAACCATTCTTAACGGAATCAATAGTTGCTGTCTCTGTTTCACCATAAAAATTAGTCAATTTTAACTGATTGTCATTTACAATGCTCCATGTTCCAGTGCCATACTCCCCATCGATTTCGCAGGTACCATCATCATACAAAATGAATGATGCATCTTCTCTCCCATCTCTGTACCAGGATCCCAGTAAATTTTTTTCTTTAATTTTTCCAGAACATCCTGTCATCAACAATGCCAAAACTAAACTCATCGCTACAAAATTTGACATTTTCTTCATTACTTTTTTCCTCCTGTTCATCACTCGTTATCAATATAAACTAATTTCCACTCGCCATCTTCTTTTGACATAACAATATTCATATCCTGCTTGGAAGATCTACTTCCCTTTTTCGCTGTAACCGTCACATCTGCAACAACTACTTTTTCAATTACACTGAGATCAAAATCATAGTAACCAGATCCTAATTCATCAATCAGTGCTTCCAATTTTCTCTCCGACAAATTGTAAGTTTCATTAACTTCATAAGACAATTTATAATTATGTCCAACAGAAGACTCAAAAGAATCCAAACTATCCCCAACAAAATCTTCAAAATAGCTCTCTAATAAATCCCATTCTCCATCGTTTTCAAAATACATTCCGCTGGCAGAAGAAACAATTTCATCAATATCATATTTTTCGTACGCTATCATAAATTTGCGTAAAAAACCATTATAGCCTGTATACTTTGTTATCACGTTAAATGCGATTACTCCAATTACAATGAGCAATGCTAAACCAATAATTCCCTTCATTACTTCCTTCTGTTTTTTCTGCTTTTCTGGATCTGTTATCTTTATATTCGGAACATTCACATTTCCTCCATCTAAAGGTGTTCCGCAATTTCCACAGACCCTCGCATCATCTTCCAACTTAGCTCCACAATTTCCACAAAACTTTGACATGTCATCTCTCTCCTTTGTTTTTATTTTGTTTCTTATTTCTTTTGTTTTTTATAACAATAATTGAGGTAAATAGAAGCAAAAAAGCACTGCATCCTGCAACAACATATATCCAGATATATGTTTCTACTTTTTCACCATAACTGTTTTTAGTTGCCCGCAATTTCAAATCATATTTTCCGTCACCGTCTTCATCAATATTCAACACACTTTCATCCGCTATTGTTGCAACTGTATCAATTTCGGTTTTTTTAGTTATCTTAATATTTCTGAATTTTCTGAGATCATTATAATCTCCATTTTCATCCATAAATCCTATTGTATAATTCATGTGTCCATAACCAGTCCCGACTATTTGAACATCATAATCTGCACCCTCCTTTAAGCGAAGAACTTTTATTCTATCATCTGCCCCATTACTCTTGTCCTCATTTTCCTCAAAGGTCAACGTTCCAAAATCTGTTCGAAGATTTAATTTTTTCTCAGCAGAACACAATTTCTCTCCATTGTAGGAAACGGTAACATCCACAGGACATGCAATCCGGATATAAATATATTTTTGACCATTGATTTGATCTGCCATATCTTCAAAGAAAAATACCAGATCATCTGCATTTGCCACTTCATAATGACACCCATCACTTGCAATTTTTTCCATCAAGGTCTGTGCAGAAGATTTATAGCCAAGACTCTCAAAGAATCCTAATGTATAAATAATAATGCCATCATCCTTAATTTCATCAGCATATTCTATAAGTGCATCCCCTTCTTTTCCCGTATTCGGCTCACCATCACTCATCAGAACTATTATCTTCTTTTTTGCATTCCCTGCCTTTAGCATTGAATATGCTTCTGATAACCCCGCCTCTATATTCGTTCCACCATCACTATAAATATTGGAAACTATTCTATTTAACTCAATTTTGTTCCTGGAAAAATCAGCTAATCTAGCAGCCGAACCATTATAAGTGACAAGACCAATATTCGCATCTTCATCTAATATCGTATTAATAAAGTTTTCTGATGCTTTTCTTGTTTCTTCTATTGGAGTTCCTCCCATACTTCCAGAAACATCAAGTACAAGTACAATATCCCTTTCGCCAGAAAGACTAACATTCTTTTCTTCTGTTGTGGTTTTCGGTATGCTATCTGCATCTTCCCATTCACAAATAAATGGTTTTTCAAATTCTTTAAAACTACCATCATTCCATGTTCCATCTGAATATTGGTAATAGAACATGGCATAATTTTCCGATGAACTATCTGTATTAGGTTCTCCTGAATGCCAATTTGTATATGTCACCTCTTCTCCATTTTCCCATATCCAGGTTCCTTCTGATTCCTCATCAGATAATCCAAAATATGCATTCGAATAGCCTTCTTGTGTTATGTATGAATACAAAAAATCATTTTCTTCCTGGGTAGTGATCGTTGCAAGATAACCATTTTGATCCCGACAATATTGTACAGCAGATTTCCAATCTTTGATCGTATCATCCCAGATGACTTTGTACCAATGCCCATTAAATTCAATGGCATCAGGGATTGTCGCAGCTATTTTGTCTTTTTTATTCTGTTCTTCTGATCTATAATTTTTTGCTGTTTCAACCGCTTTCTTGGCATTTAAAACCCCATAATGTTCTTTTCCATAATCTCCAGTTGCCGTATCACATATTATTTTCTTTACATCTTCTCCTGTTAACCTGGGATTTATAGAAAATATAGATGCCGCAACACCGGAAACATGAGGAGTTGCCATCGAAGTACCGCTCATTGGTCCATATCCATTTCTAATAGTGCTATAAATATCTTCTCCTGGCGCCAGAATATCTACACGTTCACCACACATACTTGCATTATTAATTTTAAAGCCATCGTGTACTGTCTTTTTTCCAAAATAACCCAAAAGTCCCCAATACTTGTCCTCTGTATGTATTAAATTTTCAATTTCGCCTATCATAATAATTCTGTCCGCCACTTTGGGATTTTCAATCATTCCCAAAAAATCAAACTTGGCATCAACATTTCCACTATCAAGGCGTTTTTCTATTTCTTCTTGATTATATTTTTTAAAAACTTCATCTAAAGATACATCTCTTTTTTCATCTTTCTGCATATATTTCAAATAATCCATATACTCATAATACTCATACGGATCATCGGTATCATCTGGATCTTTTTTAAAATACACATAGGAATATTTTCCACTATCTTTACTGCATACCTCTTTACAAATCACAAATTGATATCCTCTGTCAATTAATTTTTCGATAACATTTTCCAATCCAGACGAATAAATTTTCAACTGTTTTAATGCATATTCTCCACCTCGTGAAGCTTCAAATGTTAGCTGATCCAAAGCTATACTCATATTTACCACAGAACATTTCTTAGTTGCAATCAAATAATACAATCCAACTTTTAATGTTTCTAAACTATTGTATCCAGCAATTCCTAATCCTTGGTACGATACACCATATAAGTTACACTTTGGACAAATACCAGCAATTCCTTTTTTGTTATCCATCTTTGCCGCCATTATTCCAGAAACATGTGTACCATGGTCACTCCATTCTATTTTCTTTTTTTCCTCCGTAGCAACTAAAGTTAAAGCATTCCCCAATGGTTCTTCCGTAAACTTTAAGTCTTCATGATATATATCAAACATATCATCAATAAGACCTATATTTACGGTTGTTTTCATTTCATTTTTATATTCCCATGCTCCTGTCGCATCAATAGCCTCAATTCCCCAATTGATTCCATTTGGTATCTTTCCCCATTCATTTTTCCATTTTTTATCATTCGGTGTATAACTTTTATCCAATTTTATACAGTAATTTAAGGAAGCCGATTCTACCCATCCATTACACTCTATCCTTTTTATAATTTCATTCAGTTCACTAAGCGTATAATCCCCATCTAAAAGAATTTGATAATCCGCAATTTCAGGCAATTCTCCAACAATCGTTCCCCCAAACTGTTCTATATAACTTACAAGTTTCTCTCTATACTCTACCGATTCTATTGTCACGAGAATCTCGTTATTTATAAAGATTTCTCCATCTTCAACAACTATATTTTCAGCAGAAGACTGATATAAAATCATATTTCCAATATCTGTTTCTGGAACTTCCCGATCAACAGATTCAACATATACCTGTTTTTTTATTACATATTGATTGATCCAATCAGAAATAAATGGTACATTTATTGATTTGCAATATGTCAGGATTCCTATTACTCCTAAAATTAAAATTCCAAGTCCTAAAATATATCCAACCAATTTTATTAAAAATCTTCGTATTTTTTTACAAACAGACCAGTGTGTGCGTCTTTCTTTTTTTAAGTTTTTTCTTTCTTTTCTTTTTTCCTTTCTTCTTTGCTTTCTATTCAATACAACATTTTTCTGTTTTACATTTTCTTGCGCTATATTTTCTTTTTCACATTTCGGACATAGTCCAGTTTTTTCATCCAATTTAGTTCCGCACTTACCACAAAATTTTGCCATTTATGTTCTCCCCTCAGTTGTAAAAAGGGCAGCAGACAAACTCAATATTATCCACTACCCTTTACTACATTTTCACTACATATATTTGTTAATTAAATTATCGACAATCGGTATCGGGCGTGTTCCCTGATTTAATGCCTTGATCCCCAGACTAAGTAGCAATATTTTTTGAATAATATTAAGTGCTGCTACAATAGCCTTAATCAAATCTGAAAGAACTGTAATTTTAAAACTTCCGCCAAAGATTGAAGCGACATTATCAATAAAACCAATTACATTCGGCACAAGGTTTGCAGCTGTTGTAAAAAATGAAAATACCATCAATAACGCTACTGCTTTCACAGCACTTCTTCTCAGCCATTCATTTTCTTCACAAAGCAAAATATATCCTGCCAAGATAATTACTGCTATATATCCTCCAAATAAACCAGCAAAATAAACAGCTGCTCCGATCATTCCAACCGAAATTCCAACTTTTGTCTTTTGCATAATTATTATTCCCCCTTATAATTTTGTTCCGCATTCTACACAAAATGCCATATCATTCTCAACTACCGCGCCACAATTAGGGCATTTTCTTTCCTGACTTTCTTCAACAGTCTCATCTTCAGGCACGGTAGCAATCCTTTCTACTTCCATCGGATTACCACAGGAAGTACAAAAACGCATACCTTTTTTTACTATAGCCCCACACTTTTCACATTTGACGCAATCATCAGATACAACAGGTTGAATCTTAGGCATTACAGCTCCACAAGAACTACAAAACGCTGCGCCATTAGGAACTTCTGCTCCACATTTCTCACATCGCTGTACACCTTTGATTTCTTGAATCTGTGCTTTGTAATCTTTAATTTTTCCCTCGGATTCAGTAACTGCATTTATCATTCCAGAAAAATCATCCTCATAACTATCTCGATGAATGGAAACATATAATTTCCCGATCTGATAGTACTGATTTGTAATTTTCTTTTCTTCTTCTGAAATTAACGAATTTAATCGCGAAGTATCCGCCAACTCCTTTGTTTTTGCTAAGGTCTTTTGACTAGCCTCTGTAACCGTTTTACTCAACTTATCCAAAAATGCCATTTTTTCTTCCTCTCTTTACATTTTTTACTAAAATGTGAAAATTATTTTACATAATTCTCTCTTATTTCGTCTTTTTCATCATTTTTCTTCTATTATTATATAATTCTTTTTGCGTATCGTCAATTCGTTTCGCGTCCATTTGTTTCTATTTATAGCCGTTTTGTTACAATCATTTTGAAACCAGACTATATATTAACTTTACAACACCATATCGAGGATCATGCATGACATCATTTGGAGAACGCCTGAAACAACTCATGGAAGATCAGTCTATTTCCCAGCGTGATCTGGCTGCTGCCCTGAACATTTCCAAGTCAACTGTCAGTGGATATGTCAACAGCTACAGAGAACCTGACTTCAAATCCCTTTTGGAAATTGCTTCTATCTTTCATGTAACAACAGACTATCTGCTTGGAAATTCCGATATTCCGTCTCTTCCCACCTCTGCCCATAACAATCAATCCATTCTTTTGCTTTCCTACTTTGAACAGCTCAGTCCTGAAGTACAGAATATCGTCTTAAAAGAAGTAAAAGCACTTACCAAACCATAATTTATAAAAAAGGCAGCGATACCCACTTTTCATGGGATCACTGCCTCATTCAACTCCACTTCTTATTTTATCGCTTTCTTTCAGAGAAGCGTAAGCTACATCATTCTTCCGCCAGTTTTTCTTTTCAGGTTTCCTTTTGCACCTTATATTCTTACGCTTTCATCCCGTACTTTGCCGCCATTTGCTCAAATACTCCCGGCTCCATCAACCTTGCGATATACTCTGTGTCCCCATTCTGCGACATTTTGGCAACCAGCTTCAGCGTATTTTCCCGTTCCTGTTTCATTCCTTTTTGAATTCCCATTTTCATTCCACGAGCTTCACCACGCTCTTCTCCCTGTTCCGTAGCATAATTCATCGCGTTGATCCAGTCCCTCTCTACCTTCTCCTGCCTCATACACTCAATTCTGACTCTTTCGTCCTCTGTCAATGTAATCATCGTCTCCACTGCCTCCTTTATTTTTTCATTTTTCTCTGACAATTCCTGTAGTTCTTCCCAGGTTTCTGCAGTCAGCGTTTTTGCCCAGTCGTACAAGCCCGACTGTCGCTCTCTTTCTTCCGCTTTTTCTGCCTGCCGTAAAGACAGTGCACAAAGCTTCATTTTATTTGTAAAAACGCGGTCATGCTCCGTGTCCCACAGCTCGTATACCTGATAAAACGGATTCTTTCCAGATTTCCACAAATCGAAATCAAGAATTTCAATCTGTACCGTTGTTTTCAGGTTTTTATAATCTTCTCCCTTTTTCAGATCCAACAGATTCTCTGCCAGATAATACACTCCACGCTCATTCCAATTTCCCTCATCCCAAACCTGCATCTCCAGATTTACACGGATATTTCCGTTCAAAAGAACCAGAATATCCATAATACAGAGCTTTTGTGGTCAATATCCTGCCCCGGCAGGATTGGATTCAGAATTTCCAGCGACACGATCTCTTTCAGCTCAATCCGAAGCAGTGCCGCTATCAAATCTTTCAATGCTTCCTGATTTTTCTGAAACACAGTTGCAAACAGATACGCATTCATAAAACGATATCTGATTTTTCCATGCTTCTCCATCAGCTTTTCCGACAATTTTATTTTCTTTTGCAAGCGTTATTTCCTTATAATGTACTTTCTCAATTACTCCATTCCGTATTTATCCATCATCCTCCGATAGACTTCCGGCTCCATCAACCTTGCAATATACTCTGTGTCCCCATTCTCTGACATTTTGGCAACCAACTTCAGCGTACTTTCTTTCGCCTTTTGCATTCCACGCAGTTCGCCCTCTTTTATTCCAGCACTTTTCCCCTCTTCTCTCAGTTCCTCTGCCCATTCTTCCATCGCTTTACACATATCTATACTCTCCTTTCCGTTTTCCAGATATTTTTCTTTCTTATCCTGCAGTTCTTTCAGATTTAACATCACGCAGATCATATCGTAAGTCGCCACGTCCATTCTGCTGATCCGATCTGCATGTTTTCTGCAGTATTCCTGAATTTTTGTCTTGCTGCTGCGCCGTTTCATCAATCCAATCAGTTCGCGCAGATTTGTCTGGAAATATTCCTCCTGCAACTCTTCCAACGAAAACACATAAATCTGATATTCCTGCACCATCTGTTTTAAAATCGGGTCAATTTCTTCCAACTCCATCATTTCACTGAGCTTCTTTGGAGCATCCCACGGTTCCATACCATGATACAGCACGATCGTTACGATCGGCGTCAGATGATCTTTTCTGCCCATCTTGCTTAAATACTCTACACCGGTTTTTAATTTTCCCTCACTTTTCAGCCGGATATAGCGAAGCTGTCTGGCATATTCTGCCAGATCATATTCCATACAGCGAAATGGCATCGTCAAATGCGGCTGATTCTGCGCTTCTGCTGCCAGCAAAACATAATTTTTTTCGTTCCAAAATGCCCGAATCGCATCTCTCTCCCGCCTTCTGGCAGTTGGTCTTTTCACGCGCTCTGACAATCCTTGTTGATAAAACTGCTGTACCTCGCACAGGTTGCCTGCCTGCACAACCTCCTCTCCCTGATATAGGCAACCATTGTACAGATCCGCCAATACCTCGGCACGACCCAAATACGCCGTAAATGCATCGTTTTGTTTCCCCATTCATTCCTCCTGCTTTTTCACTTTATTCCCTTTTCAGATTGAAGCAACAGAAATACACGCCTTGCAAACCTTCTATTGCCATAAATTGAAATCTGCAGCACCTGCTGCCTGATGAAAACACAGCCCATCTATGCTGTGTTCGATAGAAAAGATAGATTGTCCGATTCGGAAAGAGTGTTCCCGGACAGTTTTTATTTGCGAGTACACACTGACGCCCTTGCGCCTGCTTTGCAGGTGACCCACCCCTTCGTGGACACGTAAAAACAATAGAATGCACGCTCTGCGAGCATTCTATTGTCATGAATCAAATGCCCCTTCAGCACCTCTTGGTTTCCCTTCGTGTCCACTACAGTTTACCACATTTTCGCAAGAGTTTAAATAGTGAAAAATACGGTACTACTCCTTCTTCATTTTTAGCTCCTGCATAATCCCCATAAAGATGTTCCATGCCACCCGTTCCTGATAAACGCTGTCTGTCAGCAGCGCTTCCTCCTGCGGATTGCTCAAAAATCCGCACTCTACAATGACGATGGGGCATGCTGTTTTTTTCAAAAGATAGTAGCTGTCATTCGCCTTTGCCTGCCGATGGTTCTGCGGGTCAAGTCCTTTTACCAGGCGCTCCTGCAGGCGTTTTGCAAGCTGCTTTCCCTCGACACTCGAGGTATAATAAAAAACCTGCGCCCCTTTGATCGCCGGATCGGGATAGCTGTTCTGGTGAATACTGACCGCAAGATCCGCCTTTGCCTCTTCCATCATCGACACTCTCCGCTTCATATCCTGCACTTTTTTCCCGGACGCATTTTCATCATACAGACCGTTACCGTCCGTTCTCGTCATTACAACCGCAACATCCGCCTGCTTTAACAATGCTTCCAACCGCTTCGCAATCGCCAGATTGATTTCTTTTTCCAGAGTTCCGGCTGTGCCGATTTTCCCCGGATCGTCTCCGCCATGTCCCGCATCAACCACAACACAGTATTTCGTCTGACTCTGTCTACTCTGCTCCCTCTCTACCCGAAACTTTCCGGTCAGCACAGCGGCCTGTCTGCCTGTAAAAAAAGCGGCAGTAAAAAATACTGCCGCCGTTATCAGAGAAAAAAGACTCTGCATTTCTTTTCGTCCCATACTCGAAAAAGCCTCACCCGCTTTTTTCTATTGTATGGCATCTTCCGCTTCTCTATGTCTGTTTACTCTGCCGCAAATCCACTGATGACGCCCCAGATATTTTTGCGTCCATCATCAAAGCCCAGCTTCCATGCTGCAATGCCGCCCAGGTTGTGCTCCTTCATCACGTTGATTTTGGCTTCCAGGGACTGTTCGTCCTCCAGCCAGATCTGCACGGTTCCATCGCTCGTCTCAAACTCTACATAGTTCTGTCCAACGCTGTTGTCCCAGGTCGCAGCCACCTGATTTTTGTTCATGTAATCATAAGCGGTCTGAATCCCGACTGCCCGGCTCGTCACCGCACCGTCCTCTGCAGTCGTCCAGATTCTTGTATACAGCGGAACTGCATTGATGACTTTTTCCGAAGGAACCTCCTGCGTCATCCGCTCAATTCCTTCGGCCACATAGCCAAGGGAAGCTACGGAACCGGCAACCTCTGAACCGCCCCAGTGCTCGTCATAGCCCATGATAATCACATAGTCTGCCATCACGCCCTGCTCTGCCCATTTATAATGTGCGTTATAGTTGTGGGGCACATAGTTATCGACGGAAAGCACAAGCCCCTTCTGTCTGCACGCTACGGACAGCTCCCGGATAAACTGGATATAATCCTGACTTCCATCCTCGGTCACCTTTTCAAAATCCACATTGATTCCATCAAAGCCGCAGCGATCCGCCTCACTCATCAGAACCTCGATAATCGCAGTCCGCTTACTCGTATAAGATAGAATTTCCTGCGGGTCAACGCCGTTATCCTCACGATGCGTAAAATCATCAATCAGTGCCCACACCTCCAGACCGAGGGCGTGTGCCTGCTGCACATAGGAGGGGCTGGCAATCCCATCCACAACGCCCGTATTATCGTAAAGAGAATACCAGGTCGGAGAAATTACATTAACGCCTGTCACACCGCTCATAACGCCCGGAAACGTGGAATTTGCCGACTCTACGGTCACCTGATGCCACGCCAGGTCGATTTTATGGTCCCGCAGATTGCCGGTATAATCCGGCTCCACATATCCGGTGTCCTTCACCGGAGTTTCCTCTGCCGGATCTGTCAAGTGCTTTTTCTGGACATAGCCGATATAGCCATCCTGCGTCTGCACCTGATCCCAGTTTTCCATCTCCTCCAAAACAGTGACCTTCGTCCCTTTTTCCAGATTCTGCAGAACCTCGCTCTTGACGCCGCCCCTGACACGAAGTGCTGTGTTCTTCTTCAGCTCTGCGCTCTGAAGCGTATCCCAATTGGTCGTCAAAACAACCCGGTTGGGCTCTGTATACAATGTATAATTAAAATCCGAATACTGCTTTACATAATCCAGTGCAAGCCAGACGTCCCCGTCCTGCTCCACAGCCGCTGTATAACCGTCTGCAGTCTGCTCCCCGATTCCAATCTGTACCGTTTCCTCCGGGAGGGTATACAAAAGCAGCTTTTCATTATGATCCACATAAAACCGCTCATTAAGCATCTCATGAACCGTATCCAGCTTCAGATAGCAGCGCTCATCCTGCAGCAGTCCCTTTTCCTCTGTCAGCTCCTGATTCCAGACAATCGCGACCTCCTGTGAACCGTTCAGCCCGAAATATGCGTTTAAATCCGCTTCTTCCTTCGAACCGGAATATCTCTGGAACAAAAAAACGCCCGCAGCGCCTGCCAGAATCAGAACAATCAGCAACAGTCCGATTAACACCGGTATTACTTTCCTTTTCATTTGTCTGTATCTCCTGTGTTTTCTCTTTTTCACCCACACACATTATAGTGTAACACACCTTCCAGACAGCGTCATTACAAATTTGTCAGATTTTCAGGGGATCTGCCGCAATCTGTCCCTGTCCGGACCGCCTGAAAATACGACAACCGACAAAACGTCCATCTCTTTTTGTACACTCTCTGTTTCGAACGAACCGCAGAATACTGTCCGGCATTTCGAACAGTATTCCCGATCCGCTAAAGGTCCGGCTGCGATCCACAGACCGCCTGTAAACCGCAGCTTCTCCAATATCGGCTTTCTGCAGCATCTATGGAAATGGGGTTCCTTTTTCTACGCTTTTCCAAACCGATATCAGTACCTCCAACCATTCATGACATTCCTATCTGTTTACCATTTTGTCACTTCATCGTACCGGACTTCGCAGAGCTTTCCTTCCTCATCCATGACAAAATCCGGCATGTATACAGCTTTTTCCCGCATGCAGCAGGTTCGGATAATTTCCCTCGGCGCAGTTTTTTTCCCATTCAGATAAAATCCGACGCCTTCCTGTTCCATCTGCTCCAGCATCCGTTCCCAGGTATCCGTTTTTAATCTTCCCATGGCAGTTCTCCTTTGCCAATGCGCTTTTGTCCCAAAAAGGAGCCGCGTGATATATATTCCTGTTCAGATCTGACACAAAAGCGAAAACGATAACGAGATGGATAGACTGTGTCCTGACACCTATACAAGCACCAAATAAATAGTCGTAAAAATGTTAAAAAATACTTCATCGTTATGATAATTGGTAAATTTTGATTTTTTGAATTTCCGATAGAGTCACATAACTCTACGAGACTGCTACATACTATAAAGAATGATGAGAACAACTTTGCCGCTGATGTTCTCTCATAAGAATGCAGCCATATCAGCATGGCTGTCCCTGATGATTGGTATAAAATCGGTATCCTGCAAACCTCCGCTCCGACACGGACTGTCCGGAACCATCTCTGGCTTGTATTATAACGGATTTCGACCCTACAATCAAGCAATTTCTAAAAAAACAAGAAACTGTTTCCCCATGCGCTTGACTTTTGCACTTTCTTGTGTATATGATAACTCTCACAGGAACGCAAATTTTTCGTTTCTGTGCGTCACACCGGCAGGATTCCGTAAGTATTTTATAAAGTAAGGATGTGATTATATGAAAATAGAAAAAGTGAATGACCATCAGATCCGCTGTACCCTGACCAAAGCCGATCTGGCTGACCGGGAGCTCAAAATCAGCGAGCTGGCATACGGCACTGAGAAAGCCAAAAGCCTGTTCCGCGACATGATGCAGCAGGCCTCCGCCAAATTCGGATTTGAAGCGGATGACATTCCTCTTATGATAGAAGCGATCCCGCTCAATGCCGACTGCATCGTTTTAGTAATCACCAAGGTGGAAGATCCGGAGGAGCTCGACACGCGCTTTTCCAAATTTGCTCCCGCAATGGAGGATGACGACGAGATCGATCCCGACGACTTTTCCGATAGCAGCTCTGACAACACCGACAGTATTTTCGACCTGTTCCGTCAGATCCAGGAAAGCCGTCATGCACAGGCTGCAGGCACTCCGACAGCCCCTGCTTCCAAAGAAGACAAAACCACAGCTACAGCAGAGGTAAAACAGCCCCAGGAGGCACGGATTTTCTCCTTCCCTTCCATGCACACGCTGCTTCGCCTTTCCCATGTGGTGAACGATTTTTACACCGGTCACAATACCCTTTACAGAAACCGTAAAAACGACTCTTATCTGCTGATCCTCAAAATGGATCAGACTTCCGTAAAGGATTTCAACCGGATCTGCAACATTGCTTCCGAATACGGTCGTCTCGAGCGCTCTGCTGCAGGCAGCGAAGCATATTTTAAAGAACACTATGAGCTTGTGACGGAAAACAACGCACTGCAGACGCTCGCCGCAATTTAAAGGTTACAAAAAGCTCCGGCAGGACTTCCTGCCGGAGCTTTTTTACAGCGCGCGTTCCTTTTATCGTCTGCGCACCGCCTCTTTTTTATTTTTTAAATTCCAGAATCTTCTTCGCATTCTGAATTCTGTCCTCTGTCGGAGGTTCTACCCCCTCCAGCTTATAGGGAATTCCAAGCTCTTTCCATTTGTATGCGCCAAGTGTATGGTACGGAAGCACCTCAACCTTGGTAACAGTTTTCAGTGTATCAATAAACTCTCTTGTACGAATCAGATACTCATCTTTATCCGTGATACCGGGAACCAGTACGTGACGGATCCACATCTTGATACCCTGATCGGAAAGATATCTTGCACAATCCAGAATATTTTTATTCGTATGACCGGTCAGTTTTTTGTGCTCTTCATCATCGATATGCTTGATGTCCAGCATAACCAGATCGGTGTACTTCAACAGCTCGTTAAATTTGGAGAAAAACGGCTCTTCTCTTGTAAACGGCTGTGCGGAAGTATCCAGCGTCGTATTGATGCCGCGCTCATGCGCTTTTCGGAACAGATCAATCAGAAAATCAATCTGCAAAAGCGCCTCACCGCCGCTGACGGTAATACCGCCTTCTTTGCCCCAGTAGCTGCGGAAACGTTCTGCCTTGTCCAACAGTTCGTCTGCCGTCATCAGGTTATCCGTCTCCGGATTCCAGGTATCTACGTTGTGGCAATACTGGCAGCGCATATTACATCCCTTTAAGAAAATCAGATAACGGATTCCGGGACCATCTACTGCCCCAAAAGACTCCAACGAGTGAATTCTGCCTTTAATCATATCGTCCTTTCCCTGCCTTGCAGGCATTCACTGCGGATATGCGTCAGACATCGCTGCAGTCATCCCCTGCGGGCAGCACGAGGTATTCCTTTTGCTGTATTTTACTATCCATTATTCCACATAACGGATGTTTTATGCTCGACCAGGGAGCTGGTCGAACACGGAGGGCTTTTCTCGACCAGATCCCTGGTCGAGAAAAGGAGCCGGGCAAGCTGCCCGACTCCTTTAAAATACACCTGTTAAAAACTGTAGTTAAATTACAGAGACTTATGGCAGGTTCTTGCGATAACGTCATCCTGCTGTTCCTTGGTCAGGCTGATGAACTTAACAGCGTAACCAGATACACGGATGGTGAAGTTAGCGTACTCAGGCTTCTCAGGATGAGCCTGTGCGTCTAACAGCTTCTCTGTACCGAATACGTTTACGTTCAGATGATGAGCACCACGATCGAAGTAACCGTCCATAACTCTTACCAGAGTGGTCTTCTGCTCATCCAGGTCGTGACCCAGAGCGCTGGGAGCCATGGTCTGAGTATTGGAGATACCATCCAGAGCGTACTCGTAAGGCAGCTTAGCAACAGAGTTCAGGGAAGCCAGCAGGCCGCTCTTCTCTGCACCGTAAGACGGTGAAGCACCAGGAGCGAAAGGTGTGTATGCCGGTCTGCCATCCGGAAGAGCGCCGGTAGCCTTACCATATACTACGTTAGAAGTAATGGTCAGTACGGAAGTTGTAGGCTCGGAGTTTCTGTAGGTCTTGTTCTTCTTGATCTTCTCCATGAAGGTCTTCAGAAGCCATACAGCAAATTCGTCTGCTCTCGGATCATCGTTACCGTATTTCGGGAAGTCGCCTTCGATCTGGAAGTCAACAGCACAGCCCTGCTCGTCACGGATAACTTTAACCTTTGCATATTTGATAGCGGACAGAGAGTCAGCTACATGGGACAGACCTGCAATACCGGTAGCGAATGTTCTTCTTACATCGGTATCGATCAGAGCCATCTCAGCTGCTTCATAGTAATATTTGTCATGCATGTAATGAATCAGGTTCAGGATGTTTACATACAGAGATGCACACCAGTCAAGCATGATATCATATTTATGCATAACTTCATCGAAATCAAGGTACTCGGAAGTAATAGGAGCGATTTCCGGACCACACTGCATATGTTTGCCGTTCTTGTCCAGATGCTTCTCATCCTTACCACCGTTGATCGCGTACAGTAAGCACTTAGCCAAGTTCGCACGAGCGCCGAAGAACTGGATTTCCTTACCGGTCTGAGTAGCGGATACGCAGCAGCAGATGCTGTAGTCATCGCCCCAGATAGGCTTCATAACATCATCGTTCTCATACTGGATGGAAGATGTGTTAACGGAAATCTTAGCTGCATACTTCTTGAAGTTTTCAGGAAGCGCGCTGGAGTACAGAACTGTCAGGTTCGGCTCCGGGCTGGGTCCCATGTTCTCCAGAGTATGGAGGAAACGATAGTCGTTCTTTGTAACCATGTGACGGCCATCCATGCCGATACCGCCAACTTCCAGAGTAGCCCATACAGGGTCACCGGAGAACAGCTGGTTGTAAGAAGGAATACGAGCGAACTTAACCATACGGAACTTCATGGTCATATGGTCGATCAGCTCCTGAGCTTCTTTCTCGGTCAGGGTGCCTTCCTTTAAGTCTCTTTCAATATAGATATCCAGGAATGTGGAGATACGTCCAACGGACATAGCTGCACCGTTCTGGGTCTTGATTGCTGCAAGGTAACCGAAGTATAACCACTGTACAGCTTCCTTAGCGGTTGTAGCCGGGCCGGAGATATCGTAGCCGTAAACAGCTGCCATCTTCTTCATGCCCTGCAGAGCTTTGATCTGTTCAGCGATCTCTTCTCTCAGACGAATGGTCTCTTCATCCATAACGCCTACGCCGCAGTTCTTCTTATCTTCCTGTTTCTTCTGGATCAGGAAATCGATACCGTACAGAGCAACTCTTCTGTAGTCGCCTACGATACGGCCACGGCCGTAAGTATCCGGCAGACCTGTAACGATATGGGTATGACGAGCAACCTTCATCTCATCTGTATAAGCATCAAATACAGCCTGGTTATGAGTCTTATGATACTCATTGAAGATCTTGTCATATTTCGGGTTTACTTCAAAGCCGTATGTGCTTGCAGCCTGCTGAGCCATCTTGATACCACCATAAGGCATGAATGCTCTCTTCAGCGGTTTGTCTGTCTGCAAACCAACAATCTGCTCAAGATCTTTCATGCTCTCATCGATATATCCTGGGCCGTATGCTGTCAGACCGGAAACAACTTCTGTCTCCATGTCGAGAACTCCGCCCTTAGCTCTTTCTTCTTTCTGAAGTTCCTGCAGTCTTCCCCATAATTTGTCTGTTGCTTCTGTTGGTCCCTCAAGGAATGACTCATCACCTTCATATGGTGTGTAGTTCTCCTGGATGAAATCACGCACGTCTACAGAGTGTGTCCATTTTCTTCCCTTGAAGCCAGCCCACTGCTCAAAATTAGCCATTGAAAAATCCTCCTATATTCTTTCCTAAAATAGTTTTG
>OMDK01000613.1_pt1 | contig 17458 bp, 8 predicted proteins | sample 1645201 | NCBI WGS metagenome assembly OMDK01 (sample SAMEA103958151, study PRJEB25191) | human gut metagenome
ATCTTTCAACATCGGATAAAGGCTTGATTCGTTAAGACTTTCCACGGTTTCCACATAGTTTTCAACACTAAATCTTAAAATGTTGAAAGATGTTAAAAGTGTTAAATTTTGTTTATCAGGAACGAAAAGCAAGTCACAATTCAGAACCTCGGTACAGTTTCCGTCGCATTTCAGTAAAAATTGTTTACCGAGTCGGTCTTTCATTTTTGAATGATTTTTGCAAGTTTTGCAGTCTATACCTGCACCCTTGACAGGGCAACTCCTGCAAAGCATAAGAGGAAGGTAGCCGTAGCTGATAATTCCCCTCGGGATGTTGCCTCCGAGTGCGTTAATTCGCTTAAAATCGAGTTCAAAACTGAGTTCTGCGTCCTTGATTCCGTATTCCTCCGCCCACAAAAGGTCGAGAGTATTTACAAAATTCATTCCGAAACCCGAATGAAGTGTGAAACCGAGATTTTTAGCAATGTATAATGCTCCAAGATTGTTGCACAACACATCGGATATGCCGATTTCTTTCATCTCGGAAAGCTTTTTTGCAATCGTATCTTCCCGTCCGAACATTCCTCTCGGAATTTCAACACCGATGTTAAAACCCTCGTTTTTGAGCCTTACAAGCTCCCTTTTGTCGGCAAAAAGAGGAACAAAAACAAGCTCGCATTTTTTAAAAGCATCGGAAAGCTTTGTCTGAGGCACTCTTGCACGAGTGGATTTTTCCACAGGCGGTGTGAATTTAGGAAAAGTTATTTCGTAATCACGGTTGATTTTGTAGTTGTGAACAACACTTCTCGCCGTATCGAGTTCGTCAAGAACATCTCTGCGCAAAGAATTGATAATTGAAAGCGGAATAGAAATGTCATCATCAATATTTATGTTCACATTGGTGGGATTATATGCCGTTGAGCCTGTTTTTTCAAGCTGTTTTCTGCACTTTTCCGCATCAATCGGTCTGTTGATTGCTTTTTCGGTTACGGTATCCGCAATCTTTTTGACGGTGTGAACTCCGTCAGAGGCGATTAAAACGGGATTTTCGCCGAGTTTTGCCGTAAAATCAAAGGTTATTTCAACATTTCCGATTTCGTCCTTGTAGGAAGAACGGATTGACGAAAACAGCTTTTCATCGGCAGAAACAACATCCGATTTTGTTCTTGTGCCGAACATATGACTTCCCGTTTTGCCGATGTAATAAGCGTCTGTAAAGCCTGTTCGTGAAAAAACCCCTCTGAGCATCTTCTGAGTTTTGTCGCTGATAAAGCCGAAATCACGCTGTTCAACACACGCTCTTACTGCGGCTGAAACATACTCGGGGCGTTTCATTCTGCCCTCAATTTTAGCCGAGGCAACCCCCATATTTTGAAGTTCTCCAAGGTAATTTACAATACTATTGTCTTTAAGACTTAAAGCGTGACCGCCCTTTTGATTGTTTACGGAAAACGGCAGTCGGCACGGCTGGGCACAGGAACCACGGTTTCCGCTCCTTGCGCCAATCATTGCGCTGAGGTAGCATTGTCCCGAAACGCACATACACAATGCACCGTGAACAAAAACTTCGAGTTCAACCGGAATTTCACAGCATTTTTCAATCTCTATTTTGCTCATTTCACGGGCAAGAACAACACGCTTGAAACCCATTTCATAAAGTGCCTTTGCACCGGATGCGGTGTGAATGCTCATCTGGGTTGACGCATGAAGTGCAAGGTCGGGAACAAGCCTGTGTGCAAGCCTTGCTACACCCATATTCTGAACAATGAGCGCATCAACATCAGCTTCTGCGGCTGAAATTATGGCTTTTTTCAGCTTTTCAAGCTCGTCATCGAACACAATCGTATTGATTGTGACATACACCTTTACACCGTGAATGTGACAGTATGCCGTTGCTTTCTTTAGTTCTTTATCATCAAAATTTTTGGCAGATGAACGGGCGGAAAATGCCTTTTCGCCAAGATACACTGCGTCTGCTCCGCTCCTTACGGCGGCAATTACACTGTCAAAGCTTCCCGCCGGAGCAAGTATTTCTATCTTTTTCATTTCTTATCTTCATCAAACAGAGAGAACTGCGTCATTGGAACATAACCGAGAAGTTTTTCATTACGCAATTCCTGTTCTGTTTTTTTAGCCTCGTTTGACAGAACATTCACGGGTATATCATCTGACTGCTCTGTCATGTTATTTTTTGCATCTGAAGTCTTTTTTTCCTTTGGAACTGAATTTTTTTCAGGCTCTGATTTTTCAGATTCGGCTTTTTCTTTGCCTTTCTCAACACTTTCGAGCTTTTCTTTAAGCTGTGAAACCTCGTGTCCGAGAACAGCGAGTCTTTTTTCAAGCTCTTTATTATTATTTATTAGTCGAGTGTTATCGTTCATGGCCTCCGTAAGCTTCTCTCTGTATTCCTTGCAAAGCCTGTTTAAATCATTTGTCTGCTGAATAATTTTGTCGGCTTTTTCAACATAATCTTTGTTCTTTTTAAGAGCCTTGTTGCGGTCATCACAGAAGTTAAGCGCCGCAAGAACCGCACAATCACGGGTATCAAGCTGCTTTGTGCTTTGGGCGGCTTTTCTTATGTGAGAAAGCACCTCGTTTGCTACCTTTTGAACATACTTTTCATCATCTGTTGTGATAAGTGAATAACTTCTTCCCTCAATCTGAACGCTTACTCTCTTTTTCTCCATAGGAAATGCATCTCCCTTTTATAGCTTTTTCGTCCTCATTTGACTTCTTTGCATACATAATCATTTTACATTATAATATAAAATCGGAAATAATAAAAGAGCAAAGAGAATATTGTTTAAATATTTTTTCATTCGTAGACAAATTTGGCGATTTTGTGCTGTTTACAACTCATATTGGTTGAAATATTTATTCTCTTATGATAAAATAATCTTTGCGTCATTTTGGCGGATTTGTCTTAATTTCCGATTAACAGGGCATAACCGCCAAAACAAAATTGACATTTCGGAATATATTATTATGGGAAGTGATTATATGCCCGTACCGTTTGATTCACGAAAAATTTACTATCGTTCACCGTTTGGTGCGGTTGAACAGGGTACCGAGATTCATTTCAGAATTCTTTTGCCTAAGGCGGAGCATACACAAAAAGCACACTTGTGTGTAAAATATGATTATGACTGCAACTGGGAATTTACCGAGCTTATCTGGTGCGGTAAATTTGACGAGGATACCGAAATTTGGGAGTGTGATTTTACCCCGAAAAAAATCGGACTTTATTGGTATAACTTTAAGCTTACTGCCATTGATAAAACAAGATATGTTATTCCGTCCGATCCGTATAAGGTCAGCACCATTGAAGACTATATGGGCAGAAGCTGGCAGATTACCTGCTACAAAAAAGGCTTTAAAACTCCCGGCTGGCTTGTCGGCGGAATTATGTATCAGATTTTTCCCGACCGTTTTTATTTCAGCGGTGAAGAAAAGAATATAAAGCGTACCGACTTCAAACGCAACAAGGATTGGTATGCTCTCCCCGAATGGAAACCCGATGAAAACGGAATGATTAAGAACAATGATTTCTTTATGGGCGACCTCAAGGGAATTACGATGAAGCTTGATTACCTTGAAAGCCTCGGCGTAAGCTGTATTTACCTTAATCCTATCAGCGAGGCATACTCAAACCACCGCTATGATACGGGCGACTACTCAAAGGTTGATCCGATTCTCGGAACGGAGGAAGATTTTAGGCACCTTTGCGCAGAGGCTAAAAAGAGGGGAATACACATCATAAATGACGGTGTGTTCTCTCATACGGGAAGTGACAGCGTTTACTTCAACCGTTACGGCAAATACGGCAAGGGCGGTGCGTATAATGACAAAAACTCACCGTATTTCAGTTGGTACAAATTCAACGAATGGCCGAACAATTACCAAAGCTGGTGGGGCTTTGATACTCTGCCCGAGGTTATTGAGGAAACTCCGTCATTCAACGAATATATTAACGGCAAAGACGGCATTGTCAGAAAATGGATGAAATGCGGTAACTCGGGTTGGCGACTTGATGTTGCAGATGAACTTCCCGATGTGTTCATTGAAAATCTACGCAAAGCCGTTAAGGACGAAAATCCGAACGCCTTTCTTGTAGGTGAAGTGTGGGAGGACGCAAGCAACAAGGAAAGCTACGGTGCAAGAAGAAAGTTCTTGCTCGGCGAACAGTTTGACTCCGTTATGAACTATGTGTTCAGGGATGCAATTCTCAACTTCTGCAAAGGTCAGCACGGCAAATACACAATGGATCAGATTATGAGCGTAATCGAAAATTATCCCCGTCCTGTTCTCAGAGTGCTGATGAATTCACTTTCGACTCACGATACCGAAAGAGCAATCACAGTTATGGCAGGCGAACCGCTTGACGGCAAGGACAGAGAATGGCAGGCTGACACTAAGCTTGATGACGAGCATAAAAAACTCGGTGTAAAGCTGCTCAAGGTTGCAAGTGCAATGCAGTTTACTCTCCCGGGATTTCCGTGTATTTATTACGGTGACGAGGCAGGAATGGAGGGATATCGTGATCCGTTCAACCGTTGCTGTTATCCGTGGGGCAAAGAAAATAAGGAACTCATTGAATGGCACAAAAAGCTTGCCGATGTCAGAAAAAGCTGTTCGGCATTGTGGGACGGTGATTTTATAAATGCTCTTTCGGAGGAAAGAAGAATTTCATACATCCGCCACGACAAAGATTCCGCTATTTTCTGCACATTCAATCTCTATGATTATGAAGTCGAGGCAAAAATGCCGCCCGGATATGCTGACGGCAAGCCTGTTTTCGGTTCAAAGCTTGAGAACGGTATACTCACAATTCCGCCCATGTCCGCAGAATTTGTAGTTCTTGAACTCGGTAAATGATGTATATAGTATAAAACAGAATAAAATATAATTACAAGCGACAGAAATTAAACTGTCGCTTGTTTTGTTGCGGTATTTATATGTTTGTTATATTTGATTTACCGACTTACTCGTCTTCCGTTATCGGCGGAATAAAGCATTCTATCGCACTGCGAAGCTTGGGATGACGAATGACAAAATGGATTGCAGGCGTTTTTCCTTTGGACACCATCACCCATTGTCCCTCGTGAATTATAATTTTCAGATTATGAAATGCGTGCGCCGTACTGCACTTTAATGTGTAATTCGGGTTCTGCTCTGCAAAAGCCATTGATTCTTTCAAATGGGCAGTATATTCCTCTTCGTTATACGGAATATCCTCTTCACAAAATATACCTGAAAGTTCCAGCATGGGAGGACTTTTCGTAAAATTTTCCTGTACAAAATCAGGTATCTCATCTTCAATTCTTTCATTTTCAAGAATTATTTTCATTCGCTGTCTTTGTGTTTTTGCGTACTCTTTTATCTTTTCTTTTAGCTCTGCATTAATATTGTTCCGTGTAAGAATACGGTCAAGAAGCTTACTGCTTATTGTATACAACGGCAAAGAGGACAGAATACTGCGGCGTTTGCCTGCTGTTTTTGTATCGGCAAGAAGAAAGGCATTCAACTCATTTTTTCGTTCACTGCGGTAAATTTCCATCAAAGGATAGGCATTTTTTAGCATTTCCTCGGCTCTTTTTCGGTAATATTCCACCTCACGCTTTACCTTTGTCAGATAGTATTTGCCGTCGGAATGATATCCGGCAACAGCTTCGCCCGAAAGTGCGGCGATTCCCGACACCTTCAAAAAATGCAGAAAGACATCATTCGGAGCATTCTTGAAATAGTAGGGAGAAATCTGCCCTGTCATATACATCGGTATCCAGCTTTCAAGACCAAGCATCATCTCATCAAAAGAACGGTCAAGATTATGTATTTGATGAAGATGCAGTCCTTTTTTTAGCATTATCGCCATACCGAACATCCATTTTTTGGGGAATTCCGGATCCTTTGCCATTTCTTTCATCGGCATATCGCTGTACATTATCACAGGGGCTGATGATTTTGAAAGCACGGTTGATTTCAAAAAATCAAGCTCGCTCTCCATCATTTCTTTAATACCGAAATATGTCTTGGAGGACGGAATCTGAAACGGTACGGACGGAACTTTCAGCTCATCAAACTTGATAACCTTAATATATTCGTTCAAATCGAAGTCATCCAGCTTGCTTAAGAATTTTGAAACGCTGTTGCCTTCGGCTTTTTGCACGGGCTGTTTCAAAAGCCAGCTTTTTATTTTTGCGTATCGAACCGACAAATCATAAATTTCATCAATATCACAGCCAATCAATTCTGCAACGGCACCGATTTCGGACTGCGTCTGCATTGTTCTTGTAACAAAGGAAGCAACCGCAGATGCAAACCGCTCGGCATCTCCGGGCTTTCTTGAGCCGTTACGAATGCGAAAAATAGCAGACGCATCATAATTTGTGTACTGACACAACTGTGTCAGATTGACATTGAGTGCAGAGAGGAGTGTGTTGAAATTTTTCCGCAGTAACTCCTTGTCTGTAGATACAAAATCGTCGCAGCTTACAAACGCTTTTTTCACAGCGTCAGCGGTGATTTGCAGCTCTCCTTTTTGTGCGGAAATCTGTGCCAGCGCACAGCATAAATCCTCAAAAGGCTTTGTTCCAAGCTCGGGTACTCGTTCGCCGTTTCTGTATCGGCTGAAAGATGCCGCAGAAATGCCGGATAAATTACAGATATCTTTTCCCGTACAGGACAACTGCTCTATATAATCGTTTAATTTTTCAGAAAATTTCATAGATATCACTCCAAACGAGTTTGTTTTTAACAATGTTATAAGAGTATATTACAGAATAATTCCAAAATAGTCAATTGACTTTTTTGGAATTATGGTAAAATTGTGCGTAAAATATGCTAAAATAATGGTGAAATCTTTGACAGGTATACGGGGTTGTGTTCATCACAGCCAACCTGCCAATATGGCGGTAACGGACGGTAATAATACCAAACGGATACAGCCAAAAAACATTTTATGCGGCATTAGCCGTTGAAAGGAGAAGATGAATATGAAAAAAACAAAACCAAAAAAGCTGTTGACTGTTCTGCTGGCTCTGTGCATGGTGCTGTCGATTGTGCCGATTACGGCGTTTGCGGCCGAGACCGAATTCCTTCCGCAGGGAGTAACATACCTTAATGACCTCAAGCACACATATCACACACAAGTCAATGTAACAGCCAATGTCTCCGTTAAGGATTCCAATGGTGCAGTGGTTGAAACCACACAAGTAAGTAAAAGCAGCGGTGAGTTTAATTTTATCACAGAAGAATTCCCAAGTGCCGAAGTGCTGCAGACAGCAGTGGGAAATCTTCAGACCGAGATTGAGACACCGTACAAAGCTATGGGAACCGTTACAAGTGAAAATGAGAGTGCGGTGCCGATTATTGATCATTTTGAGAGTGCCTCTCTTTATACTTTTACGCCCACATCCGGCAATCCTGTTGATTTTAGTTCGGATTTAGAAGCGGCAAAGCAGTATTTCAATGAGCACCCGGATGCGACCGGTACTTTCACAGTGATTCTGGATGTTCACCAATATCAAATATATGATTATACCTATGACCTGACCGTGCAGGAAAACAGCCAGCCGGCAAACACCATCACCTCTGCCGTTGTCAAGAATGTGAAACTCGACTATCAGCCGGGTGATGCCCCACGGGCGTCGGCCAAGAAGACAGGCACCAATCAGGACAAATATGATATTTCCTACGAGTGCTGGGAGAAGAATGAGAAAGACGCCAATGACACCATGCACAAGGTTGGCTATTGGTATTCCGATGAAAGCTGCTATTCGGACGGCGATGTTCGATTCAGCACCTTTGAAAAGGGCGGAAGATACAAATATTCCGTGAAACTTCAGGCGAAAGACGGCTATACCTTCGACAGTAATTTGACAAACAAAGAAAATGTCACATTGAACGGAGCAAGTCTGCCGTCCTTTGCGTGGGTCATGGTGATGGATGATGGAAAAACCTGCCTCATTCGATATGGAACAGAGCTGCGCCCCGGTCAGGCTGTAGAGAAAATTGACTTTGATGCTCGTATCAACTTTATTGCCGGCGACAAACCGAGCTTTATGACCAGCGCCGTGGATCCGTTTATTGATCTCGACCATGAGCGTTGGGACGCCAATGACGGCAGTGGCTATGGCATTACCTCCAGCGACTACTGGAACGAGCGTTACAACGGCAAACTCATTACGGAATTTGAAGCCGGAAAGAGTTACACCTATGGCGTATATTTCAAGATTTCCGACTTGGGCATGGAAGAGGGCTACCGCTTTGATAAGAACACAAAGCTCTATATCAACGGTAAAGAAATCACCCTGACACCCGATCAGATCGATGTAGACGATAACGGCGAAACCATTTGGTTCATGAATGTATTGACCATGACGCCGACCACCGTGAAAGTCATTGACGTGGTGGAGATAAATGATGTCACCGTCAGCTTCAAGAACGGCGACAAGCCTGTGTTTACAGGCAAGAGTCCTGAAGGCGTGAAGTATGCATACAATTGCGAGTGGTGGGAACTGGACAGCAAAACCGGTGCGATTTCCGCAGATTTCTTCAGCGGTGCTTATGAAAACAAAATCACCGCTTTTGAAGCCGGGAAGACCTATCATTACGGTGTGTATGTGAAAGCTGTGGGCTATGTTGAAAGCGAAAATACCACTTATGTATTCGGACCCAACACCAAGCTGAAGATCAACGGCGAATTTGTGAATTATAAGCGCTATGAAGGCGATGCCAGCGATGGTTCTGACAGTACTATGTGGGTTCTCACTGATCTGACAATGACTCCTGCCGCAGACGGACATACACACAAGTACGGTACGGAATGGAAGTATGATGAAACGAATCATTGGCACGAATGTGAATGCGGCAACAAGGCTGATATAACGGCTCACACCTTTAAGCAGATTATTGACAAGGAAGCCACTACTGCCGAAAAAGGCTCAAAGCATGAGGAATGTACCGTCTGCGGTTACAAAAAGACTGCCGTTGATATTCCTGTAACCGATTTTAGAAGCAGTTCGGATGACGAAGCAAATAAGCCGACAAACACCGTTTCTTCCGAAAGCAGTTCTGCTGACCAAACAAACAAACCGATAAATACAGCCTCACCGAAAACAGGCAATACAGATAATATGATTTTATGGATTGTCCTGCTGATTGCCGGCGGCGGTGCATTCATTACCGCAACGGCTGTTGACAGAAAGAAAAAGTAAAACAAATAACAGAAGAGATTAAACTATAAGGCGGCTATCGAAAACGATAGTCGCCTTGTCTTTTTGCAAAATTCATTTTTAATTTGCGTTTGTTGTTACCTGAGTTGCGTTTGCCACATAGCTTTCATACTCGTCAATGCCCCATTTTTCTTTTACTTCATCAGAGATAGGAAAGGTGCGAAACAGCATTGTACTGCGTTCACTGTCTGCCTTATCCTCATTGGTGCTGAGAGCATAAACATTGCCGTTGTACCACAGCTCATTTGTATTTTCAAAGGTTGTAAGATAGAAAATATCCTGAATTGTATCAACCTTATTAATGCCCATTCCGCTTACTGCGGCAGCCATTACGGCACTTTTCATCAGGATTGTATCGCTGTTATTTTTCTCGTTTTCAATCGAAACAAAGTTGCTCATTGTTGTTCCGAGACCGATATTCATAATATAATTTGTCTTTGTTTCAACAGAGGCTGTGAAGTTGATTTTATCGGCATTGTAGTAATAATACTGATACTCCGTTCCGTTTGCGTCATTCTGAGGACTGCCGAGCATTTTCCAACCCTTTGGATTAATCATATCAAGATTACCCGCCTCTTTGAGCATTTCGTTGTAATTATACGTAAATTCTTCAAGAGTGATTGCGTAGCACATTCCGTTTACATTTTCACTTTCTTTGCGAATGTTCGGATTTTCTGTTACCTTTGCCTCATCGAGAGTAGAAAATTTATCGGGCGCATCTACTACACCCGAAACATCGGCATTCTTCTTGTCAGAACAGCCGAAAAGTGAAAGCATGAGGATTGCCGCTACAATCAGAACTAAAGATTTTTTCATCAAATCACCAGATTTTCATATGTGTCAAAAACTCCACTTAAAAAAGTGGAGTTTTTTTATTTTTATCAATTATTCTTCCGTATTTTCTTCGGTTGAATCAGAAGTTTCACCCTCGTTATTTTCGGAAACTTCTTCTGCAACCGCTTCTGACGGTTCGCCGTTTTCTGCGTTATCTTCGCTCTCGGCTGATTCATCATCTTCACCGTCAATGTGAGGAACACGGGCGATTGTTACAACCCTGTCGTCACCGTTTACTTTCATTACGGTTACACCCTTTGAAGGACGGGCGCAAACACGAATTGATTCGGCGGCAATTCTGATAATAATGCCTTCTTCCGAGATGATAATAATATCATCGTCAAGGTTAACCACCTTGATAGCGGCAACATCGCCGTATTTTTCCGTGTGGTAGTTGGTAAGACCTTTACCGCCACGGCTCTGAACACGGTAATCATCGGGACTTGAAAGTCTGCCGTAGCCTGTTTCGGAAACTGTGAGAACAAGACCGCCCTCACGGACAACACTCATTCCGACTACGCAGTCGCCCTCTTTGAGAGCCATTGCCTTAACACCTCGAGCCTGTCTGCCCATTGCACGAATGTCGGTTTCGTTAAAGCGGATAGCCATACCCTTCTTAGTAGCGATAATAACCTGACTGTTACCGTCGGTCATTCTTACCCACGCAAGTTCGTCACCCTCGTTAAGTTCAAGAGCGATAAGACCGCCCTTTCTTGAGGTGTTGTATGCATTGAGTTCAATACGCTTGATAATGCCCTGACGGGTGACCATAACAAGGTATTTTTCCTCGTCAAATTCAGGCACTCTTATCATTGAGGTTACCTTTTCATCGGGTGAAATCGGGATCAGATTTGCAATATTCACACCCTTTGACTGACGGCTTCCCTCGGGAACTTCATAGCATTTAAGACGATAAACTCTGCCCTTGTCGGTAAAGAACAGAACATAATCGTGTGAATTGATTACGAACATTTCAGCAGCAATATCTTCTTCACGGCGTGACATACCCGATACACCACGACCTCCTCTGCGCTGAATTTTGTAGGTATCGGCAGAAAGACGCTTTACATATCCAAACTGTGTAAGTGTAAGAACGCACTCCTCCTGCGGAATAAGATCCTCAATATCAACCTCACCGCTGACAGCACAAATTTCTGTTCTTCTCGGGTCGGCATATTTATTACGAATCTGCATAATTTCTTCTTTTACGATTTCAAGCTGTCTTGGCTCGCTTGCAAGAATTTCGAGATATTCTTCAATCTTTGCGTGGAGGGCTGCAATTTCATCCTCAATCTTAGTCTGCTCCATATTTGTGAGCTGTCCGAGACGCATCTGAACGATAGCCTGAGCCTGAACATCATCAAGACCGAAACGCTCCATAAGACCTGCTTTTGCGCTTGCAGTATCCTTGCTGTTTCTGATAATTTTGATTACCTCGTCAATGAAGTCAAGCGCAATCTTCAAGCCCTCGAGAATGTGAGCTCTGTCACGGGCTTTTTTGAGGTCAAAATCAGTACGACGGCGAATAACCTCAGCCTGAAATTCAATATAGCATTGGAGCATTTCCTTGAGTGAAAGAATTTTAGGCTCACCGTCAACGATAGAAAGCATAATTGCACCGAAGGTTGTCTGCAACTGTGTGTATGAGAACAGCTGGTTAAGAACAATCTGAGGTGAGGCATCTCTCTTGATGTCAATTTCAATGTGCATACCCTTACGGTCGGAATGATCCTCGATATTTGAAATACCCTCAATTCTCTTATCCTTTACGAGGTCGGCAATGTTTTCAATAAGTCTTGCTTTGTTGACCTTGTACGGAAGCTCCGTAACGATAATTTTATATCTACCGTTTTTAGCTTCGATAATTTCAGTCTTGGCTCTTACGGTGATTTTTCCTCGACCTGTTGCATAGGCGGCACGAATACCGCTTCTACCCATGATAATACCGCCTGTCGGAAAGTCGGGTCCGGGCATACACTCCATAATCTCTGCAAGCTCGGCATCGGGATTGTCAATGAGAGTACAAACTGCGTCAATTGTTTCACCGAGGTTATGCGGCGGAATTTCGGTTGCCATACCAACGGCAATACCGCTTGAACCGTTTACGAGAAGGTTTGGAAAACGGCTTGGAAGAACAGTCGGTTCTTTAAGACGATCATCGTAGTTTGACATAAAGTCAACCGTGTTTTTCTCAATATCCGTGAGCATTTCAAGAGAAATTTTACTCATTCTTGCCTCTGTATAACGGTAAGCGGCAGGCGGATCACCGTCAACCGAACCGAAGTTACCGTGACCGTCAACAAGCATATATCTCATGGAAAAATCCTGTGCAAGACGAACCATTGCATCATAAACCGAGGCGTCACCGTGAGGGTGATACGAACCAAGCACCTGACCTACCGTGTCGGCACACTTGTGGTACGGCTTTGACGGATCAAGACCGATTTGATTCATTGTATAGAGTATTCTTCTGTGAACAGGTTTCAAACCGTCTCTGACATCGGGCAACGCACGGGAAACAATAACGCTCATGGAGTAGTCCAAAAAGCTTTTTCTCATTTCATTTTGCAGATCGACATCAATAATTCTCGAATTCTTGTTCTGATTCTGTTCGTTATCCATATTCTTTCCTCGCTTTTCAAGCTCTTGTTACTGTCTGTTCAATAATTTATAATAATATTATTTTGCGTTTTTTAATTAATTTAGAGTGTAATTTTGTTTTTACTTAAAGTAAATTGTATTTTTATACAGCAATGTTATTTTTAATCTGTAGTGGAGAACCTTGTTCTCCCGTTCGTGTGTGTTGCACACGATTTCACGCAATGCGTGAAAATTTAATACACAGTTTAAATCACTTCAAAACATATGTGTAAACAAATTCATTCATCAAGCGGGCGGATGATATCTTCCCGTCTGAAATATAGTCGCAATGCGTTGCACATAAATATACTGTAATATCGCACTTTAGGCAGTACATCCTTGTACTGCCTTTTATTTTGCAAAATCATTATGTAAAACGCATAAATTCAATTCATCCGCACACACTTTTACAAAGGAAGTGTGCAGATGAAACGCAAAGTACCCGACTACAAAAAGATTTTAACACCGGCAGATTTGGAACTGAACACCTGTTCAAATCAGGATTGCACAGGACTAATCCCAACAGCAGTCAAAAATCCCGCCGAGGCTGATTCATACGAAGAACTTTATCCCTACATCAGCGGTGCAGCACCGCACCATGTCCAAGAAGATAGTAAAGATAAGGAACAGCTTTAATCCCGAGATGTACTATATTAAGATGATACTCAAGACCAATCAAAAAACAGCGGAAGCAATGTGTTTGTGCATTACTTCCGCCGATTTTATATTTTCAATTTTAATCTGAAGAAATTATTTTGTATAGCCGTGTTCTTTACACATCATATCGTAATAACCGACTACGAAAAAGTCTGTATGCTCATTTTTAACATACGGACCATAGGTAATGTACGGGTACCTTGGAGAAATATTATAGTTACCGTAAGCATACCAACGCATTGTATCATCAAAATATTGTATACCATCCTGCTCGTCAAGGAAAATATGATTGTTTCCAAAGTCGCCATTAAGACCAACAATAAATTTTTGTAAATCAGTAGCGGCAATGACCGATATACCGCTTTCATACTTTGCTACATTTGTTAACATCTTCTGAGCACCTGTAAATTCAACATCATGGGCGATATATTTCTGAATAAGGGTAGCATCGACAACATTAACAACACCGTCTTTGTTCACATCACCTTTTAAAGTATAGGCATTCGTCATCTTGTTGTACACAGCAAGAAGTTCGTTGTAGGCATTTGTAATAGCCCAAACATCGTAATCATTAGTGCCTGCAATATACGGCTCTAAGTTAGTTTTTAAATCAGCAAGCTTATACTGAAATTCGTTCCATTGCTCATCAGAATACCAGTTGTTGTAATTCTGTTCCTTACAGGCATTATCGTAAGCAGTTTTAGCATATGCAACATCAACATGAAGGTTATAAGCGGCACTATACAGCTTGTCCTTCATATTTTTATATTCCTCGGCTGTTGCAAGTTCGTCCTGATTATAAAGATTGTATGCAGCATTATATGTATCACCTGCAACATAGTTATAGATTCTCGCCTCACCAATGTTTGTGTTGAGAATTTTAAATGCGTCAAGGAGCCAGCCAAGTTTCTCACGCTCTATTTCAGTTTCAGACTTTTCATTTTCAGCAGCAAATGTTGTTAAAATGAAAGATGAAACCGCCAAAATTCCAACGAGTATGATTGATAATAATTTTTTCATTGTTTATCCCCCTATATCATCTTCTGTATCAATGTGCTGTACCATCCAAATTTACATCATAGTTTTTAGAACTGTTATCATTGTACCATACACAGTAATTGTAATCAATACTATTTCAATATTTGGTTATAAAATATTCCTTTACTTTTTGTGAAATATAAACAAAAAAGCACCACATAATGTGGTGCTGAAAGTTCAAATGAACCACCGATTACTCGGTGTATATAAAAGGGTAAACACCCTGAAAACTGAATAAAGGAAAGAAGATTAAGAAGAAAGATTAGTTAAATTCATATTGGAATGACCAATCGGGTTAAAGTATATACTACACAGCTGACCAAAGAAATCTTGTGGTCAAGCCCTCGACCTATTAGTACTGCCAAGCTGAATGCCTCACGGCACTTACACACGCAGCCTATCAACCTCGTAGTCTTCAAGGGGTCTTACTCGTTATACGATGGGATATCTAATCTTGGAGTCGGCTTCACGCTTAGATGCTTTCAGCGTTTATCCGTTCCGTACATAGCTGCCCAGCCGTGCCATTGGCATGACAACTGGTGCACCAGAGGTACGTCCATCCCGGTCCTCTCGTACTAAGGACAGAGCTCCTCAAATATCCTGCGCCCACGACAGATAGGGACCGAACTGTCTCGCGACGTTCTGAACCCAGCTCGCGTACCACTTTAATCGGCGAACAGCCGAACCCTTGGGACCGAATTCAGCCCCAGGATGTGATGAGCCGACATCGAGGTGCCAAACCTCCCCGTCGATGTGGACTCTTGGGGGAGATCAGCCTGTTATCCCCAGGGTAGCTTTTATCCGTTGAGCGACGGCATTTCCATTCACATACCGCCGGATCACTAACTCCAACTTTCGTTACTGCTCGGCCCGTCAGCCTCGCAGTTAGGCTCGCTTTTGCGTTTACACTCTAAGGCATGGTTTCCGACCATGCTGAGCGAACCTTTGAGCGCCTCCGTTACTCTTTTGGAGGCGACCGCCCCAGTCAAACTGCCCGCCTGACAATGTCCCCCGACCGGATTCACGGCCGCAGGTTAGAATTTCAGTACTTTAAGAGTGGTATCCCAAGGGCGACTCCGCTAAGGCTGGCGCCTTAGTTTCATAGTCTCCCACCTATCCTGTACATAAAATACCGAAACCCAATATCAGGTTACAGTAAAGCTCCATGGGGTCTTTCCGTCTTGCCGCGGGTAACCGGCATCTTCACCGGTACTACAATTTCGCCGGGTGGGTAGTTGAGACAGTGTCCAGATCGTTACACCATTCGTGCGGGTCGGAACTTACCCGACAAGGAATTTCGCTACCTTAGGACCGTTATAGTTACGGCCGCCGTTTACTGGGGCTTCAATTCAGAGCTTGCACCCTTCCTCTTAACCTTCCAGCACCGGGCAGGTGTCACCCCCTATACGTCATCTTTCGATTTAGCAGAGAGCTGTGTTTTTGATAAACAGTCGCCTGGACCTATTCACTGCGGCTCACTCTCGTGAGCACCCCTTATTCCGAAGTTACGGGGTCAATTTGCCGAGTTCCTTAACTACCCTTCTCCCGTTGGCCTTAGAATTCTCTTCCTGACTACCTGTGTCGGTTTGCGGTACGGGCGCCATCTTCTATACACAGAGCTTTTCTCGCCTTCCTTAAAGCATGCTTCCCTACTAATCTTCGGTCCCTTACGCCCGGGTCTACCAACGCCCGGGTCATGCCCCTTGAAAGTGTCCCTCTGTTTAAATTAATGGCGGCTACGGAATCTCCACCGTATGTGCATCGACTACGCCTTTCGGCCTCGCCTTAGCTCCCGGCTGACTAGAAGCGGACGAACCTTCCTTCTAAAACCTTAGTCTTTCGGCCATTATGATTCTCACATAATTCTCGCTACTCATTCCGGCATTCTCACTTGTATACAGTCCACCAGCGCTTCCGCTCTGACTTCACCCCGTATACAACGCTCTCCTACCATACATTAGATGTATCCCAAGCTTCGGTGTACAATTTAGCCCCGTTAAATTTTCGGCGCAGAATCACTCGACCAGTGAGCTATTACGCACTCTTTTAATGAGTGGCTGCTTCTAAGCCAACATCCTGGTTGTCTATGCAATTCCACATCCTTCACCACTTAACTGTACTTTGGGACCTTAGCTGTGGGTCTGGGCTGTTTCCCTTTTGACAATGAAACTTATCTCACACTGTCTGACTCCCGATTATCATTATCCGGCATTCTTAGTTTGATAGGGTTCAGTAACCTCTCGGCCCCTAGCCCATTCAGTGCTTTACCTCCGGTAATGTCAAATCGAGGCTAGCCCTAAAGCTATTTCGGAGAGAACCAGCTATCTCCAAGTTCGTTTGGAATTTCTCCGCTACCCACAAGTCATCCAAGCACTTTTCAACGTGCCCTGGTTCGGTCCTCCAGTGAGTTTTACCTCACCTTCAACCTGCTCATGGGTAGGTCACATGGTTTCGGGTCTACGACATGATACTAATGCGCCCTATTAAGACTCGGTTTCCCTACGGCTCCGTCTCTTCAACTTAACCTCGCATCATATCGTAACTCGCCGGTTCATTCTACAAAAGGCACGCCATCACACTTTAATGTGCTCTGACTTTTTGTAAGCATACGGTTTCAGGTTCTATTTCACTCCGCTCCCGCGGTTCTTTTCATCTTTCCCTCATGGTACTGGTCCACTATCGGTCATATAGGAGTATTTAGCCTTGCCTGATGGTCCAGGCTGATTCCGACAGGGTTCCACGTGCCCCGTCGTACTCAGGATCCCACTCGTTCCAGTTTCGATTTCGACTACAGGGCTTGCACCTTGTTCCGCTGAGCTTTCAATCTCATTCGTCTATCTCTGCCTTCTTCTGTTGTGGTCCTACAACCCCGGCTCTTTGCCGGTTTAGGCTCCTCCAGTTTCGCTCGCCACTACTCCCGGAATCACTTTTGTTTTCTTCTCCTCCAGGTACTAAGATGTTTCAATTCCCTGGGTTGTCCTCTCTGAGGCTATGTATTTACCTCAGGATGCCATGCACTTTCCTGCATGGCGGGTTTCCCCATTCGGATACCTGCGCTTCGTTGACTGTGTACGTCT
>OMDK01000643.1_pt1 | contig 16631 bp, 15 predicted proteins | sample 1645201 | NCBI WGS metagenome assembly OMDK01 (sample SAMEA103958151, study PRJEB25191) | human gut metagenome
CTCTGGCCTTATATTTACATGGGAGAGAATGAAATGAAATTCAATCTCAGTCTCAAAGTAAAAGAAAAAGGAAATGTCGCTTTCTACAATCTGATTTCGGCGGGGAAAAACTGGTTTGAGGCAAAAGGCGCCTGTGAAGTGATTTTGTCTGGGGCGCCGGAGATTGATTTCTGGAAACAGTTACCCAACAGTCGAGAGGCAATCATTGAAACATTGGAACTGACGGATTTGCCGAAGCGTCCGGATCGTACAACAAGGCTACGAATTACCGCGACATCGGTTTCGGATGATAAGATAGAGATAGAGATTAAAGATCTTGGCTTTGGGGAGTTTTTCCGTGCAACGGATAAAATCTGGAGACACACCATGGTCATGTAGGGGAAACGTATGAGTGAATTATTGTTTTGTCATGCACCAATCGCAGCACTGCCGTATTATATCGAGGAACTTGGAATTAATATTTATTCGATGGAGGAATTGTGCTATTTTATCGCAGGAAACGTGTTTCTGCTGGATGATTCTTTCATGAATGAAGAATTGTGTATCTGGATAGAAAAGCAGATGGGAGCGTACAAACTTGCTGAAAATTTGAGGAATGTCATACACGCGGGCAGACGTTTATTTGTATTTGTGGATTTGATTTTGGAAGATACCTGTTACTATTCCAAAGCGGAGATCGACAATATTGTATCTGTGCTTGAGCAGTTGGAACAGAAAACGGGCTTTGAATGCAGTAAAATGCGCGCAGATCAGCTTATGGAAAAAGAAAAATATCTTGCAGCAATCTATGCTTACCGGAAATTGCTTGAGTCTGAAGAGGCAAAAGAGACGGATGCATTGCTGAAAGGAAATGTATGGCATAATTTGGGAACTGCATATGCAAGGCTTTTTCTTTTTGGGGAGGCAGCTGCATGCTATGAGAATGCCTATGAATTGAATCAGACATATGAGTCGGTGAGGGAAGCTTTATTGTGCTACTGCTATATGGATGATGAGGAGAAACTGCAGCAGAAATGTGCACAGTATTATATAGATGAACATGCAATAGAAAATTTGAAAAAAGATCAAAAAGATGCGAAAGAAGATGCTCGCATCAAAGAGTTTGATCAGCGACTGGAAAAAATTCAGTCCATGCTTACAGAAGGACAGAAAATCGAGGCAAAGGATGCGTTAAACGATATTATTTTTAACTGGAAGGAAGAATATCGGAGAGGTTGTAAAGTATAGGTATTATGTTTTTATCGAGGCTATTTCATAAAAAAAATAAAAAGAAATGGGAAGAGGATGTTGCGAAGTATGAGCAGGCGCGTTATGCAACTTTAGAGACGGAGAACAGTGAGCGGACCCTGCATCTTACGGAACCTGAGAATGCTGCAAGTTATGTGGTGGATCTGTGCGAGCAGATGATTGATGTATCTAAAAACATTGAAGGAATCCGGCAGGAATATCAGATGGTTACCTCTTATCTGACAGACATACAGATCATTGAGGAACTTACGGAAGCAGAACGAACGCCAATTGAAGCTTGTGCACAGCATGTCTCCCAGTTGGAAAAACAAAGAAGCGAATTTTTAAAGATTGAGCATAAACTTTCGGACACGCAGTATGGGCAGATGCAACAGGAGGAGGCAAAACTTCCGGGCGTCATACGACGACTGAAAGAAAACGAAAACTATCTTGATAAAATAAAAAAAGATCTTGCATACCTGGAAGGTGAAAAACTGCAGTGGTCCATGCTTCGAACAGAGTCATTGCATACACAGAATATCATGCGGAAAGCATCCTGTGTACTGTTATCTATATTTACGATTGCATTTGTGCTGGCGTTGGTCGGATCCTGGTATTTTCACGTAGAGGCACAGTTGCCGATCACGATCGGATGTTTTGTGGCGGCGATTATAGGTGTATTTGTTTTTATAAGATATCAGGAAGCTACAAAAAATATCCGTAAGGCTGATATTAATAAAAATCATGCGATTTCTCTGGAAAATCATGTGAAGATCCGGTTCGTGAATATGAAAAATGCGGTGGATTATACGTGCGAAAAATATCATGTGCACAATGCGAATGAGTTGCAGGCACTGTATGAGCAATACCAGAGTGAGGCAAAAGAAAAGGAGCAGTTCCGCAAGACCAACGATGAACTGGAATATTATTCGAAATCTCTGATTCACTATCTCTCAAAGCAAAAAATGTATGATGAAAAAGTGTGGATACAGCATGCGGATGCAATCATAGACAGCAGGGAACTGGTCGAATTAAAGCATAATCTTATTGAGCGCAGACAGCATTTGCGCGGACGGATTGAAAGCGCATTACAAAGCATTGAAATTATGAAGAAGGATGCAATGAAACAGGCGAAGTATATGGACGACAATGGCTTGCAGTTACAGAAAATCATTCAGAAAATAGATCAGATGAATCAGTACTAAATCCTTCACATTTTATGCATATATTCATAATATATAGCATACGCAAAATGGAAAGGATTTCAGACAATGGATACAAAATTGAATATCGCATCCTGCAAAGAGACAAACACGGAACAGGTACCGGGTATGGCATATGTTCCGTGGCAGCAGTTTACCAGAACTTATGATCCGAACCGGGCACTGAGGGCCGGAACTATTTTTCCGGAACTTGATAAGCCGTTTACTGGAAATTGTACATGGAACAATGGAGGTAGACGCAGATGAACAGACCAAATCAGGATATGCAGCAAAAGAGAATGAACCAGAAGGAACTGTATGAGTGGATCATGATGCTTGGATTTTGTGCTGTGGACATGATGCTTTATCTGGATACGCACCCGGATGATGAAGAGGCGTTGAACTATTTTAATCAGTGCACTGCGCTTTACAATGCAGCAAAACAGTCTTATCAGGAACAGTTTGGTCAATTGAATGCATTCTCAGAGCAGGAACGTTCTTCCTGGGATTGGAATACAGCACCGATGCCATGGGAAGGGGGAATGTAATTTATGTGGAGTTATGAAAAACGATTACAGTATCCGATTCATATTACGACACCGAATGCGAAGATGGCGTCTTATATTATCAGCCAGTATGGCGGTCCTGATGGTGAATTAGGAGCCTCCATGCGATATTTGTCCCAGAGATTTTCCGCATATAACCCAAGAGTGGCAGGATTACTTACTGATATTGGTACGGAAGAACTGGCGCACCTTGAAATGATTGGTGCCATCGTGCGTCAGCTGACCAAGGGCTTATCTGCAAAGGAATTAGAGGCCGCAGGTTTTGCACCTTATTATATTGACCACACAGCAGCAGTATGGCCGCAGGCAGCCGGCGGTGTGCCATTCAGTGCAACAGAATTTCAGTGTACGGGCGATGCCATCGCAGATCTTGTGGAGGATATGGCGGCGGAACAGAAAGCAAGAAAAACGTATGACAATATTCTTCGACTTGCAAAAGATCCGGAAGTGGCAGATCCGATACGCTTTTTGAGAGCCAGAGAGATCGTACACTTCCAGCGTTTTGGTGAGGCACTTCGTATGGTACAAGAGGATCTTGACAGTAAGAATTTCTACGCATTTAATCCGGATTTTGATTGTCAGCAGAGAAATAAATAGTTACCAGATAGCAATGGATCATATCGTTTCGTATGTTCGGGGGCAAAAACATTTGTCCCCGAATCTTGCGTAATGGAGATGATTGGTATATAATTAACGTTACGAAAAAAGCGAGGAGAAAAAGGCAATGAGTAAAGTAAGAACAAGATTTGCACCAAGTCCAACAGGAAGAATGCATGTAGGAAATCTTCGTACTGCATTATATGCATACCTCATTACAAAGCATGAGGGTGGAGATTTTATTTTAAGAATAGAAGATACAGATCAGGAACGTTATGTAGAAGGAGCGGTTGATATCATTTACCGCACGTTGAAAGAGACAGGTCTGATCCATGATGAAGGTCCGGATAAAGATGGCGGTTGCGGTCCTTATGTGCAGAGTGAGCGCCAGGCACAGGGCATTTATTTAAAATATGCCAAGCAGCTGATCGACAAGGGAGAGGCTTATTACTGTTTCTGTGACAAAGAGAGATTAGACAGTCTTCGCAAGACAGTAGCAGGCAAAGAGATTACGGTATATGACAAGCATTGTCTGCATCTTTCAAAAGAAGAAGTAGAAGCAAAGCTTGCAGCAGGTGTTCCGTATGTTATTCGTCAGAATAATCCGACAGAGGGAACGACAACTTTCGAAGATGAGATTTATGGAGATATTACAGTTGACAATGCGGAATTGGATGATATGATTCTTATTAAATCCGACGGATATCCGACTTATAATTTTGCAAATGTAGTAGATGATCATTTGATGGGAATTACACATGTGGTACGTGGTAATGAGTATTTATCTTCATCTCCAAAGTACAACCGTCTCTATGAGGCTTTTGGATGGGAAGTGCCGGTATATGTGCATTGTCCGCTGATTACGGATGAGGAGCATCATAAGCTTTCCAAACGTTGTGGACATTCTTCTTTCGAAGATCTGGTAGATCAGGGATTTTTGACTGAAGCAATCGTTAACTTTGTTGCTTTGCTCGGATGGAGTCCGGCAGACAATCAGGAGATTATGTCTTTGGACGAGCTGGTGAAGAAGTTTGATTATCATCATATGAACAAATCGCCGGCTGTATTTGATTATACAAAATTAAAGTGGATGAATGGCGAATACATTAAGAAAATGGACTTTGACGCTTTTTATGAGAAAGCCCTGCCTTACATCAAGGAAGTTATCACAAAGGATTATGACCTGAAGAAAATTGCAAAGATGGTACAGACACGTATTGAAATTTTCCCGGATATTAAGGAACATATTGATTTCTTTGAAGAGTTACCGGAATATGATGTTGCAATGTACACACACAAGAAGATGAAGACCAATGCAGAGACTTCACTCGAAGTATTGCAGGAGGTTCTTCCAATTCTTGAGGCACAGGAAGATTACAGCAATGATGCTTTATATGCTACACTTCTTAAGTATGTTGAGGAAAAGGGCTGTAAAAATGGTTATGTTATGTGGCCAATCCGTACAGCAGTATCCGGCAAGCAGATGACGCCGGGTGGAGCAACAGAACTTATGGAAGTGCTTGGTAAGGAAGAGTCCCTTGCACGTATTCGCAAGGGAATTGAACTCCTTTCTGCATAAAGCAAAATGAGGTATTCATGAATTTTAACAAATCACAGCAGGAGGCCATCCTTCACAAGGATGGTCCGATGCTTGTTTTAGCAGGTCCCGGTTCTGGGAAGACTGCGGTAATTACCCAGAGAACATTAAATTTAATAGAAGAACATCATGTAAATCCTGCAAATATTCTTGTGATTACATTTACACGGGCAGCAGCGCAAGAGATGAAGCATCGTTTTTTGCGTCTGGCGGGAAAAGAAAAAAGCCACGTGACATTTGGAACGTTTCATGCGGTTTTCTTTATGGTACTTAAATATGCATATCATTTTGAAAGCAGTAACATTGTGACGGAAGAGCAGCGTTATCAGTTCATGCGGGAGATTATTTCCTACCATCATCTGGAGTATCAGGATGAGAATGAATTTATCGGAGAGATTCTTGGAGAGATCAGTAAGGTAAAGAATGAGAGGATTCCGCTGGATCATTTTTATTCCAGTCATTGTGGTGAGGAAATCTTTCGAAAAATTTATACTGCTTATGTTCGGAGATTGCAGCAGAATCGACTGATTGATTTTGATGATATGCTTACCTACACCTATGAACTTTTTCGGCAGAGACCGGACATTTTGTCTGCCTGGCAGAAAAAGTATCAGTACATATTAATTGATGAGTTTCAGGATATCAATCAGATACAGTATGACATTATGCGCATGCTGGCAAAGCCTGCCGATAATTTGTTTATTGTGGGAGATGATGATCAGTCCATCTACCGTTTTCGTGGTTCTAAGCCGGAAATTATGTTGCAATTCACAAAAGTGTACCCGAAGGCAAAGGTAGTCACACTGGATGTCAATTACCGGTGTACACCGGCCGTTGTGGAGGCATCCCGGCGATTGATTTCACACAATGAAGAACGGTTTAAGAAAACAATCACCGCACATCGCAGGGAACAGAATCCGGTAAGGTTTTTTCTGTTTGAGGATGAACGACAGGAAAATACATTTCTTATTGATGAAATTGAGAAGGCACGGGCAGAAGGAATTCCTTTATCGCAAATTGCAGTTCTCTTCCGGACAAATGTGCAGCCACGGCTTTTGATGGAACAAATGCTTTCGAGAAATATGGCATTCCGAACCAAAGACCGGATTCCGAATGTGTATGAACACTGGATCGCAAAAGATTTTTTTGCGTATATCCGGATTGCACAGGGAAGCGACAAACGTGCGGACTTTTTAAGCATTATGAATAAGCCGAAGAGGTATATCGGCAGAGACAGTCTGTGTGAGCCGCATGTGGCGTTTGATGAGTGGATACGGATGTATGATGAACAGCCATGGATTGCAGAGCGTATAGAACAATTATGGCATGATACGCGTGTGTTGAATACGTTAAGCCCTTATGCTGCAATCAATTTTATCCGGAGAGGAATCGGGTACGATGATTATATTGCGGATTATGCGGATTACCGCAATGTCAATAAGGATGATTTGTATGATGTGGCAGATGAAATTTTAAGTAATGCCAAGGGATACCGGACGCTTGAGGAATGGTATACCCATATCGAAAATTATAAGAAGGAACTTGAAGAATTAGCAAAACGTGGAAATTCGAATGAAGATGCGGTGGTTCTTGCAACATTGCACAGTTCGAAGGGACTCGAATTTGAAAAGGTGTTTCTGATTGATGTGAATGAGGGGATTACTCCTTATAAGAAAGCAGTGCTACAGCTGGATATGGAGGAGGAACGTCGTCTGTTTTATGTAGGCATGACACGAGCAAAGAGAAGTCTTACCTTGTGTTCAGTAAAAACGCTTCACAATAAGAAGGTGGAGTTGTCTCGTTTCTTGAAGGAAGCAGGAGCAGAGTCCTTGCCAAAAGAATGAGCAGATATGAAAAAAGCTTTCGTATATAGCTGTGTGTTCAGCATGTACGAAAGCTTTTTGACTGTATAGAAAATTCCTTTGAATTCTCTATACAGCGAAAGTGTACCGACAAGCGTACACTTTATTTTTAATCCTCCATGGAATCGAATTCATCTTCGTCGAGCATTTCATCGAAACGGTCTGCAGCGATTTCGTATTCTTCATCATTGTCGATAAAGTCGATCTGCGGAAGTCCTTCTTCGTCTTCTGCATAACGATAAAGATATACGTCGCCGGTGCCTTCTCCCTTTTTATCAAGGGGCATCAAAGCAATGTAATCGCGATTGTTTGCTTCAAAAATTGTGAGAATTTCACATTCCACTTCGCCTTCATCCAACTCTAATGTTACACGGATATCATCGGCTTCGTCTTCTGTTACAGGAGTTACTTTTTCAAAAGTTGCCATATCGTACCTCTTTCTACCTGGTTAATCTGCTTTTTTCATTATATAGAGTGTGTGAATGCTTGTCAATTCTCAATCCATAGAAAAAAAGATATACAAAGATAAGGAAAAAAGGTATAATTTACAAAGACAGTTAGAGAAGAACAAGATGGCGGTATAGAATGAAGACAAAGATAAAAGAAGGAAATTATGCAAAATTAGGGGTATGTCAGGAGCAGGAATGGACCAATTTTACTTTTTGCGGTGAAAAAGAGGACCAGTGTTATGTCGTCCTTACGAATACGATCACCGGTACAGTCAATCGTATTGAGGTCCCACAGGCGTATTATGTAGGTTCATTGCGTTCCATTGCGGTTGCAGACCTTTCCTTGGAGGATGAAGAATATTATTTTGAGATTAATGGTCAGAAAGTGATGGATCCGTGTGCCCATGCGATTATGGGACGTTATATCTGGAATGATAAGACACGCAAAGAGCATGATTATGAGGTGTGCGGTGCTTTTGTCACGGATACATTTGATTGGGGGAACGAGACTGCACCGGAGATACCGGAGGGTGAGATGGTCATGTACAAGCTTCATGTGCGTGGATTTACCATGGACGCGGATGGAAGACGGTTTCCGGGAACATTCCTGGCATTGAAAAATAAAATTACATATTTAAAAAAGCTTGGTGTTACAACGATTGAACTGATGCCGGTTTATGAATTTGAAGAGATGATGATTCCACCGGTTTCCAAGCTGCCGGATTATATCCAATGGAATCCGAAAGAGGAGGATCAGATTTTACCATCAGATGAACCGCAGGCAGATCCGAAGGTAAATTACTGGGGATATGTGGAAGGAAACTATTTTGCAGTGAAGGCATCTTATGCCTCAAAACCTAAGGATGCTTCAGCGGAATATAAAGCTTTGATTAAAAAACTCCATGCTAACTATATGGAATGTATTATGGAGATGTTTTTTCCGGAAGACATTGACCATAATCTTGTTCTTGAGGCACTTCATTACTGGGTGAGAGAGTATCATGTGGATGGCTTTCATTTACTTGGAGGCAATTTGCCGATGACGGCAATCGTACAGGATAATATGCTCAGTCGAACAAAGATTTTTTACACCGGGTTTGATGCAAATATCTGCACAATACAGCGCAAATACAAAAATCTGTATGTGTATAAAGAAGAATATATGTATCCGGCGCGTCGTGTATTGAACCATTTTAATGCCAATATGAGGGAGTTTATTGATCAGCAGCGCAAGCAGGGAAATAAGTACGGATTTGTCAATTTTATAACCAGCAATAACGGATTTACACTGGCAGATCTGTTTATGTATAATGATCGTCACAATGAAGCAAATGGCGAGGATAATTTAGACGGAAACGGATGGAATTTTAGCAACAATTATGGTGTGGAAGGACCGACAAAAAAGCGTTATATTAACAAATTGCGCAAATTAAAATGGCGCAACAGTATGGCAATGCTTTTTCTGGCACAGGGGGTACCTCTTGTCTGGTCAGGTGATGAAATCAGTAATTCCCAGCAGGGAAATAACAACGCGTACTGTCAGGATAATCCAGTTGGATGGGTGAACTGGAAAAATGAAAAAACACATCGCAAAGAGATCCGGTTTCTTGAGCAGCTGGCGCAGTTTCGCAGGGAACACCCGATTGTTGCCAATGAGATGCCGTTTCAGTTCTCGGATTATCGTTCTTATGGAAGTCCGGATTTGTCTTTTCATGGGGAAAGCGCCTGGATTTTAGAACCGTCAGAGGGAAGAATGGCGCTGGGAATGATGTATAATGGTGCTTATTCTACAGATGAACGTTACAAAGAAGATGTATATGTGGCATATAATTTTTATTCTGCAGCATCTACACTTGCATTGCCAAAATTAGATAAGGACAAACACTGGTATCTTGTGATGGATACCAGCGATGACGAGATGCCTTTTTTGGAGAAGGCAGTATTACAGGACAGGGGGAATATAGTCTTAAAAGCACAGTCTATTTGTGTGCTTGTAGGAAGAAGCGAACAAAAAGAAGGCAAAAGGAAGGTCAAAGAAGGAAAATGATAAAGGCATGGAAGCATTTTTGTACGATTACAAAGCATAAAAACCTGGTGCTTGTAGGATGCTTTAAAGTAGGATTGTATCGACAGGGACTGTTGCATGATCTATCGAAGTATTCCCCTACGGAATTTCTGGTTGGATGTAAATATTATAAAGGATATATGAGCCCAAATAACGCAGAGAGGGAGGATAAAGGTTATTCTTCTGCCTGGCTGCACCATAAGGGCAGAAACAAGCATCATATGGAATACTGGATCGATTATGCGGTGGAGAAGGATCCGGGAAAAGAGCATGGTGGCATGACAGGAATGAAAATGCCTATCCGTTATGTGGTAGAGATGTTTATTGACCGTATCAGCGCGTCAAAAAATTATCAGAAGGAGAAATATACAGATCGAAGTCCAATCGAATATTTTGAACATGGAAGAGGACACTATCTGATTCATGAAGATACAGAAGCACTTTTATATTATCTGCTTAAAATGTTGGCTATAAAAGGTGAAAAAGCGACCTTTTCTTTTGTGAAATATGAGTTATTAAAGGGAAAAGTTCCCTATGAAAAAAAAGAACTGGAAAAAAGAACCGAGGCATTGCAGTAGCGATGTTGCGGTTCTTTTTTATGGGAAAGGCACGTAATCGTGATTTGCAACATACAATGATAGAAAGCGATGAAAAAAGGTGCTAAGTGAAAACATTTTTGATTCCACTGTCACCGGAGGAGGAAGCTGACTGCCTGAACCGACTAAAAAACGGGGATCGGATGGCGAAGGAAGAACTAATTTTACACAATATGCGCCTTGTCGCCCATGTGGCAAAAAAATACGTGAATTCAGAGGAAGATATGGAGGACCTGATATCTATTGGAACTATTGGCTTATTAAAGGCAGTAAACAGCTTTAAACACGATTATGGGAGTCGGTTTGCAACGTATGCAATTCGATGTATCGATAATGAAATGCTAATGTATTTTCGCAATAAACGAAAGACCAGAGGGGAAGTATCTTTGTTTGAACCAATTGGTGTGGATAAAGAGGGAAATCAGATTCATGTGTTAGAATTTCATGACCGTAATGTGGTTGATGATGTAGAAAAAAAGGAACAAATAATAAAAATCAGTCAAAATATGAAACAGATTTTGACAAAACGGGAATTGTATATTGTTAAAAAACGATATGGCATGGATGGAACAAAAGAGATGACACAGCGGGAAATTGCAAAGGAACTTGGGATATCCAGATCATATGTTTCCCGCATTGAAAAGAAGGCATTGTATAAGCTGAAAAAAATAATTAGTGAATAAATGAAAATAACAGGTGAAAAAAGATGAATTGTATGGTAATATTAGTTCATCTTTTTTCATGCATAAATCTATGCGCTTTCCCCATGTTGGAATAGAGGTGTATATGTATAGTACGGTCATGACATCCATGATCAGCGGAATAGAGGCGATTCCGGTGAAGGTGGAAGTAGATATCAGTACAGGAATGCCGGCTTTTGATATGGTCGGTTATCTTTCTTCGGAAGTGAAGGAAGCAAGAGAGCGTGTGCGGACAGCTCTGCATAATTGCGGGTTCTGTCTGCCGGCAAAAAGAATTACGATCAACTTGTCACCGGCAAATATAAGAAAAAGCGGCACCGGATTTGACCTTCCGATTGCCATTGCCCTGTTGATCGCGATGGAAGAAATACCAGTAAAGCATACACAGAATATGATGTTTACCGGAGAACTGAATCTGAATGGACAACTTTTGGGCGTAAGTGGAGTATTGCCGATCGTTTCGGACGGAAAGAAAGCGGGATATGGACATTTTGTTGTCCCAGCTGCAAATCTTGCGGAAGGGAGGCTGGTGGAACAGGCAGAAGTACTTGGGTTTGACAAACTTATGGATGTCATTCATTTTTTACAGACAACCGAATATGAAGATCCGGAATTCCTGATGGCAGATATGCAGAAAACAACATTAGAAGTTGACTTCGCGGAAGTCAATGGACAGGCTTTTTTAAAACGTGCAGCAGAGATTGCGGCAAGTGGAATGCATAATATGCTGATGGTTGGACCGCCAGGTTCCGGAAAAACAATGATCTCGGAGCGAATGGCAACGATTCTGCCACCGTTGGCAAAGGACGAGCAGTTGGAAGTTTCTAAAATTTACAGTATCTGTGGATTATTGTCGAATCATCAGACGCTCATTGAAAAGCGGCCGTTTCGGAATCCACATCATACGATCACAAAGGCGGGGCTTGCCGGTGGCGGGATATTTCCGAAGCCGGGAGAAATTTCACTGGCACATAATGGTGTACTTTTTTTGGATGAGCTGACAGAGTTTGATAAGACAGCAATCGAAATTTTACGCCAGCCACTGGAAGAAAGGGAAATCCGGCTTACGCGGGCACGTGGAAATATTTGTTACCCGGCGGATTTCCTGATGCTGGCATCGATGAATCCCTGTAATTGTGGATACTATCCGAATATGCAGAAATGCCGCTGTACGCAGGCTTCTTTAAAAAGGCATTTTGATAAAATTTCCCAGCCTTTAATTGACCGGATGGATCTGTGTGTGGAGGCGCCAATGGTCAGCTTTGCGGAATTGATGAAAAAGGGAAAAAATGAGAGTTCTGCACAGATACAGGGAAGAGTAAACGCCTGTCACCAGATACAGATGAAACGGTTTGCGCAGGAGAAGTTTCATCATAACAGCAGGATTCCTGCATCGCGGCTTTCAGAATTTTGTTCGCTGGGAAAAACAGAAAAAACATATATGGAAAAAATATATGCAAAGATGTCGTTGACAGCGCGGACTTATCATAAAATTTTACGAATAGCACGGACGATTGCAGATATGCGCGAGGCGGATACTATCGGGATCATGGATCTTCAGGAAGCGGTCTGTTACCGGAGTATTGATGAAAAATTCTGGGGAGGTGTGTGATGTATCGATACTGGTTGGCTAATATTCCGGGAATGACACCTTCGAAATATGAATTTATATATAGAAACTGCAGCTGTGCAGAGGAATTGTATATGCTCAGTGATCGGGCGATAGAAAAAATGACCGGTTTGTCACAAAAAGATGCGCAATCGATTGTTTTGAGCAGAAAAAAATGGAATTTACAGCAGAAGTGGCAGGAACTGATGGAAAGCGGCGCAGGATTTGTGTCATGGGAAGATGATACGTATCCGGAAAAACTTAAAAATATTGTGCATCCGCCGTATGCTCTGTATTATGTGGGTAAACTTCCGGATGAAAACAGGAAGAGAGTTGCCATTGTCGGAGCGCGGGGAAGAAGTGCATATGGAAGCCAGGTTGCAGGAAAACTTGCAAAGCGGCTGGCAGAGGCAAACGTGGATGTGATCAGCGGAATGGCACTTGGTATCGACACGGACAGTCACTTTGGGGCATTGGATGGAAAAGGCGATACTTATGCGGTGCTTGGCTGCGGAGCAGACGTGTGTTACCCCAAGTCTAATCAGCGTTTGTATGAAAAAATCACAAAGTGCGGAGGAATTATTTCAGAATATGCATTACATACACCGCCACTTCCTGCTTATTTTCCACAGAGAAACCGTATCATTGCAGGACTTGCAGATTATACGGTCGTCATAGAGGCAAAATTAAAAAGCGGTTCTTTGATTACTGCAGATTATGCGATGGAACAGGGGAGAGAAGTTTATGCATTGCCGGGAAGAATTACCGATGAACTGAGTCAGGGCTGCAACAGCCTGATTCAGCAGGGAGCAGGTGTATTACATAATATTGATGATTTCCTGAAAACAATGGAATTAGACAGTGCTTTTGGTATGGAGCAAATGGACTTTAAAAAAAATCTGCTTGAAAAAGACGAATCGTTGGTGTATAGTTTATTCGATTTTCATCCGTTGGGAGTTGGAACAATGGTTGAACGGAGTCCTTATACATTAAGTCAGCTTTTGGATATTCTTGAAAGACTGGAAAATAAAGGATTTATCAAAGAAAATATCCCCAATTATTATATAAAAAATATTTGATCTAGCATAAAGGAGCATATTCTGATGGCAAAGTATCTGGTAATCGTAGAGTCACCTGCAAAAGTAAAAACAATTAAAAAGTTCCTTGGAAAAAATTATGAAGTAATGGCGTCGAATGGACATGTCCGTGATTTGCCAAAAAGTCAGCTTGGATTTAGTCCGGAAAATGATTTTGAGCCAAAATATATTACAATCCGTGGAAAAGGCGAAATTCTTGCAAAATTGCGCAAAGAAGTAAAAAAAGCAGATAAAATATATCTCGCAACTGACCCGGACCGTGAAGGAGAAGCAATTTCATGGCATCTTACGAAGGCTTTGAAGCTCGATGATAAGGATGTGAGCCGTATCAGCTTTAATGAGATTACAAAAAGTGCGGTCAAGACATCATTGAAAAAACCAAGAGAAATTGATATGGATCTGGTGGACGCACAGCAGGCAAGAAGAATGCTTGACCGTATGGTGGGTTACCGGATCAGTCCACTTCTCTGGGCAAAAGTAAAAAGAGGCTTAAGTGCCGGACGTGTACAGTCTGTGGCTCTTCGTATCGTATGTGATCGCGAAGAGGAAATTAATGCATTTATTCCGGAGGAGTACTGGTCACTGGAGGCAAGCCTTCTTCCGGAAGGAGAAAAGAAACCGATTGTCGCAAAGCTGATGGATAAAAATGGCGAGAAGATTGAGATTACTTCCAAGGAACAGATGGACGCAGTTTTAGCAGAGCTCAAAGACAAAGACTTCAACGTTACCGATATTAAAAAAGGTGAGCGTACAAAGAAGGCACCGCTTCCATTTACAACAAGTACATTGCAGCAGGAAGCTTCGAAAGCTTTGAATTTTCCAATTTCAAAAACAATGCGGATCGCGCAGCAGTTATACGAAGGCGTGGATATTAAAGGACAGGGTACGGTAGGTATTATTACATATCTGCGTACCGACTCCGTCCGTATTTCCGAAGAAGCAGATGCGGCAGCGAGAACTTTTGTTGAGGAAACTTACGGAGATTCTTATGTTTCTGCAGGAGAGACAGGCAAGAAATCCAATGCCAAGATTCAGGATGCGCACGAGGCAATCCGTCCTACTGATATTAATCGAATACCTTCGGAAATCAAAGAGTCGTTAAGCCGTGACCAGTTCCGTTTGTATCAGCTGATTTGGAAACGCTTTGCTGCCAGCCGCATGGCGAATGCAGTCTATGAGACAACAACGGTCAATATCGGTGTGGGCGATTACCGTTTCCGTGTATCGACATCCAAGGTCGCTTTTGACGGTTTTATGGCTGTATATACAGAAGCAGACGATGAGAAAGCAGAAAAACAGGTTCTTTTAAAGTCATTGGACAAAGATACAAAACTTTCTCTTGTGGATTATGATCCAAAGCAGCATTTTACTCAGCCACCAGCTCATTACACAGAGGCATCACTGGTAAAGACATTGGAAGAGCTTGGTATTGGACGTCCAAGTACGTACTCACCAACGATTACAACGATTATAGCGCGCCGTTATATTACGAAGGAAAATAAAAATCTCTATGTAACTGAAATTGGCGAAGTAGTAAATTCAATTATGAAAGAATCTTTTCCGACTATTGTGGATGAGCATTTTACCGCAAACATGGAGTCTCTTTTGGATGGTGTTGCAGAAGGCAAAATTCCGTGGAAGACTGTAGTGGCAAATTTTTATCCGGATCTGGAAAAGGCAGTACAGGCAGCAGAAGAAGAATTGGAAAAGATCACAATCGAAGATGAAGTGACTGATGAAATTTGTGAAGTATGTGGTCGCAATATGGTAATTAAGTATGGACCATATGGAAAGTTTCTTGCATGTCCGGGATTTCCAGAGTGTCGTAATACCAAGCCATATTATGAAAAAATTGGTGTTGCATGTCCGAAGTGTGGCAAAGATGTTGTGATTAAGATGACGAAAAAAGGTCGCCGTTACTATGGATGCATTGACTATCCGGAATGTGATTTTATGAGTTGGGGACGTCCGGTTGACAAAAAATGTCCGCGTTGCGGTGGTTATATGGTGGAAAAAGGAAATAAACTTGCCTGTGCAGATGAACATTGTGGTTATACTGAGCAAAAAGAAAAGGAAAAATGATTCAAAAATGATTCAATTTTATAAAAAATATTGAATTGTCAGATAAATAGTGCTAAACTCATGATATATGGAAATTCTCGAAAACAGATGGGAGAAATAATATGAGTGTTCAGCTTCTGGATAAGACTAGAAAAATTAATAAATTACTTCACAATAACAGTTCATCAAAAGTTGTTTTTAATGATATTTGTGATGTACTGACAGGAATTCTGGATTCTGATATCCTTGTGATCAGCAAAAAAGGCAAGGTCCTTGGCTCGAGTGTTTGCAAGGGTGTGGATGAATTACAGGAATTAATTGTGGACGAAGTTGGTGGATACATTGATCCGGATTTGAATGAGCGATTGCTTGGAATTCTTTCTACAAAAGAGAATGTTAATCTTGAAACTTTAGGTTTTGGTGAGGAATCCCGCAGGTATCGTGCAATTATTACTCCGATTGATATTGCAGGCGAGAGACTTGGAACCCTTTTTGAATACCGGAGTGAGAGAGAGTATGATATTGATGATATTATTCTCACAGAGTATGGAACAACGGTTGTCGGACTTGAAATGATGCGCTCAGTCAATGAAGAGAGTGCAGAGGAAGAACGCAAAGTGGCAATTGTTAAATCGGCAATCAGCACATTGTCATTTTCAGAATTGGAAGCAATTACACATATATTTGATGAACTTGATGGAAACGAGGGCATTCTTGTGGCGAGCAGGATTGCAGATCGGGTGGGCATCACAAGATCCGTTATTGTAAATGCACTACGCAAGTTTGAAAGTGCCGGTGTCATTGAATCACGTTCTTCGGGAATGAAAGGAACTTACATTAAAGTTGTGAACGATGTTGTGTTTGATGAACTGGAACAGTTAAAAAAGAAAAACAAAAAATAATTTTATATATCAATGGAGTGAAGATTGAATATTTAAAGGGACTTATACAGGATATAGGTCCTTTTTTGTCGCATATTTGAATATTTTGGAAAAAAAACAC
>OMDK01000648.1_pt1 | contig 16526 bp, 18 predicted proteins | sample 1645201 | NCBI WGS metagenome assembly OMDK01 (sample SAMEA103958151, study PRJEB25191) | human gut metagenome
CAAAGATGATCTCCGCCAGCTCTTCGCTGGAGCTGTCCTCATACTGCTCCTGCCGGACGACCCGGCGTGCGAAATATTTCAGGTGGGTAATAAAGCGGTAATAATAGCTGGACTCCACATCCATCTCAATGCGGAAGTACACCCGCACGATGTTGCAGATGTCCTCAATGATCTTCGTGATGGCGAAAGTTTCCTCCATGGTGGAGTCGTCCGTCTCGCCGTTGGCGATGTGCATGGCGATAAAGGCGGCCTCCGCCTCCGGCAGGCGCACCTTGAACTGGCTCTCCACCATATCCAGCGCCATCAGGCCGACCTCATATTCTTTCTGATAAAAGCGCCGGATCCATACCGACACCATCATCCTGCACTTCCAGAATAATCTGATCCTCCTGGATCCGCCCGGACAGGCGGATGGTTCCGCGACCGCCCTCTTTTTCATCGATTCCGTGCAGCACGGCATTTTCCAGGATCGGCTGCACGATAAGTTTAACTGTACAATAGTCATTTATCTCTTCGTCTATGATAAATTCTGTAGCAAATCTTTCTTTATATCTTACCTTCTGTATGTTCATGTAACTCGTGCTGTGCTGGATCTCGTCCGCTATCCTTATGACAGTTCTGCCCTTTGACAGACTTATCCTCAGCAGCTTTGCAAGCTCAGATATCATAAATACTGCATCTGTATTTCTGTTCGCCTCCACCATCCATGTTATGGACTCCAGTGTATTATACAGGAAATGCGGATTGATCTGACTCTGGAGCGCATCCATCTCACTCTTTCTCCGCTCATTCTGCTGTCTGATTATCTCCTGCATCAGAATCTCTATCTGCTCATAGGATTTCTTGACCGAATATCCCAGATGTCTTATCTCGGAAGATCCTCCAATATATATATCCGTGGTTCCACCTGTCTCATATGACTTTACTGATTCATTCAGCTTAAGTATAGGCTTTGAGATTTTCTTTGTTATGATCCTGTTCACCCACAAGAGCATCATAAGCAATATCACAACCGTAGTTATGATGTAATATCTGTACTGATTGATGCTGGCAGTCTGAACACTTTCCGGGACAACTCCTATGATCTTCCATCCAGTGTAGGCTATACTGCTGACAACAACATTTTCTGTGCCACCCGTCATCTTGATCTCATATGTACCGTCATCGTATACCGCTGCCTCTGTACTTTCTTCTGTGAAAAAGCCTCTGTCTATCTCTGCTCTTCGCGGATGGTATATGATATCTCCGTCACGGTTGCACAGATAATAATAAGTCTCACTTGAAGAATCATTGATCCTTGAAAGAGCCTCCTCGATCACGGAATACTTCATATCTATCAGAAGCACGCCGTTTACCGGCTTATCTCCATCATTGATATCAACAGAACGGCTGAGGGATATGACCCAATAATACCTGTTGGCGCCATCTTGAAACAGATCTTGTATATGAGGTGTAGAAAAGTGCATATTCTCTATATCTTCAGATGCATTCTTGTACCATTCCTGTTCCTCGACATTAACCTTATCCTTCTGCACTGCAACCGGCTCCGCAGCAACAAGCTTCCCGGAATTGTCGTACAACGCCATACTCTGCACTTTGTCAACATTCACCTCATATAAAAGGCTGAACTGTCTGCTGAACTCCTGACTGGAGATGTCATATTCCTGGATAATGTTATAATTCACTCCATTAGATATCTGTCTGATGCCTGCCAGGTCTGTATCCACTTTATCCACAGTACTCTCTATCATGCTTTCTGCATTTGACACTGCAGTCTGCTTTATCGCAAGCTTGAATCTATTGTAAATAAGAAATCCCATAACAACAGTTGTGGTTATCGTCAGTCCTGTGAGCACCGCCATTATTATTGACTGTATGTCAAATCCTATAAATCTGCCATGATGAAACCAGCCTCGCAGCCTCGTGCGCAGAGAATATTTATTTTTCTGCATTTTGCCCTGAGCATCCTTTTTCTCTCTAATCTTCAAAACAATTCTACTCCCCTTATACTTTCTCTGCTCTACTTATTCCCCGTATGTTCAGTTCTGTACTTTGATGGCGACATTCCAAATCTCTTCTTGAACACATAGCTGAAATAATTTGCATCCTGATATCCCACCTGCTCTGCTATCTTATAGCTCTTCTCATTTGTCTCAAGTATGAGATTGGCTGCGTGATCCATCCTGTAATCCGTCAGATACGAGATAAATGACTTGCCTGTCTCCTTCTTGAACACTGATGAAAAATACGAATTGGACACACCAAGCTCTGAGCACACCGTATCCAGCGACAGATCGGGCTCCATATACCTGTCAACTACCATATTCTGGGCATCCGTTACCATTCTTCTGGACGTGTTATTTCTGGCATTTTTCAATTCCTCGCCGATCGCCATCGATGTGTCTATGAGCCATGCTGTGAGGGTAACTTCATCCATCTCAGGAACCTTCTCGTATGGGTTGCTGATCCCACCTGAAAAATTATCAAAATCTATAAAATTATTTGCGCAGAATCTGTAGAATGTTCCTACCATCTCCATGAGCGTCAGCTTGTACCTGTTCATGGTCTGTGCAGATCTGTGCAGCTTCTCTATCTCATCATGTACTGCTCCCTCAATGGCATCTCTTTTGCCAAGATATATTGACTTGATAAGTTCATGCATATTTGCATCTTCATACTGTACTGCGGCCTTCTGCTCCTTCGGTGCGATCTCAGCAATATTTATAGCCCTCTGGGTTCCGTATAAGACCCTGTATGATACCGCCTCCCTGGCACCCTCATATGAATTATTGATATTCAGGAGACTGTCACACACCCTGCCAATACCGGCAGTCACCACAGCACCCATGACTCGGTAAGCCCATCTGCAGAATCTGTCGCAGGCATCCGTCAGCTCTGCCATGGCATCCTCTGAGGCTATTTCGATGATGAGCACTGAGTTGCCCAGATATGTAAATACCTTGCATTTCCATGTATCAGCAATTCTGTCCTTGATCTGCTGTTCCACCGACATTGACAACAGTAGCGGGTTCATTCCATCTGGAACGTGATGCTCCGATGTATGAAAAACCGCGCAGCAATAAAGCGGTCCCTTCATATCAATCTGGTATGCTACAAGAAATTTCTCATAATCCGACTCGCTCACTCTGCCCTCTATCAGTGATACAAACAGATTTGTCTGAAGAACAGGCAGAGATGCATTGAAATAATTTGCAAGCTTTTCTACATTCAGTTTTTCCTCCCTCTCCTTGTCCAGAGAGTTCTTGACCCTCTTCAGACAGTCCGAGAGTTCTAAGGCATTTATAGGCTTGAGCATGTACTCCTCTATCTCAAGGTGCACCGCCTCCTTGGCATACTCAAACTCATCAAATCCTGTGAATATGATGATGTGTATATTCTGATAATCATTGTTGAGCCGTCTAGATAGCTCAAGACCGTCCATATACGGCATCTTGATGTCCGTTATGACCACATCCGGCTGCAATTTCTCCACCAGTTCAAGAGCCTTCACACCATTGTTGGCACTTCCCACAACATCAAACCCAAGCATATCCCAGTGGATCTTTCTCTCTATAACATCTATAACCTCTTCCTCGTCATCGACAAGGATAACCTTGTACTTATCCATAGTAAGAATCCTTTCTATCATCAAATGCCACCCGGTTCACCGGTCTTTTCCAGCAGTGTAATTATATCAAATACCGCAGAGAATATCTGTACTTTTATTATTATTTCTTCATCTATACCGTCAAGAAATTTTCCTCACCTGTCCGTGACTCGAAACCTTGCCTGTTTCCAGCTTAGGATCCAGCTTGTTTACGGCTGAACATCTTGCCCTCCCGTAATCTGGAATATTTTCCCTATCTCCAACAAAAATAGCTGCTGTAGGAAAAAATTGTAACTTTTCTCTCCCCATATAGCCCTTACAGGAAAATAGAACGAAGGAAGCGGAACACTCGCCCAAGATTTTACAATATATAAATATCTCCACATCCCAGCCTTCCTTGCATGCGCCTGCCACTTTTATGCATGCCACCTAATCGATAGCTAGACGCGACTGAGCTTCAATGATTTTTGCTAAGGCAGAGCGCGCAAACGCCCTTATCGCGCGCGGCGCCGCATGCAGATAAAATCATTGGAGCGAAGGAAGCGGCTGCGTAATTAGGTGGCATGCATAAAAAAGTGGCATAGATGCAGGAAGGCTTCCGCCAATCCACATGCCTTGCGTCATGCGTGCACTTCGTGCACTTCACAAGGAATCCTCCCGCTTATGCGGGGCCCCTCCTTATGAAAAAAACCGCTCAATCCATCCTGTAGACGATCCGAGCGGCTTTTTATATAAAGGTTTTGTGAGAGTTAAATTTGTTGTTCCTTACTTCTTCTGTACATACTTGAGACAGTCAAGAGTTACAGCGGCAAGGATGATGATACCTTCGAATATGAACTGAAGGTTTGTATCAATACCAAGAATTGTCAGAGAGTATGTCAGAGATGTAAAGATTAATACACCCGTTACAACTCCTGAAATTTTACCGATACCACCAGTAAATGATACACCACCTACTACACAGGCAGCGATTGCATCCAGTTCATACCCGCTTCCTACAGATGGCTGTCCGGAATACATTCTTGAGCAAAGCACCAGACCCGCAAATGCAGCCAGCGCACCAGAAAGTGTAAACACAATAATTTCAATCTTTTTAATAGGTACACCAGATAATCTTGCAGCTTCCCGATTACCTCCAATTGCATATACATATGTACCGAATTTTGTCTTACTTAGAAGGAAACTAAATATAATAATTAAAATAATCATATATACAACCGGAAGTGGAATGATATTAAACAAATACCCTGTACCAATTGTAATAAAAAACTTATTTGTGATACGTGTGGACTGCCCGCCTGTATATACGTAAGCAATACCACTTGCAATATTCATCATAGCCATTGTGATAATAAAGGCCGGAACCTTAAAATGAGATACTATGAAACCACTGAGAAATCCGGCGAGAATTCCTACTGCCATTCCAATTACAATTGCCAGACCAAGTGGCAGGCCCTGATTAACCGTAAGACCAACGGTAAGAGTTCCCGACATCGCTACAATTGAACCAACCGACAAATCAATATGCCCAAGAATAATAACAAGTGTCATTCCCAATGCAATATATGTATTGATTGAAATTTGTCGTAAAACAGATATGATATTATTTGTTGTCAAAAACTTATCCGTGGCTACAGACACAATTACGCACATAATGATCAGTACCATTATGATTCCTATATTTCCTTTTACAATGGAAGTAAATGGATTTCTTTTTCCCAATGCACTTACTTCTTTTTTCTTTTCATTCATATTACTCCACGCCTCCTGCCGCATACTTCATAATTTCTTCCTGAACCAACTGATTTTTTTCTAACTGACCGACCAATTTTCCAGCTCTTACTACACAGACATTGTCACACATATTGATAATTTCCGGCAGTTCACTGGAAACCATAATGATTGCAATGCCTTCTTTTGCAAGCTCATTAATTACCGTATAGATTTCATACTTTGCATTTACATCCACACCTCTCGTCGGCTCGTCCAAAATCAGTACATCCGGCTTGGTTGCAAGCCATTTTCCCAATACCACCTTCTGCTGGTTTCCTCCAGAGAGACTTCCAGCCTCAATTTCCGGTGATGCTGCTTTAATCCGAAGTCTCTGGCTATAATGTTCAATAATATCTTCCCGTTTTTTTTCACTAATGGCAATTCCATTCATACAAAAACGAAGACTCGATAATGTAAGATTAAATGCCACACTGTTTCCAAGTACCAATCCCTGTTTTTTTCGATCTTCCGGCACCAGTGCAATTCCTGCCTTAATTGCCTGCATAGTATTTTTAAAACGCACCGCTTCTCCGTTTAAGAAAATCTGACCGGATGTATATGGTCTCGCTCCAAAAATCGACTCCATAATTTCACTTCTTCCGGCACCAACCAGACCGGAAAATCCAAGAATTTCACCTTTATGTACTGCAAAACTAACATCTTCAAAAACACCAGGACTCGTCAGATGTTTTACCTCAAGCGCCACAGGAGCGTGTTCTACATCGCAATAATCTCTCACATAGAAATTTTCAAGATCCCGTCCAACCATCATTGCCACCAGCTCATTTGCATTTGTCTCGGCTGTTTTTCTGGTTCCCACATAGGTTCCATCCCGAATGACAGTGATTCGATCTGAAATACGAAAAAGTTCTTCCATTCTATGAGAAATGTAAATAATACTGACATTTTTCTTTTTTAAATTATCAATAATTTCGAATAACTGCTCCACTTCTTCATTTGAAAGGGAAGATGTCGGTTCATCCATAACGATAATTTTACCATTAAAGGATACCGCCTTTACAATTTCTACCATCTGCTGCTGTGCAATTGTCAAATTTTCTACCATGGTTTCCGCCTGAATATGAACCCCCAGGGCAGAGATCATCTCTGCTGCCCTGCGGTTCATTTCCGCATCATCCAATGTTCCAAATTTTGTTTTGATTTCTCTTCCTAAAAACAGATTCTGTGCGACTGTCAGATAAGGCACTAGCACGATTTCCTGATGTATAATGCCAATTCCATTCTCTCTTGCCGCCGGGACCCCATCTATTTTGACTTCTTTTCCATTTACTTTGATCGTACCACTGTCCGGCTGATGAATTCCACCCAGTACTTTAATCAATGTCGACTTTCCTGCTCCATTTTCTCCGAGCAGCGCATGAACTTCTCCAAGTTCCAAAGAAAAATCAATGCCATTCAACGCATAAATGCCTGCAAAACTTTTCTTTATCCCTATCATTTCTAACACTGTCTGTCCCATAGTGAGCCTCCCTTTTTACTGCCATTCTTTCAGCGTTTTCTCGGCTTCATCTTTTAAAACAAGATGTGAATCCAGATATACCTTTTTTTCATCAATTTTTGTGTCTCCATTCACATATTTCACAGCTTCATTGAAAGAATATTCTGCTATCTGTACCGGAACCTGACATGCAACTGCCGTAAATTCTCCATCCAATAATGCCTGCTTTCCATCTGGAGAAGCATCAATACTGTATACCCCGATTTTTCCAGTTTTATTAGCAGCTTTGATTGCAGCTGCTGCACCGAGTGCAGATGGATCATTAATACAGAAAAATGCATCCAGATCCGGAGTCGCTGTAATAATATCTTCTGCCAATTCCATGGATTTATCCAATGCTGCTCCGCCATCCTGCTGGGCTACAATTTTAAACTTATCTTTGCTGTCCCCCAGTCCATCCAGAAATCCATTTACACGATCAACACAGCTTTCATTTGAAGGGAAATCCAAAACTGCAATATTTCCTCCATCCGGATGATCCTTAACCATCTGCTCTCCAACCAGCTGACCTGCCATATATGCATTGGTACCGACAAACTGTGTAACAAAACTGTTAAGGTCATCATCAATTACTGCCGTATCCACATTGAATATTGGAATTCCTGCATCACTGATTTCTGCCAGTCCGGAAGTTATTCCCGCAGAATCTACCGGTATAACAAATACCGCATCATATCCACTGTTCGCTACATCAGATAACTGACTCAGCTGCTTATTCAAATCATAATCAGGATCCAGGCACGTATAAGAAATCCCATCTTCATCACATAATTCCTTTAATTTTGCATCAATCGAACTCTGGAATGTATTATTTAAAGTATTGGTACAAAATGCAAAAGATAATCCCTTTTTTGAACTCTTTCCAGAATCCGTTGTATCATCTGCTGACTTACTGTTTCCACATCCTGCTGCCAATCCTGCTGTCATACATAAACATAATCCCAAAGCTAATAATTTTTTCATTTTTCTCATTTGTTTTCCCTCCGTTTGTGCTTTTTAAAATTTACGTAAATTTTTATGTTTTTCTTTGTTCTTTGTATTTGCATCATAATATTCGTTCATCTTTTTGTCAATATTTTGCGTAACATTTGTTTTTATTCGTCGTTTTCAACAATTTTTATTTATTCATTTACGCAATTTTACATTTTAGTCTTATTTTTTACGTAAATTTTTTATTTGTTTTAAAAAAAAAGAACATCTGCACGACATTCTTTTTTTCTGCTTATTTTATCTTTATAATGAAATAACTACCTGAATCTTATGTCAATTTTTCCGGCATCCCTTCATGAAAAATATCTTTCCACGCTCTTCTAAGCTGTTTTTCCTCAACTACATACGGTTGTACTCCCACATATCTTGGCACATCATTACTCAATAATGCCTTAGCAACTACATGCGCTGCTGTTCTTCCCTGCTCGTATGGTCGTTGGGTACTTAACCCTTTTACAATTCCATCTTCCATATACTGTGCAATTTCATAGTCCAAATCAGTTGTAAATACAGCGATATCTTCTCTATGCAATTCCTGCAACGCTTTAATAACCAGTAATGCCGGACGATCCCAGCTTACATACAAAAGTTTAATCTGTGGATTTTCCACAATCATATCTTTGCAAACCTGATATGCATTTGCAATTTCTCCAAAACTTCGAATTGCTTTAATCTCAACATTTTTGTATTGCTCTGTAAGGATCTTTTCAACCGCCGAATCTCTCGCACGTGTTCCATAAAAAACAGCCCCATGTATAATAAATCCAGCTTCCACATGTTTGCCCTTACAATATTGTCCTATCATTCTCCCAACATTATTTCCATTTTCAGTCTCATTCACCGAAACACAGCAAACATAACTGTTTTTTTCCATATTTTCCGGAACGTTACTCAAAAACACCAGTTTTGACACTTTTGATAATTCCTGAAATTTTTCTTTTGTCTTTTTATCATCCACTGGAATAGCAATAACAGCATCCGGTTTCTGTAAACGGATTCCCTCCAGCTGTGCGTTCTGCAATGCCACATCAAAATGCGCATCCATAACTGACACAACATCAATTCCATATTGTTCAAGTTCATCACGAATTCCTTTTTCATGCAATTCTGCCCAGGAAGTTCCTGTATAATGGAACGAAATTGCCACGCGATAATTTCCTGCTCTTAGCCTGCTTTTTTCTTCTTTTGTAATTACAATGGATTCCGGGGTTGCTGCTTCTTCTCCAAACGGTCCATTATCCAACATTTTAGTTGATTTTCTCACAATCAATTCTACATCTGCATAGCAATCTTGTTCAATTACTGACCCTGTATTGATTTTTTCAAACAACATATTAACTGCCCGTCTGCTCAAACCTTCCACATCTCTCTTTAAAATCGTTAGTGGAGGATACGTTAATTCTGACCATCCTTCATCGCCAAACCCTACGACAGACACTTCCTCAGGACATTCTATTCCTATATCCCGCAATGTCTTCATTAAATACAATGTAATTCGATTTCCTCCCGCCATAATTGCAGTTGGCATATATCTTCGGAGCGCTTTCTGAATCTCCAAAATACAATTTTCGGCTCCTGATTCCAAATTCACATCCGCAATATTTGCATCATTTGTATTGATTCCATGTTCTTCCAATGCACGAAAAAATCCTTTTGTACGTTCTTCTCTGGTGGTACTCTTAGAACTTTCTCTTAAAAACAAAATGTTTTTATGTCCACAGGATAAAAGATAATCGGTTCCTTTAAATATGGCATCCCTGTCACGAAATTCAACTGCGTCAATTCCATCCCCTAAGATATTTCTCTCCATACATACAAATGGAATTCCTGAACCTATCAGACGCTTATAGTCTGTTGCGACATCACTGACTGGTACATGAATGATTCCTGCTGTTTTTTTATTTTGAATCAAGCCATATAACACTTGAGCCTCTTCCTTCAAATTATTATCAGTAATCGCGATATAAAACTGGTAGCCCTGAATGCTGACAAATCGCTTTAAATGTATAACCATGTCCCGATATATCGTACTCTCGATATTCGGAATAACTGCAACAATCTCAGATTGCCGTCCCACTTTCAAGTGTCTTTCTTTTTCCTCTATCTTTTTTTGATATCCTGTTTCCCGAATTAATGTTTCGATTTTATCCACAAGATCCGGACTCACATATCTTGTCCGGTTGATCACATGTGAAACTGTTGCTATCGAAACTCCCGCCATATCTGCAATCTCTTTAATCGTTACTTTCTTTTTTCCCATAACAGTATCCCTTTTACTTCAGTAATTTGCTTTTCTTTTGCAATCAGTATATATCATTCGTGTTAAAAACTCAAAAGTTTCTACTTTATTTGACAATTTTTCCCTCATGGTATATATCTAGTTAGATTTCTAACAATTAGATTTCTAATCAAGGAGGTTCCTATGCAGGAAACATTTCACTATCTTTTGATGTCCGATCATCTTATGGTGCAAAAAGCGCTGGTATCAAGTGTCAAAGACACCGGATTGACACCGGGCCAACCAAAAATACTTGATTATCTGCTCCATCATGACGGAGCAATCCAAAAAGAGATTGCCATATTTTGTCACATTGAACCGGCATCTTTGACCGCCATCTTAAATGGCATGGAAAACAAAGGCTATATTGAACGAAAGACCGCCGGCAGCAATCGTCGATCACTTCATGTATATCTCACAGAAACAGGAAAAAAATATGCAGACCGTCTCAACCTTGAATTTGCCCGGGTCGAATCCGAAGCATTAAAAGGTTTCACCGAAGCTGAAGCACGGCAGCTAAAGGAACTGCTTGGTCGCGTATATGAAAATATGGTAAACATTCAGAAGAAAGAAGGCACAGACAAATGAAGCATTTAAAAGTAAGAATCCCTATGTATACAGGTTGTGATCGGTGTGATATTCGGTTACTTTACAACTTTTTGCAACTATATGGTATCCTTTCTTCCAACACCGGAAAATCTTGCAATCCGCATTATCATGGTACTTGCCAGCACTGTATTTGTCGCATTCGGTATCTTTTTGTATTTGCCGGCAGATCTGATTCCACTTGCCGGAGAGGGCTGTATGCAGGCAGTTTCCTCTGTAACACATATTGAATTTTCCAAAGTCAAAATTGGTTTTGACTGTACAATGGTTCTCCTATCAGCCATTACCTGTCTTACCGTATTACACAACCTCGGAAGTGTCGGCACCGGTACCATCATCGCAGCCATCTTAGTTGGTACGCTGGTCGGAATCATCAACCGCGCATTCTGCAAACAGCGCGATAAACTGCTTGGAAAAACCGAGGAAACTGCGCAAATTATCAGAGAGCTGTTTCAAAAGGAAATGGGGGGTTCATAGTCGTGGTCCGCAACCACTTTGTGCCATTTGGATATATACATAAAAATTTATTATTATGTTCTCATCATTTTCACTTTTTGGGCATATATAATTTTCCCTATTAATAATGTCCTTGTTTTTTTCTTACATTGGACATATGCGTTGAATTTCTATAATTTGGTCCAAAAAAATGCCAGTTTAAATGACATTTATCACCGTATATTCTGCAGATCTTTTACTTCTGCCATCTGAAACTTCAACGGATTGTGATTGGAAACATATGTAATTCTTCCATCCACGCCATCAATTACCAGATAAGCATTCGATGTCTTAAATGTACTCACATCCTGAAAATGATGCTCCTCAAGTCCAGCACGTACTGATAATGCTACCCACGCTGCAACACCAATAATCAATGCCACAATCTCTGCGATGACAAACTGTTTTTTATTTCAACTGTGCCTTAGCAGGACGATAAGCCTGATAAGTAAAGGTTCCATCCTCATTTTTTTTCAATGTCTCAATCCTGGTTCCCTCTGCTGTTCCGTCTCCAGCTTCTCCAATGATACTCTCTTCTCCAACATCATAGATCCAGTCTGAAACACTATAAGATAATTTTTCATCTGGTGTAGATATGCAAATCATTCCATCTGCATCTGGTGTTACCGTCTTAGTCTCGCTCTTAATAAGTTTTGCACCGTCCAGCCTTTTTTCAATCTGTTCTTGTCCTGACATCTCATCAGCTTCGTTCTGTGCAGCAACATTTTCTTCATCCTTTTGCTCCTCTATTTGAGTAAAATACTTCTCTGCCGCTTTATCATCTGCCTTTGACTTATCCAGCGGAAGCATAAAAAGTGCCTGCATGCCGTCAAATGCCTTATTGACCTCATAATCCCCTGTCTTTTCGTCTAATGTAAATGCCTGTGATTCCTGTCCAAAGCTTTCTACTACACCGAGATAAACCCCCATATTTGCAAATATTTCGAGATCATCACACTCCAAAAGCTGATACTGTACACCGTCCTGCACGAATGCCTGCGCCCCCGCACTTAAGGTTCCGTTGTTGACATCCATAAAGCTTTTTCCATGGATCAATGCCGAAACACAAAAAGTCTGGTAACTGTCATCCATCTGTCCGGGCATTGGTGTCCCATCCTCTTTTGTAATCGCTGTGACGGCATAAGTTTTTTTTGTGCTGATGACAGATCTGTTTTCGTCATTCACCACAACCGAAAGATCTTTTCCTGTAACGATTCCCATAAGAGTAATTTCGTAGCCTGCAGATTTCTGTGTTTCATTGATCGTAATCGCATCCTTACTCTCAAATGCTTTTGCTAATGCTCCATCCTCTGTCATCTGATCCGCCACCTGTGAAGGTGTAAGATAACGGTATGCCGCATATGCCGATGCAGATCCAACAACAAGGATTCCAATTACAGCTACCGCTGCCACGCCTGATTTCAATGTTCTATGTTTCATATTCTGTGTCTCCTTTGCCTTTTTTACAATGGATGCATTCAGGCTTTTTTCTGGAACACAGTCCGGCAGAAGATTTTCTTTTAACAATTCGTCCAATTCTTTCATGAAAAGTAATCCTCCAATTCTTTTTCCAACAATTTTCTGGCTTTATAAAGCCGGCTTTTTACCGTTCCCTGTGGAATAGACAAAAGTTTAGCAATGGACGCCACGTTCTGATTCTCCATATAGTAGAGCAAAAGCGGAATCCGGTACACATCCGAAAGAGCATCGACAGCCTTCCACAAATGCGCCTTTTCTTCCTCTTTCACAACCCGTTCCACCATATCACTCCCGGAAACAGCCGTACTCTCTTCCATGGCTTCCTCTGCCACTTGTGGAGCAATCCGGCTGCGCCATGCCCGTTTGCGCACGCGATTTTTCCATAGACGGATCACGATGGATAACAGATAGCTTTTCGGATTATCCTCATACCGAATGGATGCTATCTTTTTGGTTGCTTCTAAAAATGCATCCTGATACAGATCATCTGCACTCTCTTTTTCTTTTGCCAGGTGCATGCAAAATGAGTAAATATCTTTCCCATAAAGCAAAATGCACTGTTCCAGTTCCTGAATTGTCATATTAGTTACTTCCCGTGTACACGAATTTCGAAAAGCTTTTCCTGCCTTTCACTTATACATTGTAATAACTTTGGCAGCGGTTCACACATATTTATTTTATAGGTTTTAAGACATCCGGTTCGTCCGCAGTCTTTATAAGATTCTGCACTTCTAATGAATTATCAACAAAATAATATTTATCATCTTTTGCAAAAATAATACCAATTGATTTTTCATCTTCATATAATGTCAGATAATTTTGCTCTGTGATCAGATAGGTTCCTTCATGCAATATTTCCTGATCGTAACATTGAAATTTTCCGGTATTCTCAGCATTATTTTCGAACGAAGGCGTTATGGCAATATATTCTGCATTTTCAAATTTGTGTTCCCCCACTTGAAACGTTCCCTGCCAGTCTGTTTTCTTCATAATCAAAGAATTCTTCGCCCATGCATAACCAGCAGCAATACATAGAATGCCAACTGCAACAACTATAAAACATTTCCATAAATTTTGTTTCTTTTCTGACATAATATTAATTCCCCTTTTTATCTAACTGTTTTGTAATATCTATTTTAATAATTCTTCATATTTTGTCTATGGGAAATATTCCCTATTTCCGTTGTATCGAGAATATTTTTTACTGCATTTTTCATAACAATTTGATTGCTCATTACCATCGGCGCCTCCTTATTTTTATTTGACGCGCGTCAAATAATATGTAGTTTTGAACATAAAAAAGAAGTAGCATAACTTTATTGTCACAGTTATGCTACTCGTCTCTTTTATAATTATAATTTGAAATCGCTTTCTATCAATCTTTGCATCAGCATTTCATTCGTCTGGTATTTTCCATAATAAAAGGCTTCGCTTCTTCCTGTCCCCACTGCGTATCATACATCCCCATCAGATACTGATAGAGCTGCTTCCGGTTATCAAATTTAATAACCTGATATGGCAGAGAGAAGGACAGTTTCTCAACAAATAAAAGTTTTCCATCCCTGGTCGGAACAAGCACTCCGGCATGCCCGACAAACAATTCATTTTCTTCCTTGCCAAAACTGGAATGAAATACAACCGTTATCAATGATGCCTTTGTCTTTTTAGAAATAGTGACACCTTTTGCCTTCAGGCTCTTTTGCATTTTTTTCACATGTGTGTCAACATCTGTTGTATATTCTGTATTCACTGTGGAAAATAACTTTTCAAATGTTGCTGTCTGCTTTTTGGTAAACTTTTTTTCCGGAGCATTCTTAAGCGCATCCTGATCCATAAAGAGTTCCGTCGGATTAGCCTTCGCATTCTCATCAACTTTGATTTTATCTTTCATAAGATCAAAAGCTGTGATTCTGCAATTGTATCCAATAAACAGATCATTCTTCTTGCTCCAAAGCTCCATGATTTTGTTTTCATCATACTGTGGACTCTTTTTCATCTTTTTGAAACCTTTTTTGACAAGTCCCGTATTTTTAATGGTTTTATTATAAGTCTTTACATCAGCAAGCCATGCATCCACATTTTTCCTGGAAAGTCCGGCATCAAGCATTGCTTTTCGAACCTCCTTTTGCGATTTTGCATCCACAAGATTCGAATATGCCCCACAATAAGTGGTTGTCTTAGCATCTATGCTGACGGGCTGCATGATTGCGAAATAAGGTATCAGCAGCGTAACCATGATTACATAAATTATTTTTTTCATATGACATTCTTCTCCTTTGCAAAGAAATTTTATCATATACGATTAAAAAAACAACTTAAGTTTTTATTAAGAACCGCTGTTGCATATTTTACAATTTTACATACTTACATATTTGCTGTCCGACATCGCATAGCCATCATTATATTTGATTGTCAGATATTTCACATCTTTTCCGTCTGTAAGTTTTACGTAACAGATGCCATCCTCGAAACGGTCGGTAATATCCAGCTTCCGGTCTTTATAGTACAACCAGACACTGCCGTCATCTTCGTACTCCACATCCGGCTGATTAATCTGCTCCATAATCTCATCTTCGGTCAGCGGACGTTCCACTCCGTCTCCATCCATTGCGACACCTCCACCCGTTATTTCCGTGGAATTGCCGTTTTCATCCGGTATTTTTATGGTATAGGTACTGCTGTTGCCGTCGTTATTAATTTCGAGCGTTGCATTCGTCTGATCGCCATTGATCCAGAGCTGAATCGTTCTCTGGATACCTCCAAGATTTGCTGCGTAGGCGGTTCCTGCACCCCCTACAAGTACGATACATGCTGCAACTGCTGCCGCGATTGTTTTCACTTTATGATGCTTCTGTCTCATTGCCATTTTTTCTACCTCCATCGAAAAATCACCGGAGGTCTGTAATACCGAAAATGCCTGCTTGTATTTTTCTTTATTCGTCATCTTCCCATTCCTCCTTTAATGTCTGTCTGAGCAGCGCCCTCCCGCGTGACAGGCGGATCTTGACATTGCTTTCTGACAAATGCAGAATCTCGGCAATTTCCCGAATGGCATAATCCTCATAATAAAACAGGTGAATGACGATACGATACTTTTCCGGAAGTTTCATCACGGTCTCAAACAGATTTTCCGATTCCGGTGTCTCGAAGGTCAATGTTTCCATATAATCTTCCAGCGATAATTTGTTTTTGCGCCAGAAGGTGTGATTACAGTTCTTTGCTTTGTTGATTGCCACCCGGAACAGCCATGCCCGGATATGCTGCTCGTTTTCAAATTGTTTTTTGTTCATGTGGTACTGCAAAAACGTATCCTGCACAACATCCTCGGCGTCCTCTTTGCTCTTACATACGTTAAAAGCCGCCGCGAATAAATTGTTCTGATAGCGTTCCATCAGTTCCTGTACGGATTGTCTCATGAGCCGCTCCTTTATGTTTCGTTTTCAAAGGCCTTTCACTAATAGTACAAATAGCAGTCACAAAAGGTTACAAAAAAGAAAAAACTTGCATTATTGGAAAAATTCGCTATAATAGTCTGATTACCACAATACAAGGGGGACTTTAAAATGTTAAGTATATTTATGAAAAAACTCACAGTCAATCAGGCCCGAAATGCTGCCAACACATCACCAAATGCACTTCTTATCGACTGTCGCCCAAAGGAAGATTATGCACACGGACATGTTGGGAATGCAATTAATTTTCCGATTGATAAGATCACAGAAGAACGTGTATGTCACAGAATCCCGGATAAGGAGACTGCACTTTATATTATAGGCGGG
>OMDK01000651.1_pt1 | contig 16500 bp, 18 predicted proteins | sample 1645201 | NCBI WGS metagenome assembly OMDK01 (sample SAMEA103958151, study PRJEB25191) | human gut metagenome
CGTGGGAAACGCGAAAACATTTACCCTGATCAAGCAGTTCTTCGGCACAGGTGCGCTGACGGAGGGCCGTATGCTGGAGGTTGGCGAAAGAGATACGCTTTCCTTGGGTACGCACCGGCTGCGCTTCCTGCTGGCGCCGATGGTACACTGGCCGGAGGTGATGGCAGCGTATGAAGAGGAGGAAAAGATCCTGTTCTCGGCGGATGCCTTCGGCCGCTTCGGTTCACTGGAACGGACTGCCCGTGCCCCCTGGGCGCCGCAGGCCCGGCGGTATTATTACAACATCGTCGGAAAGTATGGCGCACAGGTGCAGGCGCTGCTGAAAAAAATCTCCGCGCTGGAAATCAAAACGATCTGCCCGCTCCATGGCCCCATGCTCACAGAAGACTTGGGGGAGTATCTGCGGCTCTATGATCTCTGGTCACAATGGAAACCGGAAGAACCGGAGGGCATCCTGATCGCTCACGCATCCATCCATGGAAATACCGCATATGCATCGGAGGCCCTCAAGAGCAAGCTGGAGGGAAAAGGTGCGCAAGTCACCATGTGCGATCTGACGGCAACAGACCTTTCCTATGCCGTGACCAGCGCATTCTACTGTGGGAAACTGGTGTTGGCCTGCTCCACTTATGACGGAGGACTGTTCCCGCCCATGAAGGAGTTTTTGGAACATTTACAGACAAAGGGATTCCGAAACCGCCGGATCGGCCTCATGGAAAACGGCTCATGGGCCCCTGCTGCCGCACGGCTGATGCGCGCCGAGTTGGAAAAGATGAAGGAACTCCAACTGTGTGAAACGGAGGTATCGCTGCGCGGCGCACTGAACCAAACCAGTGAGGCGCAGATGGATGCTCTGGTGGCTGAGCTCTGCGCGGAATAAGCTGCAACAAGCCGCAGCTATTGCAGCTATTCTCGTACAGATGATGGTCTTACTCATCTGCTTTATGTCCCAAGGGCAGAGTACCGTCATCTCAGGTTGAGGTCACGATGTGGTGTGGGGCGAGACCGGAGTCTTGAGAACGCATAAAAACACAGCCGCAGAGTACATCTGTGGCTGTGTTTTGTGTTCAGTTGCTCACTGTTGCGTGGACTGGATATGGAGAGACAACATATCTCCCGATCTTACATGGGTTATCTTATCTGCCATCACTCTGGCAGTTTGCCTTGCAGATATGTCGGCATCCCCACTGCGGTCGTATCCGGCCTGACCTTAAACATGGCTTTTTCAATCTACCTCCCTTATCGGTTTTCCGCGATATATTTCTCCGCCATGTGGACTGCCACCGCGCCGTCCGCCACGGCGGTGACCACCTGACGGAGGGGCTTCGTCCGCACGTCGCCCACGGCGTAAACGCCGGGAATACTGGTTTCCGTGGTCTCTCCGGCCACGATATAGCCGCCGCCGTCCAGCGCCAGTTGACCCACCGCCAGCGCCGTGGCGGGCTGTCGGCCCACGCTGACAAATACGCCGTCGCAGTCCACCACGCTTTCCTCACCGGTGACGGTGTCCCGCAGGCGGACGCCGGTCAGCCTGTCCCCGGAAAGCAGCGCGGAAACGACGCTGTTCCAACGGAATTCCACGTTTTCGGCCTGTGCCAGCGGCTCGTGATAGATCTTGGTGGCCCGCAGGGTGTCTCTGCGGTGGACGAGGATCACTTTTTTCGCCACGCGGCTGAGAAGGAGGGCATCTGCCGCGGCGGAATTGCCGCCGCCCACCACGACCACCGTTTTGCCCTTGTAAAACATCCCGTCGCAGGCGGCGCAGTAGGCCACGCCCCGGCCCAACAGCTCCGTCTCTCCGGCAACGCCCAGCGTTCTGGGGTCTGCGCCGGTGGCCAGCACCACGGTTTTCCCCCGGAAGATCCCCTCGCTGGTCTCCACGAGCTTGGGAACCGCCGTCAGATCCATGCGGAGGACTTCTGCGTATTCGCTGCGTGCCCCGAAGCGCTCCGCCTGCTTTTGCATCTTCTCCGCCAGAGAGAAGCCGTCGATCCCGTCCTCAAAGCCGGGATAGTTGTCGATCTGCTCGGTCAGTGCCATCTGCCCACCGGCGGACAGTTTTTCCAGCACGACGGTGTCCAGCCCCGCCCGTGCCGCGTACAGGGCGGCGGTGTAGCCGCCTGGGCCGCCGCCCACCACGAGCATATCATAAACATGATTGTTGTTCATATCTGAACCCTCCGTTATTTCGCCAAGGCTTCCTGAATGAAACGGTCGATCTCTGCCTTTGAGCCGGGTGCGGTGACGGAATCCACGGCCTTTCCGTTTCGGTACAGCACCAGAGTTGGGATGACCGCGATCCCCTCGGCTCCCGCCAGCCGCGGCTCCTCGTCAATATTGATTTTGCCGACAACGAGGCTGTCCGCGTATTCCTCTCCAATCTTCTCATACGCAGGGCCGATCCTCCGGCAATAGCCGCACCAGGGCGCCCAGAAATCCACCAAAACAGGCTTTTCCTCCCGGATCAACTGCTTAAACTGCTCCTGATTCATGTTCATAGCTGCCATATCTGCCAGCTCCTTTCCTTTGTTTGGGTATAGTATACCGCGTGACAAGCGGTTTTACTGTGACGGCGTCACATAATTTGAGAAAATCGGCGCGGCGCTGCTCTGGTTGTATGATTAGGCTCCTTGAGCTCTGCAGCCACGCCCTCACTGCGCCAGCGTTTCCCGGATAAATGTCTCAATGGCGGCTTTGGAGCCGGGCGCTACCACAGAACCGATCACCTCGCCGCTCTTAAAGAGCATCAGCGTGGGGATGGTGTCGATGCCGAAACGCTCGATGAGCTGCGGCTCCTCGTCGTAGTTGATCTTGCCAGCGATGAGCGTGTCGGCGTACTGCTCCCCCACCTTATCGAAGGCCGGGGCAATACGGCGGCAGTAGGGGCACCACTGGGCCCAGAAATCCACCAGCACGGGCTTGTCCGCGTGCAGGACGTCATTTTCAAAGCTGTTGGTCGTAATGGTAAGCATCATAAAATCCTCCTATTTGTGTGCAAAAAGTTGTGTTTCAATATCCGTGATCGTAATGTGCGAGAGATAGGCGGTGCATTCCTCATTCATGCTCCGGTACAGCGCATCCATCACGCCCGCCATGCCAGAGCAGATGGCGCAGTCCCGGTCAATGTCGCCGCTGTGCCACGCGCAGTCCACAAAGCGGGTATTCACCGCCTCCGCCACCTGCTGGAGAGAAAGGGTTGCGGGGTCTGCCGTCAGGCGGTAGCCGCCGTCCAAGCCCTCCCGGGTCTCCACCATTCCCGCCTTTTTCAGCCCCGCCAGCACCCGGCGGACGCGGGTGGGATTGGTGCAGATGTTCTCCGCCAGCGCTTCGCTGCTGAGGGAGCGTCCACTGTGGTTCAGGCAGACCAGCGCATGGACGGCCAGATTAAAAGAACTGTCCACAATCATCCCTCCTTCACAAGCTCGTAGGGCCAGTCGATGACGCCGCCGAAGTCGTAGACGCTCTGATACCCCAGCGCCAGCAGCTTTTGTGCAGCATCCTTGCTGCGGCGGCCGCTGCGGCAGTAGATCAGCAGTGTCGCCTCCTTATCGGGCAGCGTCTCGGGCATTTCGCTCCCGATGCTCTCATTGGGCACAAGGACGGCGTTTTCAATATGACCGCCATCGTATTCCGCCCGGGTGCGGACATCCACCACCACGACCTCCTGCGAGACCATCATCTCATAGGCGTCCTCGGCGCTGATCTTCTGATACGCCGCCTTGCCTGTCATGTCCTCCGCCGTGTCCGCTTTTGTCTTGGACAGCGTGCAGCCGCTCAGCAGCGCAAGCGAGGTGGCAAGTGCCGCAAAAAGTAATATCTGACGCATAATCAACCTCCAACACAACTGTGTTTGCTGCTGATACAGTTTATACTGTGATTATAACAGATACAGTTAAAGCTGTCAAGGTACTTCGGGGCAGCTTTTAGGGCACAAGCCTTTTGTGGTTGTTGACAGAGAAAAAAATATAGGTATAATAAAAGCAAAATAATAAGACTCATTCTTGCGTTTGGAGGGTTGGCGGTATGCCAAAATACGCAGAGGAGATATTGGCCGCCGTAACGGAGCTGCAGCAGCATCCCAAGGCGGAGCAGGTGTTCCTGGAGATGAAAAGGGAGCATCCCAGCATCGCTCTGGGTACGGCATATCTGCCCCGCCTGCCGGGAGCAGGAAAAAGACAATCTTATGGAGGAGAAGTATCATGAACGCTAACGTATCTAAGCTGCTCAACGAGCAAATCAATAAGGAGTTCTACTCCGCCTATCTGTATCTGGACTTTGCCAACTACTATGCCGCCGTCGGACTGGACGGCTTTGAGAACTGGTACCGGGTACAGGCGCAGGAGGAACGGGATCACGCCATGCTGTTTTATCAGTATTTGCAGAATAACGGCGAGGGCGTTACCTTTGAGGCTATCGCAAAGCCGGAGTGGGAACGAGGCGACCACATGACCCCGCTGAAAAAGGCACTGGAGCACGAGAAGCTGGTCACCGCCAGCATCGATGCCATCTACGCCGCCGCATACGAGGCAAAAGACTTCCGCGCCATGCAGATGCTGGACTGGTTCATCAAGGAACAGGGCGAGGAGGAGAAGAACGCCGCCGACCTCATCACCAAGATGGAGCTGTTCGGCGGTGACAGCAAGGGACTGTATATGCTCAACAGCGAGCTGAAGGCACGGGCCTACACCGCGCCCTCGCTGGTGCTGTAAGCCCCGCGCGTCTGCGGGCTTTCGCATCAGGCAAAAGGCAGACTGCATACAGGTGGCCTGCCTTTTCTTCTGGTAGGCGGTTAGAGGCGACTAACTGCATATAAAACAGAAAGGACTTCAGAACTTGAACAAGGAAAAGGAGATCGAAACCGTTACCCTCATGGTGCGCCGGTATTGTTGGGGTGTGCATGGGACAAGGGGCGAGGCGCTTTGTCCGGCATGCAATGCACTGCTGGAATACGCCAGAGAGCGGCGGGACAGATGCCTGCACGGGAAAATTTAGCGGCACTTTGAATCCTTTCCGATAGGCACAATGCGGAAAAAAATAAAGAAGAGATAAGGGCAATGAGGTGACGCTTGTATGCGTCACCTCATAACGATTGATTTGGCTGATTTTTAGAGGGTTAGGTTTATCCGACCTCGGCTACTATTACGCCCACGAAGCTGGTATCTACTCTGAAAAGGATCTCGGTCCTCTGGCAAACTACATCGACTATGAACGCTATGGGCGCGACATTGCGATGGATGAGCAGGGACGCTTCACCGATGAGGGCTATGTCCGTGTCGCAAGCGAGAGGTGGGACAGGCAGTTTGACGGTGAGCTTGACGATATTCCCGACGAATACCGGATTACCGGCTCAGGGGAAGCCGCCGAGCGTGACAGCACCATCGCCGTTCTCGTCGTTGAGCCGGGAAAGGAGCCTTATGTGAAGGAGATTGACTCCGGTCTGGAGTCCTTGCAGCATGAGGTCGGCGGCTGCATCGAGGCAATTTATCCCTACGAAGACCCTGTTGCCTTAGTCTGTAATGAGGAAGGCAAGCTGGAAGGTCTGCCCCTGAACCGCGCTCTGCGTGATGAGGACGGTGACATCTACGACGTTGTTGCCGGAACATTCATGGTAGTCGGCTTGACGGATGACAGCTTCGGTTCTCTGACCGTAGAGCAGATGCAGAAGTTCTCCGACCTCTTCAAAGTTCCGGAGCAGTTTGTTAAGTTGGGCGATAAGATTGTTGCGATCCCCATGATCTCGAAGGAGCAGCAGAAGCAGGAAGCTACCGAGCAGAAGGACTTTGAGATGAATGCCGACACCTCCGGTCTGACGGTTGCCGGACACATCGGGACGTGGCACACCATTGACCAGCATGAAGTCGGCGGTCACAGCTTTTACCTTATGGAGCATGACACCTACGGCGATGAAGCTGCTTGCATCATCGTCGATGAGCGCGGCAAACTCGTCCTTGATGATGTCTACAACGGCTTTGACGATGACACGCTCCGCCTTCTCGACCTTGAGGTCAAGGAAGTGCCGGAAATGCCCGATCCTGCGCTCTCCGTTCAGGATATGAAGGACTACGGATACGCATGGGCTGGCGTTCTTCCCGCCGGTCAGGAGGCGGCTGAGAAGGCTTTGGAGAAGGGCTGCGAGGTTTACCGTCTCTATTCCGATAACACCGAGGGCTTGTGCGTAGATGCCAAGGAGATTGCCGATCATGCGGCAAAGGGCGGAATGCTCGGTATCAGCAAGGAAAGCTGGATGGCGGCTCTTGAGAAGGAAAACTACCTCAAGGCAGCGGAGATGTCGATGGAGGATGACTACGGTATGATTGATGGGATCATCAACAACGGTCCGAAGGAAGACAAGACCGCAGAGGTCAAAGCCCCCGAAAGGGGCGAAAAGTCCTCCATCATGGACAGGCTCAAGTCCGCAAAGGCTGAAAAGCAGAAGGAATGCTGCCCTCCAAAAAAGCACAAAGGAGAGATTGAGCTGTGAGCAGAAGTCAGAAGTGGCGGCAGGAGTGGTCGTTCTTCGTCGGGGACAGCGGACGCCGGAAGTATAACCGCTTCTGCGTCCGCTGCGTCCATAGCTGCAAGCAGAGCTTCCGTGCGGATCTCATCGCCTGTCCGCACTTCTCCCGCAAGGCATCGCAGTGTAGACAGTTAGGGGTCGAAAAAGCCCGTGATTGCAAGCCTCAGAGAGAAGCAAATTGACCAACCTAAGTGATTGTATTCCCTGCGCAGTTTCTTCTTTAGCGCAGAAATAAGTGTCGATTTCGGCACTTGTTTGAATGCCCGGAAAACGAACCAAAAGCCTCTGTCGATGCCCGTTTTGGGTGTCGGCAGAGGCTTTTTTTTTATGACATATTCAAAATAGCGGACAGCAGCTCTTGAACCTGTTGCCGGTATTCCGGCTTTATATCCGAAATACGTCTGGCAAGCGCAAGGGCTTCCGCTTCTGGCTCATCGGTCCCAAAGATAATTCGGTCCGCACTGACGCCCAGCAAACGGCAAAGACGCTGCAAGGCTTCAAGAGAAATACCGGAAGCACCACGCTCAATAGCGCTCAGGTGATTCGGCGTCATGCCAAGCATTTCTGAGAGCGTGTCCTGCGTATAGCCCGCCTGTTCTCTTGCCACTTGAATATTGCCGCCGATTTCAATATTGATGTCCTTCTTCTCTCGCATAGCCTCACCACCTTTGCATTTAGTGTACCTAACGGCGGTGTCATTATCCACGGTACGCCGTCGTTGATTTTACTAACGACAATGCGTTGACTGTCCGTGATGAGGGTGATAGAATGGAGTTACCTACCAAAAGAGTGAAAGAAGGGGTGTCATGTCGCGCATTATTGAGTTTAGAAAGTCTGCTCAAAAAGCTGCAAAGCAATCCGTTCAAGGCAAGACTTGTGCGTTTACCGGTCATAGACCGCAGAGTCTTCCGTTCGGCTTTGATGAATCCGATAAGCGTTGTACTTCTTTGAAGTCTGTTATTCGGGATCAGATTGTAGCACTCATCGAGAACGAGGGTGTCACGCATTTTATTACCGGCATGGCTCTTGGTGTTGATATGTACGCTGCGGAAATTGTACTTGATTTGAAATCAAAATACCCTCACATTACTCTGGAAAGCGCAATCCCTTGTGAGACACAAGCGATCAAATGGTCTGTGGCTTCACGGGAACGGTATTATAATATCGCGGCAAAGTGTGACAAGGAGACCATGCTGCAACGGGAGTACACGCCGGACTGCATGGACAAGAGAAATCGGTACATGGTCGATCACGCCGATTATATTCTCGCAGTATGGAATGGATGCCCCAGCGGTACCGGGAACACCGTGAGATATGCCCACAAAAAGGGCAAATCTATCATCGTTATCAATCCGGTTTCCCTTGATGTCACGCGGGAATAAGGCAAAAATCCCACTCCTGAATCAAGCGTTGCGAAAACCGTGAAGTATTTCCCGATAGTGAATACACATTGCACTACTCGGTGATTATTGGAAACGTGTACGGCGTATGCTGCCCAGTGAACATCTCCACGGAACACATCGAATTTTCACGGCTTCGTAAAACGGAAAGTGTCACCTTATGAACAGTCCCTTGCCGAGAGAAAAATAAATCGCTGGAAACGGGAACGCCCCCGGCACTGTGCGTCTGGCACAGTGTCGGGGGCGTTTTTTCGTGTCTTAGTTATGAGCCAGTTCATTTTGGAGCAGCTTTCGATAGTCCACATCCAAGACGCAGCGATGGAAGTCCATCAGACGGTGTTCGTCGAACAGCTTTTCACAGAGCTTGGTCAGAGGATGATTCATCAGCTTTGCAGAAATGCCAGTCTCATTGAAAAACCTTGCCCATGTGAAGACCTCTTCTAAATCCTCCTGCCCAAGCGTGGCGGGAATGATGGCGTTGCAGAGGCGGACAATGGGGCTGTCCGCAAATCGCTCTGCCACTTCCTCCGGTGTGCATTCATAGCGGTCACAGTCAAAGGAAAGTGCATCCTCAATTTTAAGATAATTTTCGGTTTCATCCCGCGTCAAGGTTATGGTGTAGTCTCCCATACCGGACGGCACATCAATATTCTCCATGACATCAAGCTCGTAACGGGAGCCGCCGATGATCGCTTCAAAGGAGAAGGACTGACAGATTACTGCTGGGTTCTTGTCTATCTTGTCCTCATTCAGAAAGGACAGCGGATTGTACTCTGTTAGTTCCCAGTCGATTTTTCCTCTCTCTGTTTGCTCGGCAATCTGCTGGATCAGATGTTGTTCTTCTTCGTGCAGATTTTCATTGTACACCATGATACACCTCCATTTTCTGATTCTCGTTTTTGGGGGGCTGCTCTATGTTTCCGAAGAGACTGCCGTTTGTATCATCATTCCTTGGCTGAGGGCAGACCTTCGTAAAACATCCTAAGTTCGTCCAAACTGCTTGTCCGATTTTTGATAGGCAGGGAGTCCCATGTAATGTCATGATAGCGTTCCGGCGGCTCGTCCCGCAGTCTTCGGTCGATAATGCAGACAATGCCGGTGTCTGTGAAATTGCGGATCAATCGCCCGATACCTTGCTTGAGCTTGATAATCATTTCGGGAACGCGGACATCCATCAGGGCATCCTTTGCGACGGAACACTTATACTCGATAATTGGATCGGGGACAGGGAACGGAAGCCGGAAAATGATGACATTGGAAAGGCTTTTTCCTTCAATGCTGATACCTTCCCAATATGCGCCCGTCCCCAGAAGCACGGAGTTCGTATCTTCCTTAAACTCATTCAGCACCTTGTCCTGCGACGATCCCGGCTGCTGCATCAAGATTTTGTACGGAAGATTTTTCTCACTGAGAATGGAGTAGACCTCTTCCATGTCGGTCTTTGCCGTAAACAGCACGAGTGCCTTTCCGTTGGAAATGCTCAGGATCTCAAGCAGTCGCTCCACACCCTTTTCAATGAAGGCTTCATGTTCTCTGGTCGGGTGCGGGAGATCGTCGCAATAGTAGATCATGGCGTGTTCATCGTATGGATATGGGGAAGGCTTTGGCTCGGATAAGCAGCCGCGGTCACCAGCGGGAAAGCCGGTATTGCTGATAAAGTAAGAATACTGTTCTTCCAGAGACCCGCTCGTGGCGTTCGTCAGCGTGGCAGAGGTCAAGATGGTTCTTTCATCACCATTGAAGTATAGGCGGCTCACAATTTCTTTTGTGTTTTTAGGGCAATAGACGAGTTCCGTGTTGCTGCCGTGCTGCTCAATCCAGATCAGCATATCATCTATCCGGTCAAGAAGCTCTGAAAGGGACTCGCTGACGGCATCCAGATCATCAGAGGCAGCAAAGGAACGGTTGTTTCTGAAATCCATGCTGGAATAAATCTGAATGCTGGACGAAAGGTTGTGTATGGCGGCGTTCATCTCGGTAAGCAGTTCAATCGCACTGCCATTGTTGTCGAAGAAAAAGCGGTCAGCGTAGCGCATATCCTGCTCTGCCTCGTTGATCTGCTTTTGGACTTGTGCTTTCAGGCAGTTATAGAAGGCGATGATTGCGCTCTCTGCCTCTCGCTTTTCACCTGACACACTGCTCTGGTCAAAGGATCGCAGCTCATAGAATGCGCTCTTAATCATTCCAAAGAGCATACCTTGCCCGAAACGCTCCGTTGTGGCACTCCGCACCTTATCATCCAAGTTGTGTGCTTCATCCACGACAAGCAGATCAGCGGCGGCGTTAATCATCCCTTCCTGACCGCGCCGGAGTTTCATCAGATGCTGGGTTAGAAAATCCTGATTGCACAGTACCACTCCATCCGTAAACTTTAATGCTGCGCGGACTTTGTAATACTTGCACTTCTTTTCACAGGAGCCACAATTCTTCATGCTGAACCGCTGCACGTTTACCTTGTCCCAGACGCCTTGCGGCAAAACCTCCGGGAAATCCTTGCGTTCCTCATACCCTTGCTTGATTCCTTCTTTGATCGCGTCCGGTGGGTCTGCTTTCGGGTCACACATATACTCATCTGCGCGTTTGTTGCAGAGATAATGGGTCTGTCCTTTTGCGAGGATGACATCTCTGTTCAGCCCAAGAAGGGGCATTACCGCGTGGACATCGCGCCAGAGCTGTTCTTGAAGCGCAATGGTCGAGGTTGCGATGATAACCGGCTTGTTCATGCGTTTGCTGTACAGCAGCACCGGCACAAGATAGCCAAAGGACTTTCCAATGCCCACGCCAGCTTCAATCGCAAAATGCTGATCGTTTATGAGGGCGTCCACAATCTCAAAGGACATATCCTGCTGCCCTTCACGCATTCCAAGCCATGCTGCGGGGCTTCATCCCAAAAGAAGGTGCTGACTTGCTCACTCATGGAGTACAGCTCTGCTTTTCTGCGCTTTTTCCGTTCCTCCGATGTATTGAATCCAAAATAGAATCTGTTGTCCATCCACATTCCTCCCGGAATAGAAACCAAGGCTATCCGCGTTTCAGTTCAATGCTGACGTTTCCGTTCTCGTCGATAGTCAGCGTCATGTGCCTGATGTGCTTCTCATAGAACTGCCGCCGCTCTGCGGGAGACATTTCGATCCTGGTGTTTCGCAGAGCTGCATCAAACATATCGTTGACATTCAGGTGAACGGAGTTGTCAATCCAGCGGTACATCTCCTTGAACAGTGCGTTTTTCTTGATGTCCTCGCTGTTGCCGGAGTAGAAGTCATCCAGATAGCAGTAGAATATCCCTGATTCTGCAAGTGCTGCCTTCATATCCGGTCCGCATTTTTCCCGCTCAATCATGACAAGGAATCTGGCGTCCGGTAAGGAAGAAATCAGCCCCCAGTAGTCGGAATCGCTTGAGACGATGACGAAGGAATCCACTTGCTTTTGGTAGTGTTCCTGACAGGCTCTTGCGGTGAGCTTGATGTCTACCAGTGATTTGTTCTGCTTGATCCGCTCAATCATGATATGTTCAACGGGGATGCGGGTGTAGTTTTCAAGAATCCGCCATGCCGTAGCGGTATGTACGTCATCAAAGAGAATGATCGCCGTAATTTTCTGCATGACCTCATAATCAAGGTTTTTGAGCGTGGCGCACAGCTTGTACGGGTCAGAGTTTTCGCAGTCCACTACCAATACGGTCTTCTCACTGTCATCTATGAAGTCGTAGATATTGTTTTTTACAAAAGCCCCTGCATCGGAGACTTTACTGTATTCCGTGAAGGCGTCGCAATGCCATTGATAAAGCAGGGTAGCAAACTTCTTGTCATTATAGAGGACATTACCCTCGTCCATCGGTACCCAGTTGATGTACATTTGATAGGGGTAGTAGGAGAGACTTGCGTAATAGATGTCCGCAGCATCTTTCGTTCCGTCCTCTGTCAAGCCGTTTGGCATAATGAACAGCTCTTTTATGTACGTCCAGTTAATCCAGATTGGAAAGAGGCTTTTGCAGTTGTTAATGCGGTCTGAAATCAGCCGGTTGATCTCGATAATGTGGTGGCAGAGCTTTGTACTCGACTTTTTGATAAAGCTGATTCCGTCGTTTGAAAGCTGCTGCATACTGGACATCGGAAGGATCTCAGGCATCGAAAGAAGCCCACGGTATTCCATCCGCATGATGTCATTTATTTTCCGGTAGTTGCGCTCAATGGCGGTGCGGATGATACATAGATTTCGGATGATGCGGGCATTTTTATCCTGCTCAAGCCGGTTGTATATCTCTATCTTCGGCGGCTCGTGTTCATTTTGGAAAATACGAAGCGGGACGCCGATCAGGTAAGCGACCTTTGACACAAGCTCATAGGTGCTGTCTTTGTAGGCAATCTGTTCTCCGGCATATTCGACGCCATTCAACATGACTGAATTGCCCATGATCTACTCCTTTCGATGGAACGCGGGTTATTGAGCGTACTTTTTGAAGTTTTCAGCTTGTTCCAGAACCTCCTTGTAGACATCATCAATAGTTACGGGGGGATAGTCAAATTCATCCAGTAGCAGTATGAGGTCAACTTGCAGATTTGCCTTAATGTCATCACGGGTAGACCAGTCGGTGTATTTAGCTTTGTCATCGACAATAATCTTAATCCCGTACTTTTCTGCCTCATCACAAAGCGACTGAAGTTCAGCCTTTGTGCCGACACCATTTGTTCCGATACTGAATGAAATTGGCTGATATAACCAATACCAAGTACCTGTTCCGTTTGGCTGTGCCGGAGAAGTCTGTATACTTGTAAATCCGGCTTTTGCAATTTTAGGCAATTCAGCCTTAATATCGTTATAAGTCCAGTCAAAACAATGTAAAATTACACCGTCCTGAATATTGTCTTTAAGCCTGTACTTATTAGCCGATACGGTTGGTGAGCTTTCTGCCGCCTGAACACCGAGTGAACCGGATACAAAGGCAGATAGACTTGCCGACAGGATACTCACGCTCAATATTGCGCTGAGTATTTTTGATTTTGTTTTCAAATTTTTACACACCTTTCAAATTAATTTCAAAACTCTACTATGTGTCGAATCAGTCGGCTGAAACTAATCAAATTAAATCAATTTCAATAGATTTCAGCATAAAGCAAAGTACAATAAGAGCAGCATAAATGCAATGCATTTTTTAAATTAATTGCAAATGTGCATAATATTTGTACAAATTGCTAAAATTCGACAATAATATTAAAGCACCCATAAAAGGTGCCCTAATATGCGACTGTGTCTGTAAGCCGGGTTTTGTCGTGAACAGCCATCTATCTTGGCAGACCGTTACCGAATCTGCTCGATGCCACCTCCTAAGGACACGCCGAGCAAGCGTATAATGTCCTACCACGGTGTTGCTTCAAATAGGGTTTACACGGCAGAGCAGTCTCCTGCCCTCCGGTGAGCTCTTACCTCACCTTTCCATCCTTACCATATAATGGCGGTAATTTTCTGTTGCACTATCCCTGGAGTCGCCTCCGGCGGACTTTCCTCGCACAGTACCTTTCGGCAGCTGCTCGCAGCTGTTCAACACACTCGCACATTTATTTTATACCTTTTTTGTACAAAAGTCAAATGAATTTTGTGATTTTTACTTGATATAACGGCTTTTTAGGGGTATAATGAGAGGGAATTAATTATAAGGAGTTACCGATATGGATATCAGAAAAGAATCACTCAAAAAACACTATGAGTGGAACGGTAAGATTGAAGTTGTTTCAAGAGTTCCGATTAACTCGGCTGAAGACCTCTCTCTTGCTTATACTCCGGGTGTTGCAGAACCGTGTCTTGAAATTCAGAATGACTATGACAAGTCTTTTGAACTCACAAGAAGAAACAACCTTGTTGCCGTTGTAACCGACGGTACAGCTGTTCTCGGTCTTGGTGACATAGGTCCTGAGGCAGGTATGCCTGTTATGGAGGGCAAATGTGCGCTTTTTAAGGAATTCGGCGATGTTGACGCATTTCCTATTTGCGTAAGAAGTAAGGATGTTGACGAAATTGTAAACGCAATTTACCTTATCAGCGGTTCATTCGGCGGAATCAATCTTGAGGATATTGCCGCTCCGAGATGCTTTGAAATTGAAAAAAAGCTCAAAGAGAAGTGCGATATTCCGATTTTCCACGATGACCAGCACGGTACTGCCGTTATTGTTGCCGCAGGTCTTATCAACTCACTCAAGCTTGTTCACAAGAAGCTTGACGAAATCAAGGTTGTTATGAACGGTGCAGGTGCGGCAGGTATTGCAATTGCAAAGCACCTTCTTAATATGGGTGTAAAGGACATTACGCTTTGCGACAGTAAGGGTATTATTTGCAAGGGTGATCCGAGACTTAACGCTGTTAAACAGGAAATGGCTGAAATTACTAACCTTTCTCACCTTGAGGGCTCGCTTGCAGATGCAATGAAAGGTGCTGATGTATTCCTCGGAATTTCTGCCGCAGGTTGCGTAAGCGAAGAAATGGTTAAGTCAATGGCTAAGGATCCTATTCTTTTTGCTATGGCTAATCCGACTCCCGAGATTATGCCTGACATTGCTAAAAAGGCAGGTGCGGCTGTTGTAGGTACAGGCAGAAGTGACTTTCCTAACCAGATTAATAATGTACTTGCTTTTCCGGGTATTTTCAGAGGTGCTCTCGACTGCCGTGCAAGCGATATTAACGAAGAAATGAAAGTTGCCGCATCTTTTGCAATTGCTTCACTCGTGAGCGATGAAGAGCTTAATGCAGATTATATTCTTCCCGAGGCATTTGACAAGAGAATCGGCAAAACTGTTGCTGAGGCTGTTAAGAAGGCCGCTGTTGAGACAGGCGTTGCAAGAATCTGATAAAGATTTGCAAATAAATATTTTAAGAGAAAGAAAAAGAGGAAAACAATGAAAAAGACAGTTACTTTATTGGTACTGATTTCAATGCTGTTCTCCACTGTTTTTCTGTTCACCGGATGCGGTGATTCATCGGTTAAGGAAATTAAGACTGCCGATGATATCAAAGGAGCGTCCGTAGGTGTTCAGAATGGTACAACAGGCGATACTTTTGTATCTGACTATGAGGCTGACGGCACCAAGGTTATGCGTTACAGCAAGGGTGCCGACGCTATCGTAGCTCTTACACAGAATAAAATCGACTGTGTTGTAATTGACAGTGAACCGGCAAAGGAATTTGTAAAAGCAAATGCAGGACTAAAAATTCTTGATGAACCTTTTGCGGAAGAGGAGTATGCAATCTGCATTTCAAAGGAAAATCATGAACTCACCGAAAAAATCGACAAAGCTCTTGCAGAGCTTAAAGACGAGGGCGTTCTGGACAAAATCAAAAGCTATTACATAGAGGGTAATACTGATACCGTACCCTATGAATCACCTAAGGATATCAAGTATGACGGTGAACTTCATATGGCTACGAACGCTGCTTTTCCACCGTATGAATATGTTGAAGGCGGTAAAATTGTCGGTCTTGATCCGATGATGGCTACAGCAATCTGTGACAAGCTCGGTAAAAAACTTGTTATTGATGATATGGAATTTGATTCTGTTATCACTGCTGTTCAGACCGGCAAAGACGATTTCGGTATGGCGGGTATGACCGACACACCGGAAAGAAGAAAAAATATCGACTTTTCAACTTCATATGCAAACACAACTCAGGTTATTATCGTAAACGACAGTGCATCGGGCAGTTTGTTCGGCAATCTCGGTGAAAGCTTTAAAAACACATTCATCACAGATAACAGATGGCAGCAGCTTTTAAGCGGTTTGCTTGTAACCCTTGAAATCACATTGTTTGCAGGTATTATCGGTGTTATTATCGGTTTTGTCATTGCTCTTGTAAGAGCTACTCACGATATTCAGCTTGACAAGAGAAAATGCAGGAGCTTCGGTGATTGTGTTCTGAAATTCTTTAATGCGATTTGCAATATCTACATTACTGTTATCAGAGGCACACCTGTTGTAGTTCAGTTGATGATTATGTATTACATTATTCTTGCATCTGTAAGAAACGGTATCTTTGCCGCAATCATTGCATTTGGCATGAACTCTGCCGCTTATGTTGCAGAAATTGTTCGTTCGGGCATTATGGCTGTTGACATCGGTCAGACTGAGGCAAGCCGTTCACTCGGTTTTAACAACAGACAGACAATGACAATGGTCGTTCTTCCGCAGGCAATTAAAAATGTTCTTCCTGCACTCGGCAATGAAATTATTACACTTCTCAAAGAAACTTCGGTTGCAGGTTATGTTGCACTTGCAGATATCACATATATTGGTAATATGATTCGTTCAAGAACTTACGAGGCATTCTTCCCGCTTATTACGGTTGCATTGATTTACCTTGTAATTGTACTTGTGCTTTCGTACATCCTCAGAAGATTTGAAAGGAGATTGAAAAAGAGTGAAAGATAACGCATTAATCTCCGTAAGAGGACTTGAAAAATCATTCGGTAAGGATATTCAGGTTCTTAAAGGTATTGATATTGACATTTTTAAAGGCGATGTAGTTGTTGTTCTCGGTCCGTCAGGCTCTGGTAAGTCAACTTTTCTCCGTTGCCTTAACAGACTTGAAGAACCGACA
>OMDK01000709.1_pt1 | contig 15609 bp, 18 predicted proteins | sample 1645201 | NCBI WGS metagenome assembly OMDK01 (sample SAMEA103958151, study PRJEB25191) | human gut metagenome
AATGAAAGTCAAAAAACTTTCATTTTCATTGACGAGCCGCAGCCTATCTTATGAATCGTGTGGATAAAACTGCAAGTTATATTTATTCCTTAAAATTATTGCACCCACACATTTCGTTACGAGAGATTAAAAAGTTTCCTTTAATCAAATCGAATATAGGGGGTAAGACGTTCGAAGTCTCTTTCACTAAATTCTTTATACAATCGAAGGTCGCGCCAAGAAAGAATGGGTCCATACTGTCGCACATGGTTGACGATGACTTTTGTTTGCTCGTAACTGAGGTAAGGGTGACGCACCAATTCTTTGAACGTGGCATGATTGATACGCAACTGCCTCACTCGCGAATTAGGCTCAAGGGTAAACCACCGCGAAAGTCCTGCAGGCAGTCCTTCGACATCAGCCAATTGGGCGGTGTTGACAAAGCCTCCTAAACGCTCGCGATACTTTACTATCTTTTGTGCGTAATAACTACCCACACCAGGTAGTTGCTTTAAAGCTGTAGTGTCAGAGCTATTGAGAGGCAAGGTAGTACCTTCTGACAATTTGACTTGCTTTTCGTAGGTTACTTCTTCACCCTTTGGCACACCATAATAGGGTTCACGAGGAAAAGGTACATACCTTCCTCTTTGGTCAGCTTTAGCGATACGAATATAAGGGCGCAAACGCTGAAAATCGTCTTCAGAAAGTCCATAAAGCCGACGGAGGTCATCAGGCGAACGCCAACGGCCTCTACGCTGACGATACTTCATCATATTATTCACTTGCCACCTACTAAAGCCTATGCGTAACAAGGTGGCAGAGTCGGCATGATTAGGGTCGAAAGGAAATAACTGTGTTGCTAAACGAGTGGGTGCATAGGATACATATTCCGACTTTTCTGTTCGCTCGATGGATTTAGCAGCCTCTGATAATGCTTTGCGTTCCTCCGTCGTCAACACATCAGCGCGTTCCTCATCTCGCTGACATTGGGTCATACCAATTGCTATCGCTGCAACTATAAGCAACAACGATAGACATACGGCTGCCAACTGTAGCTCACTACGACGAAGACTATACATAGACTAACTGCTCTTGATTATATTAATACGAGGGTTAATGTGCAAATGTGCAAATGTGCAAATATGCAAATGTGCAAATGTGAGAATGTGCAAATGGTCGCCTCTGTTTGCCACATTCGAAGATACAATACATTATAAATCATTTACACATTTTCCCTGCATTCGCACATTCCTTTATATTCCATAGGTATACCACCACCAATAGGTCTCCCCATAAGAGTTGCGAAGCGTGTTGCAACGTATGGTGCGATTAGAGATGGTATCACCCATATCGCTAAAGTCCTCAAAGTTTGCTTCTATACCACTATCTTGATAACGCACTATAGGCTGTGTACGGCTACGCTGGTAGAGCACTAAAGCCTGAGCGAAATAAGTAGGCAACTTGCCTTGCTGAACCTCACGCGAATAGAAACGATCTATCTCTTGTGCAAAGAGATCGAGTCTGCGCTCTAACAATAAGGCTGAGAGATAATAATCTATAGCTACATTGTTAGCTCTATGCCCCTTGAACGCTGCTAACCAAGCGCAACGTTTAAAATATTGTAATGGAGTCTCGTTCACATGACGCGCACTGCCCAATAGGTGTTCTTGATTACTAATTGGAAACAAGAGCCTTTGCTCCTCGTCATTAGGTAAAAGCAAACAAGAAGCTCCACCCCCAGCAGGCACCATTTGTTCAAAGACTTTATTGCCAAGACCATGCTTATGAGTAGTAGCCATTAAATAGCAGCGCATGGCAAACAAACGGGGCGACGTAGTGTATGACTTTTCACCCACCTTATAAGCCCCTTTGGGGTGATCGGATTGCAAGGCTTGTGCTGTACGTAACTCATAGTGAGTCAAATCGGTAACTCCATTGCCCACACCAACAAATAGGCACAATAAAATGAGTTGCAGCAAAGCGACATACGTCTTCTGGCTAAAAGAACGTTGTGAAAACTTATCCGTCCACATCATTACGCCTGCTACTGCAACGGCAGCAATTAATAACCCTATCTGATAATAGATACTTACGAAGGGAGCACTCGTAATAGCTGCCGCCCCCCACCCCACTACGACATAGGGTAAGCGATGATGAATAGTGCGCTTTTTTAATACCAACTCAGCACCATGCCCAACCAACACTAATAATAAGGTAAGAACAATAGCTACCGTCCACGGCCAAGGTTTCATATAATGGCCTACCATGCTACTCATGATATAAGCTAATACGTCGTACTGCGCATAGCGAAAGAAGAGCAAGAGAAAGAGTGCAAATACGTAACGAAACATTTTACTTTTGCTTAAAATACGAAAAGAGAAATGAGGCTACAAAGCTACCCTACCCCTTACAGGTGGCAACATTTATAACCTCATTATTTCTTTTTTTTGTGTGTAACTAAAATCTGCTTACTTAGCAGGAGCAGCGGGAGCTGCAGGAGCTGCGGGAGTAGCAGGAGCTGCAGGTGCTGTAGGTGCAGCCTTTGTGCCCATTACGACAGAGTCAATTGCTGACTGACGAGGAGCGAAGAAGATAGTAGCAACAGAGATTACTACTAATACACCTGCAAGTGTCCAAGTGGCCTTTTCAACAACGTCAGTTGTCTTGCGCACACCCATAATTTGGTTTGAAGCAGAGAAGTTAGAAGCTAAACCGCCACCCTTTGACTCTTGAATGCTCACAATGAACACCAACAAGATAGCAACGATTACAGCCAAAATAACGAGTACTGAATACATTTTCTTTTATTTTTTGTTTTTATTATTTGCTTTAACCGATAGTAAATCTACACACCTTATGCTGAAAGCCGTTGCCTCGCAGTGCCTCAACACATCACGTTGGTTCGCTTTAGAACAACTTTTGTAAGAAAGCGGCCAAAACGCTACAAATCATAACAAATACTACGTACATAGGCGTAAGGTGTTTATCGTTGTTTACTCTTTGCTGTGATTCTTATTAACAATAAGTTTTTGTAAGAATCGTATTTGGTCTGCAAAGTAACTACTTTTTTTCGGATTATTCAAGTTTACTTTGCGTATAATTTCGAGTGCCTTCTCATATCGCTGCTGTTTGATATAGATTTTGGCCAATGTCATGGTTAAATAACCATCTTCTGCACCATCATCAGTCTCGTCGCTATAGTCTGTCACCTCGGGCGTATACTCAGGTTGTTCCTGTAATTGAATGCGATCAGGCTTGTTTTCGATAAAGTCATCGATGAGTTCAGCACTGCGGTCAGAAGCGGCTTCTTTGTTTTTTTCTTGAGGGGATTCTGCATCGTCCAAGTCCAAGAGAAAAGCGGCATAGTCGCCATGCGCATCGGCCGCCGTAGGTTTGCGGTGTGGCGACTGAGGTGCATCGTCTGAAGCAGTAGTGCGTAAAAAGTCGTCAATGAGTGACTGCGTTCGGTCACCCTCTGGTGCACGTTCCTCTTCCTTATGCAAGGGAGTGGGCTGAATTTCGTAGTTAGCCCCTTCTACCATTTTGAATAACACACGGCGGTCGGGCAAATAGAGTGCTGCGCGTCGCAATTCCTCACCAAATGAAGGATCGTGCAATAAGAAGAGATTCTTCAGAAACAAGAGTCGGGCCACCTGATAGTACGGATATTTGGCTACGAGTTCGCGCAACCCGTAGAGCGTATCCTTATTTAAGCGTTCAGGATGATTAATTAGCTCGGCTATTGTATCCATTAATGTATAGTTATTTTACGTTAAGTAGGTGTTCAAAATTAGTTGATATGAATTGGTGCAGTATTTCGTTCGCTTTCGCGCACCTTTTCTCGCCATGGCAAAATGAAAGCAAGCTTTCTTTTGCTCATCTGGCTTAACGAAAAGGTTCAGAAACATAGGTTGAAGAGGGAGCGTAGCGGGCTACGTGACCGATGAAACCTATGTTTCTGGGCGAAAGAATGCGCCAAGGCATATCGACTAATTCTGAACATGATTATATAAACTAATTTTGAATACCTACTTATAAGGTATAAGAGAAATTACCAATCGGCCACAGTGGCATTGAATATTTGGTCGCAAAGGTCGTTAATCATTTCGGTAACGAGACTTTCTTGTACAGCTGTTAACTGTTGAGTTGAGTCGTATTGACTCGTAGCTGAAAATTGCTTCTCCCACTGCTGATTGGTTTTAGAATTGACAAAACGTATATTGACCGTTATACGCAATTGCACTTGTGAGGCATACCCATCGGCTGAAATGCCTTTATTAAACTGATCGTAACTAACAATCTCGCCCGCCAAATGTATGTCGCCATTACGCTTTACAAGTCGAAGACGCGTCTGGTTGGCATAAACGTCCTGCAACTTATTATTAAGCATGGCCTCCATGGGAGCCCAACCATAAGGGGCGCGATTGACTATCTTATCGATTTGAATGGTTTTAATCAAATCGTAATTGATGCTAGTACCCGTAAACTTGTATTGCACGGTGCAAGCCGTCAACAAGGCGAATAGTGCGATGGGAATTAAGAGATATAATACTTTGCGCATCATTCTAATCCGTATTCTTTAATTTTACGATAAAGGGTGCGCTCTGATATGCCTAATTGTTCAGCCGCAGCTTTGCGTCGACCATTGTTAACATCAAGTGCACGGCGAATCATGTCGCGCTCCAAGTCGTCGAGCGACTGAGGCATTTTACCTTCACGACCTTCAAGTGAAGCGCTCATAGAAAGCACAGAGCCATCTAAAGTTGGTTGTTCGTCCTCCTTCACTTCTTCGGCTTCCCAATAAGGCACGTTGGCATCGACTGAAGAGCGCTGCTCAAACTTCACCGAAGGCTTATGATCGTCATAAAGTACAGCATCATGTCGTGGTGAGACTGAGGGGTGTGGCAGATGTTCTATTTCTGAACCACTACCGCCTCTTTGCTGATAGACATAACGTTTTAAGTCGGCCACTTCGCGACGAAGGTCGAACAATATTTGATACAACAATTCGCGTTCTGACTCAAAACTATGCGTTTCCTTGGCTGGATTGCCCACTGTTACCAGTTGTTTACTATGTGATTCTGTGGGCAAATAATGGCTCAAGATATCAGGAGTTATGTCGCGTTGCTCGGCCGTTACACTCATATTCTCGGCTAAATTCTTTAATTGGCGCACATTACCTGGCCACGAATAAGCTAAGAGCATACGTTGTGCATCGTCATTTAAGCGCACTGGCGGCATCTTATACCTTTCGCTCATATCAAGCGCAAACTTGCGAAAGAGTAAGGCGGCATCATCACCACGCTCGCGCAAGGCTGGCACGGATATAGACACGGTGTTGAGTCGGTAGTAAAGGTCCTCACGAAACTTACCTTCGGCTATAGCCTTTTCCATGTTTACGTTGGTAGCAGCTACGATGCGTACATCGGTTTTACGTACTTCGCTCGAACCTACACGAATGTATTCACCCGTTTCGAGCACACGTAGGAGTCGAGCTTGCGTTTGTAAGGGCAACTCTCCTACTTCATCGAGGAAGAGCGTGCCACCATTGGCCGCTGCAAAGTAACCCTCACGCTGTTCAACAGCACCCGTAAAAGCTCCCTTCTCGTGTCCGAAGAGTTCAGAGTCGATTGTTCCTTCAGGAATAGCTCCACAATTGACGGCAAAATATTTCTTATTCTTGCGTAAACTATGGTCATGAATAATGCGTGGGAAAGATTCCTTACCCACACCATTCTCACCTACGACCAATACTGAGAGGTCAACAGGCGCTATTTTAAGGGCTATCTCGATAGCACGGTTCAGTGCTTCGCAATTCCCCACTATTCCATAACGCTGCTTGACGCGCAAAACCGCTGAATTATCCATACCATTTGGTTGTTTGCCTACAAAGTTAGGCATTTTATGCGAAAAGTAGAATGATTGCTCTCTTTTCTACTTCAGTTCATCACTGCTGATACCTAATGCCGACATGAGCGAATAGCCTAATATCTCTTGTGAGAAGCCTTGTCCCGTCTGAGGTTCCATGGTGAATAGGGTGATTTGCTTGCCGTCCGTTTGACTACAAATATCCTTTACAGCCTGACCATAAGCACGCATATCGCCCACTACCATAAGCCTTTCTACTTCTTTGACATCGGCCAACATCGTGAGCGACTGCAAGAAGAACTCATCAGCATTGACTACCTCCTCTACGGGGAAAGCAAAGAGACTGATATGTCCTAAATTGTCGTCAAATGATAAGCCATTAATATCGTCAGCAAAGCGCGATGGCTGAAAGTATTGTAGTGTAGCCTTTTCTTTGGAATGTAAAAAATGTACTTGCACCTCATTCTTACCAGGACGCAAGCCCCCGTCAAGCAGCACACAGTCCACCCAATGACAAAGATCGGCCGACGGTATGCGACGATTCAACATTCGCCCAAAATTCTCTATAAGGTCGAGCGCTAACGTATCTAAATAATCAGCATCTACGAGAACTACCGTAGGTGCCCACTTCGTTTCTTGCATAACTGAAGTTGTAAAAAAATGAAGTAATTAATCTTCGTCATCAAAGTCAAAGTCATCGTCTATGAACATAGGCGTGTCCTCTGCAAACTCATCTAAAGCACGACGGTCCTTTTTAGTAGGACGTCCAGTGCCACGCGCACGATTGACGAAACCACTAATTTTGCTCATTTCAAGCAATTCATATTGGTCGGGCGAGGTGATATTTTCAAGCACATCGGGCAGCAACTTTGCTCCTACACGCTTTTCTATGGCTTGTTTTACACGAAAGGTATAGGTAACAGGGGACTTTTTAACGCCGACTTTGTCGCCTTCTTTTACAGTTCGTGCTGGTTTCGCCTGTGCACCATTAATAGTTACACGTCCGTTTTTACAAGCATCGGCCGCTAAAGTGCGCGTTTTGTATATACGTGCAGCCCACAACCATTTATCTAAACGGGCTTCCATTGCTTCACTACGTTTTACTTATTATTAAACTGATTCATGGCAATATTGATGCCTGCCAGACAGAATGTTTTCACAGCTTCACCCGCTACTTGCAAACGCTCGTCCATTGTCTTTAGGTCTTCGTCACCAAACTCGCCCAACACATAGTCTACTTGTCCACCTCGTGGAAAGTCATTGCCTATGCCAAAGCGCAAACGAGCATACTTCTGTGTGCCCAATACAGAGGCGATGTGTTTCAACCCATTATGTCCGCCATCACTACCACTAGGTTTTAAACGCATGTGGCCAAAAGGTAACGAAAGGTCATCTACCACAACGAGCACTCGCTCTACAGGTATTTTAAGTTCATTCATCCAATAACGAACAGCATTGCCTGAGAGGTTCATATAGGTGGAAGGCTTCAACAACGTGAGCGTCTGATTTTTTACCTTTAAGGTGGTAACAAAGCCATAGCGTTTGTCATCGAAAGTTACGCCACCAGCCTTGGCTAAGGCATCAACTACGCGAAAACCTATATTATGTCGTGTATTGGCATATTCATCGCCTATATTACCTAAACCTACTATCAAAAAGTTCATCTATTAACGATGCTATAAATTAAGGGTTAAGCGTTAGAGATTAATTGTAGCCCATGGCCACTTTACTCTTAAACGCTTAACCCCTAATGTAAACGAATATTTTCTAATAATGAAGAACGGCTAAAATTACTCAGCAGCAGCGGCAGCAGCGGCAGCAGCGGCACGAGTCATCTTAACAGCGCATACGATAACTTCCTTAGGAGTTACCATTTCAAGACCTTCGTAGTGCAAGTCACCAGCCTTGATAGTCTTACCAAGTTGAAGTGCAGTTACGTCAACGAAGAGTTTCTCAGGAATCTGATCGTACAAAGCACGTACATTGAGCTTACGTACCATCATCATCAAGCGACCACCGGCACGTACACCAGCTGCCAAACCTTGAGCCTGAACGGGTACACCCATAACGATGGGCTTCTCAGCATGTACTTCGTAGAAGTCTACGTGAAGAACGTTATCCTTTACAGGGTGGAACTGAACTTCCTTCAATACAGCCTTGTGATCAACACCATCGATGTTGATATCAACGAGGTAGATGTGGGGAGTGTAGATGAGCTTGTTGATTTCCTTCTCATTTACAGTGAAGTGGATAGCTACGGGAGCACCGTTCTCATCCTTCTTCTCACCATAGATTACGCAAGGTACGTTACCATTCTTACGAATTTCCTTTGTGGCCTTCTTGCCAAGCTCAGTACGTGCAGTACCATTGATTGAAATTTGCTTCATTTCTTTGTTGTAATTAATTTGTGTTACTCTAAATTAAGTTTCTACTCACTTTAAATACTAACGCACCAAACGCTGCATTTAAAAGAGTTTCGCTCGCTTAATTCGCCATCACACGTAAGACTTTTCAGCCTGTGCAGGACAAATCGGGTGCAAAAGTACATTTTTTTGCTTTAACAGCCAAGCTTTAACGGTACTTTTGCCCTAAATGCGTTAAAATTCTATATCAATTTTATAGTTACCTTCAGTGTCTTCTACCTCTACAGCTGAATTATCTTCTTGCAATGGTCCGCTCCAGTCATTGGCATAACTCTGCTGCGGTGCATTACTCTGTGCATAGTTGGCAGCTTCGCTAAATGCAGAGAGGAATTTGTTGAGGTCCTCACGATAAAGGAATATCTTATGTTTTTCAAACACGGGGTGAGTTGCATCACCTTGTTCTTTTAAACGTTTGCTTTCAGTGAGTGAAAGATAGAGTTCTCCCTTGCGGTCTTTCTTTACGTCTATATAATAAATGCGCTTGCCGGCCTTTACTGTTTTTGAAAACAGGATTTCGCTATCCACGCGCTCTTTACCTTGCTTTTGCTCGTTTTCCATGATATTTTGAAGGTTTTTATTGTTTTTAATCATTTTACCGCCTCAAAATTGCATCTTTTTTTTGAATACTACAAGATTTGCTACAATAAAAAAGCAAATCACACTATTATATCTTAAAAATCATCAATACAAAAGACTTTTAAAGAATACTCAATTTGCCATTTCACCACGTAACTTGTAGAAGATTTGCTTCTCATCATGCGCACTCAGTGTTTCACTACCAGACAAACGTTGTACAATACGCTTTTATGTCCAAAAACGTTTTGGGGGCTTGTGTTTAACAATACCGATATATGTTTGCTCGGTATGCCAATACATAACAAATAGAGCATTTTACGCTGTCGATCGGGCACTTCTGGCCATAAGCGTTTTATATTTACCGACAATTGTGGGAATATAACATCTACAGCTTGCACTAACATTCCCCATAGTTGAGTAGGCATTTCTCCATCAACATCTAACAATCGCTGCTTTAGATTGGGAAAATAGGCGGTTGCCTGTTGATAGTCATTATCGTGCAGTTGCTGCAATTCGGCTTGAAGCGACATTGTCGTTTCTTGCATATTGTCTATTATGATTTGTTTTGCCGAAATTTCTTTCTGATGGTGTAATTTGTTTTGAATGAACCAAAGAGCCAATATTACAACCATCATCAACATTGTACCACATATCAAAAAGGCAACGAACATTGTTTGCTTACTCTTTCGTTCAGCCACCATGGCCTTACGTTGTTGTAACTGATAATTATAAGTACTACTAGCCTTACCCATTTGCTGCAACTCAATATGTTGCATTACTGAGTCGGTCAACTCTTGATACAACTTAGCATAATTCATTCCGTTTCGTGCTTCGTTCTTTTTTATGCTTAATTGCAATAAATGTTTTGCTGCATTTTGGCTTTGTACTAGTTGCTCGCTTTGCAACACTTTGTGCCAATAGGACATCGCTGAATTGATATCTTGTTTATATTCATATAAAAGAGCTTTTGCTTCATTGAGTACCACCACTTTATCAACTGATAGTGCTTCTTCATTGATATTTAACAATAGAGGTTCATACAAACGTACCTTTGCTTCGTCTTTCAACAAAATGTACAAAGGCAATAACTCAGTCACTATTTCATTTCGCTTTTGCGCAGATAGCCCCTTCTGCTTGTATAATTTTTCGAGATAGGAGGTAGCTGTTTGGTATTGATGCAACTCTTTATAATTATTTGCTAACAACTCATCAATCACATTCTTACCATAGGGTATTTGTTTTTCTGCTTCAAGCAACACATTTACTGCCGATTGATACATTTGTGTTTGTTCATAACACTTTGCCAACTGAACATAGCTACGTAAAGTAACCGCATTATTCTTCAATTTACATCGCTTTGCCTCATCAATTGTTCGTACATAATATTCAGCTGCCTGCGGTATATCACCTATATCACGATAAGCTCCACCTTTCAAATATAACGACAATACATAAAGGCTATCTACTCCCATACGCCCATAAGCTTCAAGCAAAAGCTCTGCCCTCTGCAAAGGAATCGTGCCATGATGAGCTTCATCATCTGCATAAGTTTTATACAACCAATAATATAAACGACTGGCAGACTTCATGTTTAATGTATCGGCCGACATCACGTCTAAAAAGTTTGCTGCTTTTTGTGGATCCTTTTCTATATACGACACGGCTTTATAAAAAGAGTCAGACATTTCGGCCTTTGTACGTCTATTGCACGCTACAAAAGCTATTATAGATAGTATTAAGAGTAGGTTTAGAATTTGCTTCATGTGAAAGATGTTAGATTTTACATCGCAAATGTAATATTTTTTTATCAAACATTGTTTTTCTCAATTGAATGATTTTCAATTAGTTTTTGTCTATTTATAAACTTTGATAAACTTCTTATGAAATAAAAAACACGTTGAGTTACAAAAGTTTATTGCTTAAAAAACTCAATGTTTACTTTTGCAGCGTACAAAAATTCCAGAACGTGTACGAAACAACGCGGAAGCCGAAAAGCGATAACAGAGTAAGCACAACCTAAACATTTACTTTTATCATGATAAGTTCAACGAAATAAGCCAAATGCAATGGACAGCTAAAGAGAAACTCCACATTGCGAAAGCACTTGCCTTTATTGTTAGTCACAAAGAATTCTTTTCTGACGAAGCTTTAAATGACGAACAACTAAATAAACTTGAACTCTTCTTTCATAAATAGAAGGAAGATTCTAAAAATTTGAATTATGAATATCACAAATAAAAGAGTCTTTTGGTACTCATTTAGTGTTTCATTAGTCGTATTTTTGACTTCTGAATGGTGGGTAAGCTCAATCAACTTTTACTTAAGTAATTGCATTACTGCTATTTGTACATTTGCTATGACTTTTATTTGCTTAGAGCACTTTAAAGTTGACGGCAAAACCAAATACTTGCTCGTTTGCACAGGTGTATTTTTAGGGCGTAGTATATTACAAATACCTATACACATCTTTGCATTTACAGATAGCTTTCATGCACTTTTTTTCTTGATTACAACAATTGTAAATACAATATTAGCAGCTGTTTGTTACAAAGAAAAAAAACTTACAACTTTTATTTTGTGCTTCATTGTATTTCTACTCATGACAACACTTGTAAGTCAAACATGGTCTGAAGCAATAAGCATTAAAATGGGGATTACCGACTAATTATTAATCGTAGGTATGCTGCACCATTAAGTGCAACATACCTACCATAATTCCCTAAAACAAAAAATAACAATAACGATGGAAGTTACAAAGAAAAAAGCCTTTTGGTTGGCTTTTGGATTATCACTTTTAACCTACGGCATTTTTGAATGGTGGCCAATGTCAATAAACGAATATTTAGCTGGTTTCATCAACGTGTTTTGCCACTTTCTACTTACATGGATATGCTTAACAAAAATCAAAGTTGACGGCAAAACGAATTACATTTTGTTATGCTGCGCACTCCTTTTTGGAAGATGGTTACCACAAATACCCTTACACCTATTTTTCTTCTTGGATACTATTTATGACGTGTACATGCTGGTACTTACTGCAACAGCCATCATATTAGCGGCTTTTTGTCAACATGACAAAAGGTTTTCCACTTACTTGCTTAGCTTCGCAATCATCATCATCATGACCATTCCTATACACCATAAATGGATTCGAGCCATTGACTTAAAGATGGGACTAGCCGTAATGGAATAATAAACATTAGAGAGACCTTATTGCATGTTTCATGTTTCAGTTTTTGTTTATAATGCATTGATTATCAATAGTAATAAAAGATGAAACATTGAAACTCTATGTTTCATTTTATGTTTCAATGTTTCATTTTTATGTTTCATCTTGCTTAAAAAACTTACATCAAAGAAAAATCTAAAACACTGTGGGAGAAAAATCAAAACATAGTGCAAGAGAGAGCAAACCTTGGTGCAAGAGATTTCAAACCTTGGTGCAAGAGATACGACTGAAAGGTTGAAATATAAAGTGAAACGTTGGAGTCTTATATTTCACCCACAGAAAACAATGATAATCAATGAGTTATAAAGTAAAAATGAAACATGAAATATAAAAATGGGAAAGGTAAAATATATGTAAGGAAATGTGTGCATTCCTGAACCAAAGCTGTATTTGAATCTGCCTAATTGGGGGGCGGGTTTGTAACCCGCGGCAGCAGCAGGTTGCTTATAGTCGCTTAGCGACTATAGGTAGATGTTCAAGCCTGCTGCTGCCGCGGGTTAAAAACCCGCCCCCCAATTAGCCCCCCAATTCATATAAAATAATTTTGAACACCTACTTATATATATGTATTGCACAACTTCTTCCCTTATTGTGCAAACTTCGGCTTTACAATGTTAAGAGATTTTTCATTACATAAAAAATAAAAAAGCGTTTACCATACTTGTTCAATACTTTTGGTAATTTTGTTGGCATAACATAACAAAAACTAACTACTAACATGCAAGTTGCATTATTCATACCCTGCTATGTCAATGCTGTGTTTCCAGAAGTGGGCATGGCTTCTCTTCATCTGTTGCAACAGTTGGGCGTTGACGTAGTTTACCCTAAAGGACAAACCTGCTGTGGACAGCCCATGGGCAATGCGGGATTTGAACAAGAGGCACGCCACTTAGCTGAACATTTTCAAACACTCTTTGGGCAGTACGACTATGTGGTAGGCCCTTCTGCCTCATGCGTATCATTTGTGCGCGACCATTATAATGCCCTATTGCCCGATCATACGTGTGAAGCTCAAAAGGGCGTGTACGAAATATGTGAGTTCATTCACGACGTCATTCGTCCCACCAAACTTAACGTAAGTTTTCCCCACAAAGTAAGTATTCAAAATAGTTGCCACGGAGTGCGCTTGTTAGGCCTTTCGTCGCCCAGTGAAAAGAACGTACCTTATTATAACAAGTTGCGCAATCTGTTATCGTTGGTCGATGGCATTGAAATCGTTGAACCCGAGCGTCGCGACGAGTGTTGCGGTTTTGGCGGCATGTTTGCCGTTGAAGAGCATGCCGTATCGGGACAAATGGGACGTGACAAGGTGATGCGCCATGTCAATACAGGGGCAGAATACATCGTCGGTGCCGACTGCTCATGCTTAATGCACCAGAATGGCATCATCGCTCGCGAAAAGTTGAATATAAAAACGCTACACATAGCACAAATACTCTCAGGCAATGTCTAAGCATGCACAACAAGCTACCGAATTTTTGAAGAATAAGCAGCAAGCAACTTGGCACGACGAAACGCTATGGATGGTGCGCGAGAAGCGCGACCGTATGGCGCACAACGTGCCCGAGTGGGAAGAGCTGCGCGAAGCTGCCTCGCAGCTTAAAATGTATAGCAACTCCCATTTGGCCGACTTGCTTGAAGAGTTTGAACAAAATGCTGTTCGCAATGGGGCGATCGTTCATTGGGCAAAAGATGCCGATGAGTATCGTCACATCGTAGCCGACATCTTAAACCAACATAAGGTAAAGCATTTTATTAAGAGCAAGTCAATGTTGGCTGAGGAATGTGAGCTGAACCCCTATCTTGAGGCGCAAGGCATTGAGGTGTTAGAGAGCGACTTGGGAGAGCGTATTCTTCAAATGTTGCATCGTAAACCCGTACATATCGTACTCCCGGCCATTGCTGTTAAGAAAGAAGAGATAAGCGAACTCTTCACGCGTGAGATGGAGGACTGTGAGCCGGGTAATTGCGACCAGACGTATCTCACGCATGTAGCACGTCGCAACTTGCGCAAGAAGTTTATTGAAGCTGAAGCCGCTATGACGGGGGCCAACTTCGCTGTAGCTTCTACGGGGGAATGTGTGGTGTGTACGAACGAAGGTAATGCAGATATGGGTACGGCCTTAAATACCAAGAAGTTGCAAATCACCGCCTTTGGTCTTGAAAAGATTGTACCCAATCGTGAGGCTTTGGGCGTCTTTACCCGTTTGTTAGCACGTTCTGCAACAGGACAACCTACCACTACTTATACTTCTCACTATCGTTCACCTCGTAAGGGAGGTGAACTCCATATTATTATCGTTGACAATGGGCGCAGCCGCTTGTTGGCTGATGCTGACCATCGCAAGGTGCTCAACTGCTTGCGTTGTGGCGCTTGTATGAATACGTGTCCCGTTTATCGCCGTTCAGGCGGTTATGCTTATACCTATTTCATACCTGGCCCAATAGGCATCAACTTAGGTATGGTCAACGACCCTGTGAAGTATAAAGACAATGTCTCAGCTTGTTCCTTGTGCTATTCTTGCCAAAACGTGTGTCCTGCTAAGGTCGATTTGGCTGATCAAATTTACCTCTGGCGACAAAAGTTGCCCCAATTGGGGGTTGAAAACAAGACGAAGCACCTCATGTCACGTGGTATGCAGCTCTTGTTCGAACATGGCAAACTTTACCACGCAGCCTTGCGTTTTGCCCCATTAGCTAATCATGTGCCACACTTTATGGTAGAGAATGCACTCAATGCTTGGGGCGCTGAGCGTGAAATGCCCCATTTCGCTCAACGCACATTTGACGACCTTTATAACGAAGAAACAAAGAGAAAGGAGGAGAAACGCAACCATGTCAAGTAAATCAGCTATACTATCTGCTATCCGCCAAAATACGAAGGTGCAGTTCGACTGTCCCGATCTGAAGTCGCTCGAAGCGCATGCTCTTACCTTTGCCGACCCCGTGGCAGCCTTTTCGAAGGTGTTGGAACAGGGTGGGGGACGGGCCGTTCTGTTGCCCGAAGGCAAGAGCGTAGCCGAATTGGTGGCTGAACTTTATCCTAATGCCACCACGGTGGCCAATACGATAAACACATTGCCCAATGTTGACTGCTTGCCAGGCCGCGTGTTCAACCCCGATATGGTGAACGAACCGGCTGAGTTGAACGGCACAGACGTGGCCATTATCAGCAGTTCATTGGGGGTGGCTGAGAATGCTTGTTGCTGGATAGAGGAATATGTGCGCCACCGCGCGATCTTCTTCATTGCCGAAGCACTCATCATCGTGTTGAAACGTACCGACATCGTCAACAATATGCATGAGGCTTACCTTCGTTTGCCCAATCGTCCTGAAGTGCCCTTTGCTTGTTTCATCTCTGGCCCTTCTAAAACGGCCGACATTGAGCAAGCCCTCGTATTTGGCGCACATGGAGCCAAGGAGGTGACGGTAGTCTTGGTATAAACGTGTAATTTGTTGAATCGACAGGAATGAACATAAGACGCGCTTCGCGCTTGTTTTTTTAACATTAATGTTTCATTAATCGACCATTAA
>OMDK01000743.1_pt1 | contig 15169 bp, 13 predicted proteins | sample 1645201 | NCBI WGS metagenome assembly OMDK01 (sample SAMEA103958151, study PRJEB25191) | human gut metagenome
TGGCGAGCACCGCGATAACTCGAGAAACTCGCAAAGCGTGTTTCTCGTAGTTGCGAGTTACATATGTTCTTTATTTAAGAGAGCAGTTTTCATTTCATATAATTTGTCGGATAAATCAACGTAGATTTCCTGTGGATTTACGAAACGTTTTGTCTCATCCCAGATGGTATCTTTTTCTCTGGTGCAGTAACGCTGAATATCCATAACACTTGGAGATTCGTAAACACATTCGCCCTTCTGGAAAACCGGAACAAGAAGTTCACGCAGTGTATAGCTTCCACCAGGAAGAGTTGTTTTCTTCCATGGGGCGTTCGGGTCAAAGAGCTTCATGTCCTTGGATTCATCAAAGACTTCGCCCACCAGACAGATAAGGTCAGCCTTAATCTTACCGGTTTCTTTATCATAAATACGATAAACATTTTTATTGCCAGGATTTGTAACTTTTTCCACATTTTCGGAAAGCTTAATCTTTGGAATGAATTCACCAGCTTCATTCTGGATAGCAGCCAGCTTGTATACACCACCGAAAGCAGGATTGTCTTTGGAAGTAATTAAGTTGGTTCCAACACCCCAGGAAGTAATGGTAGCCCCCTGAATCTTTAAGCTTTCAATCAGATACTCATCCAAATCATTGGAAGCGGAGATAACTGCGTCCGGGAATCCGGCATCATCTAACATTTTGCGGACTTTCTTGGAAAGATAAGCAAGGTCGCCACTGTCCATACGGATTCCGTAGTAGGTAAGCGGAATGCCGGCATCTCTCATTTCTTTAAATACCTTGATGGCATTTGGCATACCGGATTTTAAAGTATCATAGGTATCGACAAGAAGGATGCAGGCAGATGGATAAAGCTTTGCATATTTCTTAAAGGCGGTATATTCATCCGGAAAACTCATAATCCAGCTATGGGCGTGGGTTCCAAGTACCGGGACGTCAAACATCTGACCGGCAAGGACGTTGGAAGTACCTTTACAGCCGCCGATAACAGCAGCTCTGGCGCCGTAGGTTCCGGAATCAGGACCCTGGGCGCGTCTTAACCCAAATTCCATGACGCCATCACCCTGGGCAGCGTAGCATACGCGGGCAGCCTTGGTGGCAATCAGGCTCTGGTGGTTGATGATATTTAAGACTGCAGTTTCGATTAACTGGGCTTCCATAATCGGAGCAACCACTTTTACCAGCGGCTCTCTTGGGAAAATCAGAGTTCCTTCCGGAATTGCATAGATATCACCGGAGAATTTAAAATTACTTAAATAAGTTAAAAAGTCTTCATCAAAGATGGATAAACTTCTTAAATAGGAAATATCCTCTTCGTCAAAATGAAGATTCTTGATATAGTCAATCATCTGGTCTAATCCCGCGCAGACTGCATAACCGCCATCACATGGATTGTTGCGGTAAAAAGCGTCGAAAACAGCCACATCACGGTTGCCGGTTTTAAAGTATCCCTGCATCATTGTCATCTCATAAAGATCAGTCAACAACGTCAAATTTAATGTACTCATATGTGATATTCCTTTCTTTTACATCTGTAAATACAGGTGTCTTGTCAGATGAATTATAGACTTTTACTTACAAAAAAGCAAGTAATGAGTATAAATATGCTTCATTATAACCATTTTTTTCGGATTTGCAAAGTTTATGATAAAATATATGAGAAAAAGTTTATAAAAATTTTATGATTTCATTTATTTTTCTTGTAATGGAGGTAGGCATTTGCTACAATAAATGGGAGAAAATATTTTATACTAATGGAGGATGTATTATAATGAGTGAAGAAAATTTCAACACTGAAAATGGAACGAATGAGCAGACATATAGCCAGCCACAGCAGACGTATAGCCAGCCACAGCAGGCATATGAGCAGCCACAGCAGACATACAGCCAGCCACAGCAGGCATATGAACAGCCACAGCAGACCTATAGTCAGCCGCAGCAGAATTATGACCAGCAGGCTTATAATCAGAATCAGCAGTATGCACAGCAGAATTATGGTTATGACCAGTCCCAGCAGGGATACGGAACTTATCAGCAGCCACAGCAGCAGGCATATGGAAGCTTCGACCAGACGCAGTATGGTTACAACCAGCCGGCTTCATCCGGAAAAGGAATGGCAATTGCATCCATGGTACTGGGAATTATATCCATCCCGACAATCTGTTTCTGGATTGTAGGACTTCCTTGTGCAATTGTAGGATTAATCCTTGGTATTCTTTATAATAAGAAAAACGAGCATTCACCAATGGCAACAGCAGGTATTGTCTGCAGTATTATTACCATTGCACTTCTGGTACTGATACTTATCCTGTACATCGTTGGTGCAGTATCATTAAGTTCTTTGGCATATAGCTACTATTATTAAAAAGGAATTGGTGAAGCAGAATGTATCCAGATAACAGGAATCCATATCCGTTGAATCAAAATCAGAATCCGCAGTATGGGAATCCATACCCGCCGAATCAGAACCAGAATCCGCAGTATGGGAATCCGTACCCGCCGAATTACAATCAGCGTCCGGCAGATAACCGGAAAGAGGAGCCGGGAAAAGGTTTCGCAGTTGCATCCATGGTGTTGGGGCTGATTTCACTGGTATTATTTTGCACCGGAATCAATATTATAACTGCAATTCTGGCAATTGTTTTTGGAATTATACATCTGGTGAAACAAAAACAGAACCATGGAATGGCAGTTGCAGGTATTGTAACAGCTGTAGTTGGTATACTTGCATTTGTAACGTACTGGCTTTTGATTATTCATGCAGCAGGCAGAACCAGTGGGCCGGATGAATTCCTAAGACGTTATGAATATCAGTTTGATGGTGAAATGAAAGCACCGGATGACTATCAGGATTTAGAGGATTATCTGCAGCATAATTTTGAGAATTTTTAAGAAGAACATAAGAAGCATTGAATGGAGAATCAAATCTGTTCAGTGCTTTTTGCTTCCTTTATCTGGAAATACCGGAAAGTAAAAGGAAAGCACTAACCGTTGAAAAAATAGTGCTTGACGCACAGATGCACAAGTGTAATAATACAATGGTACAATCAAGACGATAACTGAAAGGAGAAGTTATGGAGGAGATTATGAAGGTAAAGGGTCTCAATAAGACCTTTACATTATCCCAGAAACAACAAAAGATTGAGAAAACCAATGAGAAGAAGCGAATTGCAGTGCATGATTTATCATTTACTTCTTATCGGGGAGAGGTGTTTGGACTGCTTGGACCAAACGGAGCCGGAAAGACAACCACACTTCGTATGCTGGCAACACTGATTAAACCGGATTCCGGAGATGCTGTTTTAGATGGCAGCAGTATTGTTAATGCACCGGAAGAAGTCCGCAGTAAGATTGGCTTTCTGACCAGTGAACTGAAATTAGAGGGCTTTTTTACACCAAATTATTTATATAATTTCTTTTCGGATTTATACGGAGTAGAGCCGGCTGCCCGGGATGAAAGAAAGAAGAGACTTTTTGACCGCTTCGGAATCACACAGTTTGCAGAAGTGAAGGTAAAGGATATGTCTACCGGTATGAAACAGAAGGTTTCTTTGGTTATTTCCTTAGTCCATGACCCGGAAATCATTATCTTTGATGAACCGACCAACGGACTTGATGTTCTGACAGCCAAAGTAGTAACGGATTTCCTGTTAGAGCTTAAGAAAGAAGGAAAGAGCATCATCGTTTCTACCCACATTTTCAGCCTGATTGAGAAAATCTGTGACAGAGTCGGAATTATCATCAAGGGAGAAATGATTATCTGCGATACATTAGAGGCAGTGAAAAATGGCAAATCATTAGAAGACAGATTCTTTGAAATCTATGAAGAAACGGTAGGTGAAGCAGAATGAGAAACAATCTTATGACAATTATAAAGAAAGAACTTGCCCGTTTCTTCGGGGATAAGAGAATGGTATTTACTACGATTTTGATGCCGGGCTTAATGATTTATATCATGTACAGCTTCATGGGCAGCGGACTGACCTCCAGATTTGAAGCAGATGAGGATTATACCTATCGTATTTATGCAGAAAATATGCCATCCACGGTTTCAGCCATGATAAAAGGCAGTGATATCAATGTGGAATATTTAGACCGGGATGGTGTCAGCGAAGAGGATATGAAGCAGGCGGTAACCGATAAAGATGCGGAAATGCTGATGGTATTTCCGGAAAATTTTGAAGCAGATGTACTGGCATATGACAGCATGACTGCTACCACACCGGCTCCGCAGGTAGCCTTATATTATAATTCCGCAGATACCGAATCCACGGCATGTTATCAGATTATGGCTTCTGTATTAGATGGATATGAAGCTTCTATGGCAAATAAGTTCGATGTCAACAGCGGTGACGAAGAATATGACCTTGCCAGCAAGGAAGACAGCACCGGACAGATTTTCTCCATGATGCTTCCAATGCTGCTTATGATATTCCTTTTCTCAGGATGTATGGCAATTGCACCGGAATCCATAGCAGGGGAAAAGGAGAGAGGAACTATTGCTACCTTATTGGTAACACCGATGAAACGTGGACAGCTTGCCATGGGAAAAATCATCAGCCTTGGTATTATCGGACTTTTAAGTGGAATTTCCAGTTTTGTGGGTACCATGTTATCCCTTCCAAAATTAATGGGAACAGAATCCAATGCAATGGATGCCAGCGTATACAGCGTCACCGATTATATCCTTTTATTGCTGGTGATTCTTACCACAGTATTGGTACTGGTTGGAGCATTAGCTGTAATTTCAGCATTTGCAAAGACAGTAAAGGAAGCCGGTTCTATGATTATGCCGCTGATGGTTGTGGTAATGGTAATTTCCGTTACATCCATGCTTGGAAGCGGAGCACCGAAGGAATTTTACTGGTATCTGATTCCTTTCTATAACAGTGTGCAGGGTATGACCGGAATTTTTGATTTCTCCTACAGCGGAATCAATATTGTGGCATGTCTTGTCAGCAACCTTATTTATACCGGTATTTTATCAATGGTACTGGCGAAAATGTTTGGCAGTGAGAAAATTATGTATTCCTAGAAAAAAATACTAGACAAATAGCTTTTATAGGACTAAAATAATGAAAAAACATAGAACAATAGAAAGCTATAACATCAGGTTATAACATCTATTTGCGACAAATGAATGGAGGATGTTATTATGGAAAAGAAGGACTTAGACTGGTCTAATCTTGGATTCGGTTATGTAAAGACCGATAAGAGATATGTATCAAATTTCAAAAACGGAGCATGGGATGAGGGAACTTTAACCGATGATGCAGATATTGTATTGAATGAATGCGCTGGTGTATTCCAGTATGCACAGACCGTATTTGAAGGATTGAAAGCATATACAACAGAGGATGGACATATCGTTACTTTCCGACCTGACTTAAATGCAAGCCGTCTTGCAGATTCAGCACGCAGACTGGAAATGCCGGTATTCCCGGAAGAGCGTTTTGTAGATGCAGTACAGAAGGTAGTAGAAGCAAATGCAGCATATGTTCCACCATATGGTTCCGGTGCAACACTTTACATCAGACCATACATGATGGGAACAAATCCTGTAATCGGTGTAAAACCAGCGGATGAATATCAGTTCCGTATGTTCTGTACACCGGTAGGACCATATTTCAAGGGTGGCGCAAAGCCAATTACCATCCGTGTCAGTGACTATGACCGTGCAGCACCTTGCGGAACCGGTAATATCAAAGCTGGTCTGAATTACGCAATGAGTCTTCATGCAATCGTAACTGCACATGCAGACGGATTTGATGAGAATATGTACTTAGACCCTAAGACAAGAACTAAGGTAGAAGAGACAGGTGGAGCAAACTTCATCTTCGTTACCAGGGATAATAAACTGGTTACACCGAAGTCAGATTCTATTCTGCCATCCATTACACGTCGTTCACTGGTATATGTTGCAGAACATTATCTTGGAATGAAAGTAGAACACAGAGAAGTATACTTCGATGAAGTAAAAGACTTCGCAGAGGCAGGACTTTGCGGAACAGCAGCAGTTATTTCTCCAATCGGAAAGATTGTTGACCACGGCAAAGAAATCTTAATTCCAAGTGGAATGGAAGAAATGGGACCTGTAACAAAGAAACTTTATGATACTCTGACCGGAATCCAGATGGGACGTATTGAAGCTCCGGAAGGATGGATTAAGAGAATCCTGTAAGAGACATATTGTAAATGAAATATAAGAAACACGCATTGCGGGTTTCCTACATAAACGAGAGGCAGTATCCGGAAGGATGCCGCCTCGTTTTGTGTTGTTCAGTATTTGTAAGAAGCTGCCAGAAATCTGTAAGAAGCTCCCGGTGGCAGCATCTGTAGATATAGAAAATTTGAAAATAAGAATTGACATTTAAAAATACAGGTTCTATACTTATTAAGAATATAAAAAGACGATGACGAAGAGAGTAGTTTTCCATGGAAAGTCAAAGAGAGCCGGGGCAGGTGGAAACCGGCATGAGTAAATGGAAAATGAAAATCACTTCCAAGTTGCAGTTCGAACAGGCAAAGCTGCGTTAGTAGAAACTGACGGATTTCCCCCGTTATGGGAACGTATATGCGAAGCAGAAAGCTTCAAGTATGTTGTAACAAGGTGGTTAGAAACGTCAGGCGCGCGTCCTTATTACAGGACGGCGCCTTTTTCTTTACAGGAAATTGTTTTCCTGTAAAGTAAAAAACGCTCTGCGAGGATGCACACTGCGGCGTATAAGGTAGATGTCGCAAGCGACCGCCGCGGGCGCGAGAAACTGAAATTTTAAGGAGGACTAACATGTACGAAAAAGTTTCCCCAAATCTGAATTTTGTGGACAGAGAAAAGCAGACTGTAAAATTCTGGAAAGACAATGATATTTTTAAGAAAAGTATGGAGAACCGGAAAGAAGGCGAGACCTATACTTTCTATGATGGACCGCCAACTGCAAATGGTAAGCCACATATCGGTCACGTATTAACCCGTGTTATCAAAGACATGATTCCAAGATACCAGACCATGAAGGGCAAATATGTCCCACGTAAAGCCGGATGGGATACCCATGGACTTCCGGTAGAGCTGGAAGTAGAAAAGCTTTTAGGCTTAAACGGAAAAGAGCAGATTGAAGAATATGGTATGGAGCCATTCATCAAGAAATGTAAAGAATCCGTATGGAAATACAAAGGAATGTGGGAAGATTTTTCAGGAACCGTTGGATTCTGGGCTGATATGGAAAACCCATATGTAACCTATGATGATAATTTCATTGAATCTGAGTGGTGGGCTCTTAAGAAAATCTGGGATAAGAAGCTGTTATACAAAGGTTTCAAGATTGTTCCTTACTGCCCGAGATGTGGAACCCCGCTTTCTTCCCAGGAAGTAGCACAGGGATATAAGACGGTAAAAGAACGTTCTGCAATCGTAAGATTCAAAGTAATCGGAGAAGATGCATATTTCCTGGCATGGACCACAACTCCATGGACACTTCCATCTAACGTTGCACTTTGTGTAAACCCGGACGAGACTTACTGTAAAGTAAAAGCTGCTGACGGATATACTTATTATATGGCAGAAGCACTGTTAGATAAGGTACTTGGCAAATTTGCGGATGAAGAAAATGGTGTAAAAGCATATGAAGTATTGGATACTTTCCCAGGAAAGTCATTAGAGTACAAGGAATATGAGCCATTATTTGACTGCGCAAAGGAAATCTGTGAGAAACAGCATAAGAAAGGCTACTATGTAACCTGTGATACTTATGTAACCATGACAGATGGTACCGGTATCGTTCACATCGCACCTGCATTTGGTGAAGACGATGCCCAGGTTGGACGTAGATACGGACTTCCATTTGTCCAGCTGGTAGACGAAAAAGGAGAACTTACCAAAGAGACTCCATATGCCGGTGTATTTGTAAAGAAAGCAGACCCAATGGTATTAAAAGACCTGGAAGAAAAAGGACTACTTTTTGATGCACCAAAATTTGAACATGAATATCCACACTGCTGGCGTTGTGATACTCCTCTGATTTACTATGCAAGAGAATCCTGGTTCATTAAGATGACCGCAGTAAAAGAGGATTTGATCCGCAATAACAATACCGTAAACTGGATTCCGGAATCTATCGGAAAAGGACGTTTCGGTGACTGGCTTGAAAATATTCAGGACTGGGGTATTTCCCGTAACCGTTACTGGGGAACTCCGCTTCCTGTATGGGAGTGTTCCTGTGGACATCAGGAGTGTATCGGAAGCCGTGCAGAATTAGCAGAGCGCAGTGGTAACCCGGATGATGCCAAAGTAGAATTACATCGTCCATACATTGATGCAGTAACCTTCAAGTGCCCGGATTGTGGCGGCGAAATGCATCGTGTACCGGAAGTAATTGACTGCTGGTTTGACTCAGGAGCAATGCCATTTGCACAGCATCATTATCCATTTGAAAATGAAGACCTCTTTAAACAGCAGTTCCCTGCACAGTTTATTTCCGAGGCAGTAGACCAGACCCGTGGATGGTTCTATTCCCTGATGGCAGAGTCTACCTTATTATTTAATAAAGCACCATATGAAAATGTTATCGTATTGGGACATGTACAGGATGAAAATGGACAGAAGATGAGTAAGTCCAAAGGAAATGCCGTTGACCCGTTTGATGCATTAGAGACTTACGGAGCAGATGCAATCCGCTGGTATTTCTACATCAACTCCGCACCATGGCTGCCAAACCGTTTCCATGGAAAGGCAGTACAGGAAGGACAGCGTAAATTCCTTGGAACACTTTGGAATACTTATGCATTCTTCGTGTTGTATGCAAATATTGATGAATTTGATGCAACCAAATATACACTGGATTATGAGAAACTTTCCGTTATGGATAAATGGCTTCTCTCCAAACTCAATACACTGATTAAGACTGTAGATAATAATTTGGGTAATTATCGTATTCCGGAAGCTGCAAGAGCACTGGATGAATTTGTAGATGAGATGAGTAACTGGTATGTAAGACGTTGTCGTGAGCGTTTCTGGGCAAAGGGCATGGAGCAGGATAAAATCAATGCATATATGACTCTTTATACTGCACTGGTAACTGTATGCAAGGTAGCAGCGCCGATGATTCCTTTCATGACAGAAGAAATTTACCAGAACCTGGTATGCAGCATCGACAAGCGTGCGCCGGAAAGCATCCATCTTTGCGACTATCCGGTGGCAAACGAGAGCTGGATAGACAGTGAATTAGAGAAAAATATGGACGAAGTATTGAAAATCGTTGTTATGGGCCGTGCCTGCAGAAATACTGCAAACATCAAGAACCGTCAGCCGATTGGAAATATGTTTGTAAAAGCACCATTTGAATTATCCGAATACTTTACAGAGATTATCGAAGATGAGCTGAATGTAAAGAAAGTGACATTTACAGAGGATGTCAGTGCATATACTAGCTATACCTTTAAACCACAGCTTCGTACCGTTGGACCGAAATTCGGTAAATATTTAGGTCAGATTCAGAAAGCACTTGCAGAATTAGACGGCAACAAGGCAATGGCTGAGCTTAAGAGCACAGGTGCACTGAAACTTGACAGTATAAGCGACGAAGTTGTATTATATGAAGAGGATTTACTTATCACCATGACACAGCAGGAAGGTTACATGACAGAAGGTGATAATGAAGTGACCGTAGTTCTTGATACGAACCTTACTCCGGAACTTTTAGAGGAAGGAATGGTAAGAGAATTAATCAGCAAAATCCAGACAATGCGTAAGGAAGCAGGATTTGAAGTAATGGATAAAATTACTGTTTCTTATAAGGCAGATCAGAAAGTAAAAGACATCTTCGCAAAATATGGGGAAGAAATTGCAAAAGAAGTTCTGGCTGAGAGTGTTGTGGCTGATACGGTGAGCGGATATCAGAAAGAATGGAACATTAATGGTGAAACGGTTGTGCTTGGCGTGGAAAAGAAATAAGCAGAATAAAGATAAGGGAGCGGAGCCGACAGTGGCTTGCTCCCTTTTTGCACAAAAAACACCGGAATCGAAACAAAAGGAGAACATTATGAAAAGCAAAATGTTTGAAAAGGAAACCTTCAAAAAAGAGGTAGTTGAGAACGTAAAATACCTCTATCGTAAGACAATGGATGAAGCAAGCGAGCAGGAAATTTTCCAGGCAGTATCCTACGTTGTAAAAGATGTAATCATTGACCAGTGGCTTGCAACCCAGCAGGAATTTGATAAAGCAGATCCAAAGATTGTATACTATATGTCCATGGAGTTCTTAATGGGTCGTGCATTAGGCAATAACCTGATTAACTTAACGGTATACAATGAAGTGAAAGAAGCTTTAGAGGAAATGGGAATCAACTTAAATGCCATAGAGGATCAGGAGCCGGACCCGGCACTTGGAAATGGTGGACTGGGAAGACTTGCTGCCTGCTTTATGGAATCTTTGGCAACTCTGGGATATCCGGCATATGGTTGTGGAATCCGTTACCATTATGGAATGTTCCGTCAGAAAATAGAGAATGGTTATCAGGTAGAAGAGCCGGATAACTGGTTACAGAATGGATATCCATTTGAATTAAAACGTCCGGAATACAATTTCGAAGTAAAATTTGGTGGATATGTACGTGCAGAGGCACAGCCAGATGGAAGAACCAGATTCGTACAGGAAGGCTATCAGTCCGTAAAAGCAATTCCTTATGATATGCCAATCGTAGGTTATAACAATAATGTAGTAAATACATTGATGATCTGGGATGCAGAGCCAATGGAATGCTTCGAGCTGGATTCCTTTGATAAAGGTGATTATCATCGTGCAATCGAACAGCAAAACCTTGCAAAGAACTTAGTAGAAGTTCTCTATCCGAATGATAACCATATCGCAGGAAAAGAGCTTCGTTTAAAACAGCAGTACTTCTTTGTATCTGCCAGCTTACAGCGTGCGATTGCAAGATTTAAGAAGAATCATCCAGACATTCATATGCTTCCTGAAAAAGCAGTATTCCAGATGAATGATACCCATCCAACCGTAGCAGTTGCAGAGTTAATGCGTATCTTACTGGATGAAGAAGGCTTGGAGTGGGATGATGCATGGAATATTACAACAAAATGTTGTGCATATACCAACCATACCATCATGGCAGAAGCATTAGAGAAATGGCCAATCGAGATTTTCTCAAGACTGCTTCCTAGAATTTACCAGATTGTAGAAGAAATCAACCGTCGTTTTGTACTGGAAATCCAGCAGAAATATCCTGGAGACAACCACAAGGTTGAGAAGATGGCAATTATATATGATGGTCAGGTAAAAATGGCTCATCTGGCAATCTGTGCAGGATATTCTGTAAATGGTGTAGCGGCACTTCATACAGAAATCCTTAAGAAACAGGAATTAAAAGATTTTTACGAGATGTTCCCGGAGAAATTTAATAATAAGACCAATGGTATTACACAGCGTCGTTTCTTAATGCATGGTGATCCATTACTTGCAGACTGGGTAACCAAATATGTTGGAAAAGACTGGATTACAGACCTTTCCCGCATCAAGAGATTAGAGTTCTATGCAGATGATGAAAAGGTTCAGCAGGAATTCTTAAATATCAAATATCAGAACAAGCTGCGTCTTGCATCTTATATCGAAGAACACAACGGAATTGAAGTAAATCCTCGTTCTATCTTTGATGTACAGGTAAAACGTCTGCATGAGTACAAACGCCAGCTCTTAAATATTCTTCATGTAATGTATCTTTACAATGAATTAAAAGAGCATCCGGATATGGAATTCATTCCAAGAACTTTCATTTTCGGAGCAAAAGCAGCAGCAGGCTACCGCAATGCAAAACTTACCATCAAATTAATCAACTCTGTTGCAGATGTCATCAACAATGATAAGTCTATCAACGGAAAGATTAAGGTTGTATTTATCGAAGACTACAAGGTATCCAATGCAGAGATTATTTTTGCAGCAGCAGATGTCAGCGAGCAGATTTCTACTGCAAGTAAGGAAGCTTCCGGAACCGGTAATATGAAGTTCATGCTGAATGGAGCGCTTACTATCGGAACCATGGATGGTGCAAACGTTGAGATGGCAGAAGAAGTCGGCAAAGAAAACATGTTTATCTTCGGTATGAGCTCTGACGAAGTGATTGCTCATGAGCAGAAACGCGATTATGACCCAATGCAGATTTTCAACAATGATCAGGATGTCCGTAAAGTTCTGATGCAGTTAATCAACGGATTCTATTCACCAAATGATCCGGAATTGTTCCGTGACCTTTACAACTCACTGCTGAATACACAGTGCACACAGTACGCAGATACTTACTTTATTCTGGCAGACTTCCGTTCTTATGTGGAAGCACAGAAGAAGATTAATGCTGCATATGCAGATGAAAAAGAATGGGCTAGAAAAGCAATCTTAAATATTGCAGCTTCCGGCAAATTCTCATCTGACCGTACGATTCAGGAATATGTGGATGATATCTGGCACCTGAACAAAATCACTGTTACAGTAGATGACAAAGCAGAATAAAATTAAGAAATAAAAGCATAAGCATAAAAACAGAAAGAGGCAGCAGCCCGGCAGGGCGGCTGTCTTTTTCTGTTCAAGCAAATCAATTCTGCTCTTCCACAAGACTGCTATAGATTATGTTTTCGGGTTATGTCTGCCGGAAAAAATTTACTTGTATTCAATGGGCTTATTTGTTACAATCAACACAAAGCATATATTCTGATTTTCGAATGGCGAAAGCCAGTCTAAATTTCTAGTATCAATTCAATGAATTCTATGCTTTTAAATTCTAATTACAATTAATAAACGCATAGTGCATTGAAGAGGCGGAAGTTTAGGAAAATATGAGATATATGAAATTCTGCTTTTCACTGCATTACATGGAACATTCATCTGTAGAGAATGCTTCCACCGAAAACCTGAAAAAGTTACACCGGATGGTAACTGCAGTAAAGCGGGATGGAGAGGTAGGTCTTGCATATATGAAGAGCTTTGAGAGAGAAGAAAGAATTCGCAAACAGGGCGAAGAGGAAGGCAGAAAAGAAGGCTTGGAAGAGGGCGAAATAGTAGGAAAAACGAAGGAAGTTATAAAGCTTGGACGCAGATTCGGAAAGTCAGAGAAAGAAATTATTCTATTGCTGCAGGAGGAACTGCATATAGATAAAGATAAGGCAACGGATTTTCTGGAAAAGTATGATAAGTAAGACGATTAGAAAGAATGTGAGAATTACAGCATGAGCAACAAATTGGCGAAGCATCAGAAACAAAAAGAACGATTAACCGGAAAGCAGAAGAAAGTTCTGTTCTGGAGTTGTTTTGCTGCTTTGAGCATAGCTTTTGTGATGGTCTGGTTAAACGTATTCTTGACGTCGAATGCACTTGACAGGCAAATGGAAGAGATGGTACTAGGAGAAGATTATGATAGAGAAGATGTAGTGATAACAGATAAAAGGAGCGAAGATGCTTCGGCAGATAATGCCATATCTCAAAATTATTTTTTCTATTATCATGGTGGAAAAACGAATGAATATAATAAGCGGATGCAGGTGCCGGAAAGTGTATATGCAGAATATAAAGTGGGAGATACCATAACTGCATATACCACAGATCATATAAAATATTCTTATAATAAAGCGGGCATTCTTCCGGATAAAAAATTTAGGAACAATGAATTAATGAAAGTAGCCGGAGTGTTGCTGGGAGCTGCAATAGGTTTCCTGAGTTTGTGGAGCTTATTAAACAGAAAGATAAGTTAAAAACTATGATTTTAGGAGAAATTCAAGATGTTGTATATTATGCGGCATGGAAAAACGGAATGACATGAGTAAATTAGAGTGGACGATAAAATTAATTATTATAGTGGTTGGTTCAGTCGTTGCAGCATATGGCATTACACTGGCATTGTATGCGGGATTTGGCGGTGCAACCCTTGCCGTATTATGGCAGGGAATTTCGAAAACATTTCATGTAAGTATCGGTACGGCGTCTATGATAGTAGCCATAGTTATGATTGTATTTGCGTTTTTCTATGACAGGTCACAGATACATATCGGCACGATACTTTACCAGATTGTGTATAGCTTTTGTGTAGATTTGTTTGCAAATGCACATGTGTACAGTACGCATATATGGGTAAATGCACTTATCATGTTATTGGGAATTGTGCTTTTTGCAATAGGAACTGGTTTTTATGCGGCAGCCTCCCTGGGGCGGGGTTCTTATGAGGCACTGACTTTTTCTCTTGCGGAAAAGAACAACTGGCAGGTAAAAATTGTACGAATGGTACTGGATGTCGTGATGGTTGTGACAGGCGTTATGCTGGGCGGAAAATTTGGCATATGCACCATAGTAACAATCCTCATTTCCGGACCGGTCATCCAGTTTACTGCGGCAAAAACGAAAAAGTTAATTTGTGTTGCTTGTGGCAACGACCGTTCTGATATCTAATAGAGGTATCAAAACAAAGGAGGCACATAGGACTGTCCCACTGTGCATCTTATAATTCAAGAATAACTCCTTTGCCGGCATATGGAGAATGCGAAGAATAAGAAACAGACAGAGTCGGAGAGGGCAGAAGCAACAATGGTTGATAATGGCGATGGAATCAAGAAGGTAGTTGTCAAATAGAAGTAGATACATATGAACAGGCTCAGGTATTGTCTGAGGCACTTGAAAAGTGCAAATAATAGTTGGATTATGGGAGGATAGATATGGCTGCTACAATTATTTATTTGGTAATTTCATTATTGGTTTCACTTATTTTTATCATACTTGGAATTATGCAGTATAGGTCTGAAAAACCAGTATCAATAAATACAGGAGAGAAACCACTTCGTAAAGATGAACTGACAAATGTTACGGAATGGAACCATAGACATGGCAGAAATTTTATTATTTTGGGTTGTGTGCTATTTATTACGCAAGCTGTTTTTGGATATTTTATTAAAAAGCTGGATGGTGTTGTGGTTCAGGTGGTTATTTATATGATAGTTCTATTTTCTGAAATCGCATGGGTTGAGTTTGAACATAATATGATGAAAAAGAAAATGATAAAAAAGCATTGAAATAACAACTTATAATTTGCAAAAAAATGAAGGTTCCTGAGGGGCTTTACCCCGATAACCTGGAATTGACCGAGCTCTTTGAGCGAGGGATACTTCTTGTCCGAAGGGCAAGAAGGTGG
>OMDK01000744.1_pt1 | contig 15141 bp, 9 predicted proteins | sample 1645201 | NCBI WGS metagenome assembly OMDK01 (sample SAMEA103958151, study PRJEB25191) | human gut metagenome
TTCTTGATCAGTGAGATGAAGTTGTTTACAGTGTTTGGAGCAATGTCAGGATAGAGTTCTGCTTTCATGACATCGCCATTTTCCATAGTGATAGTAACTATTGGATTTGCCATGTATATCATTCCTTTCTTGGTATAAGATAGGGTAATGATAACATCAGTTAACAGAACAGGCAAATGAAATTTGCAGATACAGAAGGAGAAAGAGATGGATTGGAGAAACATAGCAAGACCCGTTATTATAATAGCGCTGGCGGTATGTCTGGTGCTGTTCGGGGTATACAAGGTTAAGGAGACGTATACCGGATTTATGCAGGAATATGAGGGCACCTACAGTGCCGGCGGCGGAGAGAAGATCGAGGTTACCATACCTGAGGATACATCTGTCAAGGAGGCAGCATCTATACTTAAAGATGCGGGGCTTATAAAGTATAAGCTTGCATTCCAGCTCAGAATGACCGGCTCGCAGTACAGCCACAGTCTTCAGCCGGGTACTTACACACTCACAACAGGTATGTCGACATTGGATATGATAAAGACTCTGTGTTACGTGGAGTCGACCAGAGAGGTAAAATATACACTGACAGTTCCTGAGGGATTTACGGTTGAACAGATCGCTGACAGATGCGAGGAGCTGGGCTTCTGCTCTGCAAAGGAGTTTCTTGAGGCGTGCAAGTCGGGAGAGTTTGAGTATCCGTTTGAGATACCTTCATCGGAAGTCAAGTACGCATTACAGGGCTTCCTGTTCCCTGCTACTTACGACATATATGCAGATATGACTCCAAAGGAGCTCATACAGGACATGATAGACAAGTTTAACAGCATTTACACAGATGACTTCAGGAAGAAGGCAGAGGAGCTTGGATATACAGATTTTGAGGTTCTCACCATGGCTTCCATAGTTGAGAAGGAGTGTAAGCTGGATTCAGACAGAGCGATGGTTGCGGGAGTATTTATCAACAGATTGAATGATGACATGCCTCTTCAGGTAGATCCATCTGTTCTCTATGTTGTGACTGACGGTCAGTACAATCAGGCAGAACTGTCATATGATGATCTGGAGGTTGATTCACCGTACAATACCTACAAGTACACAGGACTTCCTGTCGGCCCTATATGTAATCCGGGCGAGGCATCCATAGAGGGTGTCCTGAATGCGGTTAAGCATGATTACTACTACTACCTGACATCAGATGAGAGCCAGGGAGCATGTATCTTTAATAAGACATACGAGGGACATCTTGCTGACATAGAAAAGGCTGATGCAGCCAAGGCGGAAAAGGAAGCTGCAGAGGGTGATGGATCAGAAGATGGCTCCGATGAAAGCACTGATTCAGAGTAAAAAAATATAGACAAAATTATATAGCGAAAATTATCTAAAAGGGTATAAACTGCTTGCGATATATAGACTTTTTATATATAATAAAGGAGTATGTACCCTTTTGGGTTTTATGCATCTAGTTATGCGCTTATGGAGGTGCGATAGGAGGAATATTTGATGAGGAAAATAAGTTTCAAGGTAAGAAATATCGGCTCTGAGAAATATTTGTCATATATTCTGAATGATGATTGTGAGTTTGACGAGGAGTTATTGGATTATCTGGAGGAGAACCGGATTCCTGAGCTCATTGATATCATTTATGAAGAGGATGATGAGAACGATTATCTTACATATAACGTTACAGGCAGGACAACGGTTGACGCACTCCTTTCGAATACGGTAAATGCTGAGAAGATATTGGGGATAATCAGAGGGGTAGCTTCTGGTATAGTTAATTTACGTGATCTTGGAATACCGGCATCATATGTGGTTCTTCACAAGGAGTTTACATATGTTAATCCGGTTACATACGATGTTGGAATGTTATGTGTTCCAGTTGAGTCAGAAGCCAATATCAATGCCGAATTCAGGATGTTCGCAAAGGACTTGCTGACGAGCGTTATTTATGATGACAGTGAGGATTGCAACTATGTGGCAAAGCTTCTCAATCTGTTGAATGCGGATAAGTTCACAGTGAGAAACTTCTATGCACAGCTCACAGAGCTTATGGAGTCTGCAGGAATGCAGGTGGAGGAGAACTTCGTTGATATAGGCTCAGATATGTCGGTTTCACAGTCTTCAGTTGACACGGCGGCATCTGATACAAGTATGGATGATCTGCCTGAGTTTGAGGACGTGTCATTTGGCGATGATGAGGAAGACGAGCTTGATGAGGTAGAGGAGATCAGTGACGAGGCGGCCGCAGCGAATGCGATATTCAAGGATCTTGATCTTGATTCGGATGAGACGAAGAAAGAGAATGTATCAAGCGAGATAGATATGTCGGTATTTGATGACAGCGTTCTTGAGGAGCTCGAGTTAGATGAGAGCCTTGATGAGGAAGAAGAGGATGACGAGGAGGGCATGACAGAGGCTCTCACATCAGATATGGCAGTACATGAGCCATCAGGACTTACAGAGGTTGCAAAGGCTGCCGATGGAGTTACGGAGGTTGAGCTTGACAAGAAGGATGAGCAGAAGCCGGTTCTGATATCTACGGACGAGCTTATGGATAATCCACCTGTTGTTAAGAATATCAAGATCAACCGTGCGAAGATCATACAGAAGGCGGTTGCTGAGACAGAGGAAGCTCAGATAGATAACCCTACAGAACAGATAGTTGCACCACAGTTCATGGACGGTGACCAGCCGGAGCCTGAGACGAATATGGATCCGGTGAAGGAGAAGGCAGAGGAGCCTGAGCAGAAGGGCACAGGAAGCACTGTTGAGCTGACCGGAGGAATGAACGTAGTTAAGGATACCGAACCTGAGAAGGCAGCGGTTAACAGGAACGCTCCAAAGGCTATGCCATATATAGTCCGTGTCAACACAGGCGAGCGAGTTATGGTAAACAAGGCTGTGTTCAAGATAGGAAAGGCGGCAAGAGGTGTTGATTACCATGTCGGTGGTAATGGGGCCATCAGCAAGGTACATGTCATCATCTACCAGAGAGAGGATGGATGTTATCTGAAGGATAACAAGGCGACAAATGGCACATATCTCAACGGAGCGCGCCTGGATGAGAATGCAGAGCAGAAGCTTTCAAACGATGCCATGATAAGCATCGGTGGAGAGGACTTTATCTTCAAATTAAGTTAATATACACCACCCACGATGTGGGACAAGAGCAGGTAGCAATACCTGCTTTTGGTGTTTGAATGAAGGAATAATTTTTGACGGAAAATATGCGGATTTAGACGAAAGGGATTGAAAAAATGAACAGAGAAAAGGTTCTTGTAGTTCCGGCGGGGGAAACTTACAGAGTGAGTTACAGTCTGGATATCAGTGATGTGATAGATGCTAAAGTGTATGATATGAGCAGAAGCGGATCTATGCCTGAGATGGCACCGTGTGACATGCAGGAGAATGCCGGAGTCAGGGTGTTCAATTATCAGATCGATGACAAGAAACCTCTTGCGGAGATACTGAGACAGGAGATGAACAAGAAGGAGATACTCACACTTCTGTACAACATTCTGCATGCACTGGAGATGTTTGGTAAGAATATGGTTTCGCTCAGCTATGTTGCAAGGGACGAGCAGTGTGTATTTGTATCGCCTGAGACATACGATGTCTGCTTTATTGTCGCTCCGGTACAGAAGGAAGTGACAGATCTCAATGAGGTCAGAGCATTTGTGAAGTCGGTGATAGTTGATGCGAGATACTCAGAGAATGACAATGACAATTACGTAGCACGCCTTATAAACTGTGCGAATATGAGAGGTACATTTTCAAACTCGGACATGAAGAACGAGGTTAAGGCGATGCTTGCAGAAGCAGGCATAGACGCTGCTGAGATAGACAGAATGAAGGAGCTTTCCACAAATACTCCAAAGGGTGGCAACAGCCACATACTTCGAGGTGAGTCACCTAAGGTGAGCAGACTCGAGGTTATGAGAAATAATGCGAGAATGAATGGATATGCACAGCCGATGGGACCAAACGGCCAGATGCCAAACGGAATGCCATCGATGGGCATGCCACCGATGGGACCGAACGGCCCGATGGGATCAAACGGCCAGATGCCAAACGGAATGCCACCGATGGGAATGCCACCGATGGGACCGAACGGCCCGATGGGATCAAATGGTCAGATGCCGAATGGCCAGGTTCCGAACGGAATGCCACCGATGGGCATGCCGCCAATGGGACCGAATGGCCCAATACCAAACGGTCCAATGGGATCAAATGGAATGCCACCGGTAGGCGTGCCGCCGATGGAGGAGCCGGTTAAGCCTGAGATGGCTGGAGCACAGCCGCAGGGGGATAAACCGGAGAATGTTGAGACGGTTGAAGCAGAAGCACAGGATGCCAAGCCGGAGATTGTAGAGCCTCCTGTTGAGGCAGAGCCGCAGGATGTCAAGCCAGAGGCAGTAGAGCCGGCTGAGACAGAAGCACAGGATGTCAAGCCTGAGCCAGCAGAGCCGGTTGAAACACAGCCACAGGAGATAAAGCCAATACCTCCAATGCAGGGCAACCCATTTGGAGGAAGACCGATTCCGCCAATGCCACCAATGCCACAGGCACACCAGATGCCAGAGATGCCGCAGAACCCACAGATGCAGCCGGTACCGCCAATGCCACAGATGCAGCAGAACCCACAGGGACAGCCGGTACCGCCAATGCCACAGATGCAGCCGGTGCCACCAATGCCACAGATGCAGCCGGTACCGCCAATGCCACAGACACCGCCGATGCCACAGGCACAGCCAGTGCAGGGCAATCCATTTGATGGAGCACCGGCACCATATTTCCTTAGGGTGAAGACGGGCGAGAGAATAAGCTTGGACAAGGCAGAGTTCAAGATCGGACATAAGGCAAGACTTGTGGACTATGCGATTACTGACAATTCAGCTATAAGCAGAGTTCATTGTGTTATCACCAAGAGAAATGGCGTGTGCTTCATCAGCGATAACAAGTCTACAAATGGTACATTTGTGAACGGAGAGGAATTGAAGGCGGGCGAAGAAAAGTTCCTGACGAACAATGCGATCGTTATACTCGGGGACGAGGAGCTTGTCTATCACATTAGATAGAATATCCGCAACGAAAGTTGAGACATAAATATTGGGAGGAATGTATATGGGGTTTAGCGCAGTATACAATACAGACGTAGGAATAAAGAAAAAGACAAATCAAGATTCGCTGGCGATCAAGATAGCGGATACTCCAAATGGACAGGTCGTGTTCTCCCTCGTATGTGATGGCATGGGAGGTCTGGCAAAGGGAGAGGTTGCCAGCAAGGAAGTCATAACAGCTTTCTGCAATTGGTTTGACACACAGTTTGTTGAGATGGTTGACAACAACAGCTTTAGTGAAGAGCTGCTGAGATACCAGTGGATAAGACTTGCCGTGGAGCAGAATGAGAAGATCAAGGCGTATGGCGAGCAGAATGGATTTATGCTTGGTACGACCATTTCTGCGATCCTCATATACAGAGAAATGTACTACATTCTCCATGTTGGAGACAGCCGAGTGTATGAGATCACTTCAGGGATAAGGCAGCTCACCGCAGATCAGACGCTTGTTGCAAGAGAGATCGCAGCGGGAAGACTTACACCGGAGCAGGCGGAGACGGACAGCAGACGAAGCGTGCTTCTCCAGTGTATCGGAGCTTCACCTGTGGTGGAACCGGATTTCGTAGTTGGGCAGGCAGCTCCCGGAGCGCATTACATGCTGTGTTCTGATGGATTCAGACATAAGATAACGCCTCAGGAGATGATAGAGAGACTTGGCCCGGGAACATGCGTCGACGAGGCGAAGATGAAGGAGGGCTGTGAGTTCCTCACAGAGCTTGTGAAGTACAGAAAAGAAACGGATAATGTAACAGTAGTGCTTATTAAATCGGAGTAATGGGGATCGATATATGACAGAGTTAGGAACGGTATTAGACGGAAAATACGAAATACTTAAAAAAGTCGGCCAGGGTGGTATGTCAATAGTTTATCTTGCCATGGATAACCGACTTAATAAACAGTGGGCTGTAAAGGAGATCAAGAATGATGGCTCCAAGAGTACAGCCACACTCTTAAAGGGATTGGAGCGAGAAGCAAATATCCTCAAGGATGTGGATCATCCGGTACTGCCACGAATCGTTGATATCATCAATGAGAATGGCACGATCTACGTTGTCATGGACTTCGTAGAAGGACGTCCACTCAGCGATGTGCTCAAGGCGGAGGGAGCACAGCCACAGGAAAAGGTAATCGAATGGGGCAGGGCGCTTGCCAGTGCACTTGACTACCTGCATTCCATGAATCCGCCGATCATATACAGAGATATGAAGCCTTCAAATGTCATGCTGAAGCCGGATGGCTCGGTAAAGCTTATCGACTTTGGAACGGCTAAGGAATACATAGTGGAGAACAATGCGGATACCACGGCTCTTGGAACAAGAGGCTATGCGGCACCGGAGCAGTTCGGTGATGCGCAGGGACATGGAATCTACAACACGGATGCAAGAACAGATATTTACAATCTGGGAGCAACGCTCTATCACCTTGTTACCGGCAAGAATCCATGTGAGCCTCCTTACGAGATAAAGCCTATCAGACAGTGGAATCCGATGCTCTCATCAGGATTTGAGAGAATTATACAGACGTGCTGTCAGCCGAGTCCTGAGGACAGATATCAGTCTTGTTCAGAACTACTGTATGCGCTGGATCACTACAACGAGCTCGACGATGCATACAAGGCAAAGGCAAAGCATAAGATAGCAGCGTTCTCAGTGGTTGCGGGATTATCGATACTCTCGGCGTGTTGTGCTGTGGTAGGCGGAGTAAAGAAAAGTCAGCTCAAGGATCTTGATTACAACAACAAGGTCAACGAGGCGAGGGATGCAGTCGACGAGGGCGATTACAACAAGGCATTTGAGTGTTATAAGGCGGCTGTCGACATAGACCCAACCGCATCGGATGCCTATATAGGCTATATGGAGACATATGCTTACTATTACACAGAGGACGATGGAAACACTTCGGCCAACACCGAGACGGCGGCAGAAAAGGGAATAAGACTTGCGCTTAAGAACAAGGACGAGATAAAGGACGACGTAAAGTTCAAGATAGCCATGTTGTATTACGACGAGGTCAAGGACTACAGTGCGGCCAAGAAATATTTCAATATGGTTGATGAGAGCAAGGACTTCCCGGATCAGGCAAAGCAGGCAAAGTATTACGCTGCGATATGTGACAGCAAGATAAACAAGTCTGCAAGCTTTGATACGAACAAGGAAAATATATTTGCATTCCAGGATTACAACAGTGACAACATAGATGACACCAATCCTGACAAATACACCAATTACCTCAACATAGCTTACATATATCTTGGCGAGATATCCAATGATCCGGAGCTTGCGAACAGAATAGAGGTGCTGATGGATGAGGCGATGAAGAACCTGGACGACAACGCAGAGGTGCTGAACAGCCAGTTCCCGGCGGACAGAGGCGTAAAATACTACAATGGCCAGTATTCAGGAGTTATGTACTCGGTATATACAGAACTTGCCGAGAATGCGGATGATGCGGGCCAGCAGTTACATTATTACAACTCTGCGGCGAACAGTGCAGCGCTTTATCTGAACAGTCTGGATATAGAGGGCGAGAATGCGACAGAGACATCCAAGAAAGCATATTCAGAATACTCGGTGAACGAGGCTGAGACTTATATCAAGATGGCAGAGAACAGCGGCGATGACAGCTACTATGATGAGGCAGAGAGAATATATGGCAACGCTGAGACTACACTTGGAACCGATGACAACGCAGCGGTCGTGTACGTAAGCCATCTGAGTTATCTGGTCGATAGATATTCGAATAAATTTGGAAGCGATTCGGCAGCATGGAATGCCAGTGCCACAAGGGCTGTGAGGAAAGTGTACGAGAACGGTAACAAAGTTCCGGCACTTGCAAATGGTCTTAAGCAGGGATGGCAGTCGTTATCCAATGACCTGACAGTTAAGAGCATAGTAAATGGCAGTTCAAGGTCAACGAGCGAGTAAGGGAGGAGTGAAAGGTTATGGCAACAGTTTATAATGTAATGTTATATGGCGGCCTGGCACTTGCGATCGTATTCGCTATTGTGGCGGTGGTACTGTTCTTCGTGTTAAAGATACCGAAGGCGGTGGGAATTGCCACAGGCTCAACAGCCCGTAAGAAGATCGATGAGATCAAGGAGAAGGGCTATGAGAGTGTACAGGGAGGCGGTGCCTCCAAACAGGAGGCGATCAAGAACCATACATCCAGAATTTCGGTAAGGGATGTAAAGTCAACTGCAGTCGAAAAACATTCTGAGAAGGGAATGGCAAATTACGAGAAAGCGATAGCTGATCTCGGGAAAAAGAGACTGGAGGATGAAGGCGAGACTGCAACTGATATTCTCCGCGATGATGCCGAGGAGGCAACAGATATTCTGAGGGAAGACGAAGAGAATCTGGACATCAATGGCAGCAGCTTTGAGGAGGCGACAGACATCCTCAGAGAAGATGCGGATGAGGAAGCAACGGATGTACTCAGAAATGACGAGGCAGACGAGGAAGCAACGGACATACTCAGAAGTGATGAGGCGGACGAGGAAGCAACGGACGTACTTAGAAGCGATGACGCAGATGATTCCACAGCCGTTCTTCAGGGAGGACGCTCAGCGAGCTCGGTAAGAATGATAAAGAATGTAATTATAGTACATTCCGATGAAGAGATATAGGAGGAGAGGGACATGAAAAAGGTTATGCAGAATAAATCACTTTTGCATCGACTGATCGCGCTTACGATGGCGGTAGTTATGACACTCACTCTTGTGGCGATCGATTCACATTTTCATTTGTTTGCGGAGGAGGAAGATACACAGACCATAGATGTAACGGCCATTGTAAAGGGCGATAAGGCGGATATGGTGTATGGCTTCAAGGATTTTGACAAGGCAATAAAGTTCAAGATCAAGTCCGACAAAGTTGACGGAATCGACAGCAGCAAGTTGGGAGTGGCTGTTTACAAAGGAGCTACAGCGGACGATAAGATCGCTACAGCCACAGATGCAGCAGGAAAGCTTGTCACATTTGATAATGTGTATGAGCTGAAGAATGACACAGCAGTACAGAAGATAGCTATTTACTATTATACAGGTACTGATGAGAGCGGTGATTTCGAGCTGCTTGGAACCATAAAGGTTGCCGTGGATAAGCAGGCACCTACAATATCGGTTGAGGCTGATGATAACTACAATCTTCACAACAAGGTGAGCGATGGCTATTATCTCCTGAACCTCACAAGCAGTGATGCCGACAGAACATTTGTGATAGACGCCAAGGATACCACAGATGCAGCAGAGGAAAATGCCACAGGAATAGACTATGTGGAGTATTCATCAGACAATGGAAAGACCTGGAGCAAGACTGAGAGCACATCCCAGTTTGTTGCACCTGATAAGAGTGGAACATACAAGTTCAGAGCGGTCGATGTTGCAGGAAACAAGTCAGAGGAGACCAGTGTTATCGTCAAGAAGCTCAACGAAGCTCCTGTCATAACAAGTGTTACCCCTGAGATCATACAGAAGAACGGAGTGGATTACAGATTCCCTCAGCTCAAGGTAGATGATGCTTATAAGTTCACTGTACAGGTGAAGAAGGTTACAGCCGGCAGTGATAACACTGAGATAGATGACGTGAGCCTGTACTACAAGCTTACGGGTGCAGCTTCAGCAGTGGAGTGCACAGGCAAAAAGGCTGTGTCCGGCGGATATGAATATGAATTCGAGATAAGTGCACAGTGGTTCAAGAAGGACAATGCAGACAATGCAAAGAAGCTTGTCATTTACGCCAAGGAGAACGAGTTTGGCAATAACTCAGTCGGCGCAGATGAGGATGGCGACATTGTATTTGTAAAGGAAGGAAAGCCTGAACTCACAGTTACAGGCGGTTCCACAAGCTATGTGAAATCCACAAAGCTGACAGTGAAGGCAACTGGAGAGTATTCTTACATAGACACCGTGTCATACAGCGTGGATGGCAAGAAGGAAACGATCCTTGAAAAAGGAAACAAGTTCACATACAGCAGCGATGTCCGTGTGAGCGGTGGAGATGTACAGGATTCAACAAAGTCAGACATATATCTGGCTGATGGAGAGCATACCATCACATTTGCGGCAAAGGACTTCGCCGGAATAGATGGCAGGATAGAGACTGTAGTCAAGGTGGATAATACAGCACCTGTTGTAAAGGTTACGGACAACGCCGGAACAGACAGGACAAACAATGATCAGCAGTACACGGTCACAGACGCAAAGGAAGCTGTTCTTAATATAAAGTACAGCGATGCCACATCAGGTGTTGCATCGGCGGTCGCTTCACTCAAGAAGGCAGATGCAAATGGATCATATACATCAGTCAAGAACTGGTATTCAACATCTACAGGTGACAATGGCCTGCAGAGCGGAAAAGAGATAAGCATAGATGGTTCAGGAAGTTATGTCCTGACAGTTGTGGTAACTGACGAGGCTGGAAATAAGACAGAGACGAACACATATGTGTATGTCAATGTGGATGGCCTTTCAGGAGAGAAGTTATCTGCGAACGGTACAGATGCTGACAACGGCGCTATATTCTGGAGAAATGATGATACTCTGACTGTAGAGGGTGCAGTATCAGGCTTCCAGCTTGCAGCAGATGACGCAAAGCTGGTGATCACCAGAACATCATTTGCAGGAAAGAAGGATAAGGCAGTTGAGGTAAAGGGTACAGTTGCCGCTGCATATGACAAGAATACGGTCAACATATCCTACGAGCTTCCAGATGAGGGTGTGTACGAGATCTCACTCATGGCGAGAATACACGATCCGAACAATGCTGACACGAAGTTCAAAGAAATACAGAGCATAAAGGTTTACTATGATAAGACTGCACCGGCAAATGTGAAGCTGGAGTGTGCAAACCAGAAATACAAATCAGGATCGACATTCTATTACAGATCAAAGAGTGACGTGAAGATCAAGGTCTCTGGTTCCGATAACGATGACAGCAATGGCAAGGTTACATATACAGTAGGCAGAAGCAGCACAGCCGGATCACAGGACATTACAGGAAGCATTAATGTATCAGGAAATGATATAGAAAAGACACTGGATGCAAAGGCCCTTGGCATAACAGATGAAAATACAGAGTACACGATGACTGTTAAGCTGAAGGACAGAGCAGGAAACGAGAGCAAGGCCAGTCAGGAGATACACCTGATAGTTGATACCGTCAAGCCATCAGTGTCAATAGATGGAACTGCCGGCGGAAAGCTGATAAATTACTGGAATAACAGCAATGTGACCATAACAGCAAGGGGAACTGACAATTACTTCGTGGAGAAGTTCGTTGTGACAGGAACACGCGATGGCAAGAGCATAAGCAAGTATGAGCTGGATGCGGATTACACTGCAAATGCAGCAAAGTCCACAACATTCAGAGAGCCTGGACTTTATAATATCACGATAGTTGCTGTCGATGAGGTTGGCAATGAGTCGGGTAAGGCAACAACTTCATTTGTAATAGATAAGAAGAGCCCTGAGATATCAGTTGTGTCCGGTGGAAGCAGCAGATTCCTTAACAGGAGCAGAACTATTACATTTGGCATAGAAGACGATTATGGAATGGATGCACAGAATGCGACGCTTAAGGTGTACTACAAGACCTACAGTGATTCAAACTGGTCAGAGACCACAGTTCCGTTCCAGACAGCAGATGGCAAGACCACTGCAGCATATAAGATGACAGCCAAGGGCGGCAAGGCAACTGTATATTATTTCACAGTTGAGGGAGCCGATAATTCCGGCAATGCACTGAAGCCGGCAGCAGACGAGGCGTTCGGTGTTCAGGAGGGCACAAGTGCTCTCAAGACAAAGAATTATTACGTCGACACCACAGAGCCACTTGTGTATGTGGACGATGATCCTGAGTACAGACTGGATAATAACAATTACTTCAAGACTTCAATATCATTCAGAGTTGGTGTGGAGGAACAGTTCAAGTCGCTTCAGAACACTATTATCACAGAGAATGATGGAAATGTAGCAGTGGATGAGAATCCGCAATACTTCTATATAAAGAGTAACGGCGGAACATGGGGCAAGAAGTACACATATGATAAGGAAGGTGAGTATGATCTCACCATGACCGTTACCGACAAGTGTGGAAATGAAGGAACAACAGGAACCCATTTCTACATAGACAAGCACAAGCCTGAGATACAGCTTGGAAATGTCAACACTATAAACAACAGAGATGTGACAGTCCCTGTAACACTTACAGATAACATGAGAGGTGGAAAGTACACCATTCATGTAGTCAGAACAAATGAGGGTGGATCTGTTGTAGAGAACAGAGATATCAGAAAGAATGTTACCTGGGGAACAAAGGGTGATGGAGTCAGCACAGTCAGAGAGGTACTCAGCGGTGTGACATTTGACGCCCAGGGCGATTACACAGTCACCGTGTCCGCAGAGGATAAGGCGGGCAACAAGGCTGTGACCAGAACAGTGAAGTTCAGAATCGATAAGACTGCACCGGTTATATCGATTTCAGGAATGAGCGACAGACAGACAACGGCGGTAAATGCAACCATCAGCATAGATGAGGCATTCTCATTTGCATATGAGAACAACAATCTTGCCGCAGATGCATTTAACGTGACAATAACCAGAAAGACGGACGGAACAGCGGCATCGAATATCGCTACGCTGGGAACAAGCAGCTTCTCAGGAAGCAATCCACATACCGCAACTTACAACTTTACAGAGGATGGCGAGTACACGATCACAGCAAATGCAAGAGATCTTGCAGGAAATGTGGCAGCCAGCCAGACCAAGACCTTCAAGGTTGACTCAAAGGCACCTGTTGTAAAGGTGAGCGCAGTGGATAAGAACAACAAGGAAGTAAAGAATTACGACCCAATAGGAAGTATGGATTCTTCCGCACCGAACTATGTTGATATGTCACTGAGCGTTCAGGAGTCATTCTTCTCGACAGATGATGTGAAGATAACCGTGAAGAAGGACAGCAAGGATGTGTCATCATCATACTTTACAAATTACAGCAATTCTTCAGAGCTCAGCACAGGAAGCCAGAGATTCTCTGAGGATGGTGTATACGAGGTGTCAATAACAGCGCAGGATGAACTGGGAAATAAGGCTGATGATTACAGCCTGGTATTCACAGTCGATAACACACCACCTGAGCTCAAGGCTACATCGACACTTGCCGGATTCATGAGCAAGAGCATTGCAAGCGATGACGGAACACTGCTTCTCAATGCATCAGATTTTGCTGATATACGAGACAAGGGCTACGAAGCACTGTGGGATGTAAGTGATACTTCAGACTTCTCGGTTGACGCCAAGATAGACGGAGTAAATCTTATCGATTTCTCAGATATGACAGACGGATATCACAAGATAACACTTACAGTAACTGACAAGGTTGGACACACGGCAACACAGGAATTTGATTATACTTATGATGGTACTGCACCACGAATCATCATAACAGGTGTTGAGGATGGAGAGACTCTCAGAGAGCCATTCAACATGACGATAGGTCTTGAGAATGAGGAAGACGAGATCACATCCATCGTTATAAATGGCAATACCATAGATCCTGCAAGCTATCAGGCAGATAACAAGTATGAGATGCAGGTAGATCAGTATGATACATACACGGTTGAGGTAACAGCCCAGGATAAGGCCGGTAATATAGCGACAACATATGACAGAGAGACCGGAGAGGTATTCACCTTCAAGCTCAGCGAAAAGATGTCACCGGTTGTGCTGATCATAATAATAATCGCAGCGATCCTGCTTCTTGCATTGCTTGCATTCATCATCATAGCTGGCAGAAGAAGAAAGAAAAACGCCGCTGCTTAATGTAGGAGAAAGTGCTATGTACAGGGCAGTTGTATTTGATATGGACGGCGTGTTGGTAGACACGGAGAAGATATACAGGAAGTGCTGGAAGGAAAACGGCATGAGCATAGGGATTCCTGAGGCACAGATGGAAAATGTATGTGACCGGGTGGCTGGAGGCAACAAGACCTCCAACGCCCGGGTGTTTAAGGAAATAATGGGCGAAGATTTTGATTATCTTGCGTTCAGACAGAGAACAATGGATCTGTTCGATGATCATGTGGAAAAGTATGGAATAGACATAAAGCCACATGTCGAGGACACGCTGAGATTCTTAAAAGAACACGGCGTGAAGATGGCACTTGCAACCTCCACTGCGAGGACGAGGGCGCAGCAGAGACTTGATAGCGTTGGAATAGCCGGATACTTCGATGAAAAGGTATGCGGAGACGAGATCACCCACGGAAAGCCGGAGCCTGATATATATCTGAAGGCCTGCGGGAAGCTGGGCGTAAACCCGGACGAAGCGGTGGCCGTTGAGGACTCTGTGAATGGTATCATATCTGCCAGCCGGGCAGGGCTATGTACGGTCATGGTGGTGGATCTGATAAAACCAAATGGTATCACGCGCGAGCGTGCATACAAAACCTTTTATGATATAGAAGATATATGCAGCCTGTTTGAGTAAACAGGCTGTATTTTTATTAATAAAATGAGGAGGAACATCATAATAATGTAAAGAGTAAAGAATATGGTGGTAGTATGTCTGCAAGTCAGAAATTTATGGGAGTTGTAAAGGGACTGATCCTGTCCTATCTGCTCACGATAATCATGCTGTTTATAACGGCGGTGGTCGTATACAAAGTGGGGATAAGCGATAAGGTGCTCGGTATACTGGTTGTTGTGATATACATAGTGGCCACATTTGCCGGGGGCTTTGTTACGGGCAGAAAAGTCAGGGAGAAGCGTTTCCTGTGGGGGATGGTGTATGGCCTGACTTACATATCGGTCGCATTGACCGTGTCGGTGTTGTTTACAGGTTCAGGCGACAGAGAGGGAATAGCAGTTATAACCAAGTGTATTATGTGCGTTGCAGGCGGGATGCTGGGGGCTATGCTCAGTTAAAAAAAACTTTTACTTTATATATCTTTGTGTTATAATCCCGATATATGACATAAAAAGAGAGGTGTATCCAGAATGAAGAGAATTAAAACACTCACAAACAGG
>OMDK01000745.1_pt1 | contig 15138 bp, 8 predicted proteins | sample 1645201 | NCBI WGS metagenome assembly OMDK01 (sample SAMEA103958151, study PRJEB25191) | human gut metagenome
CACCAGATGCTTGGTCAGAAGTGGATGGAGGTGTGCGTCCATTTCATCAGCCACAAGAAGCGTCCCCAGGTCTAAAGCCTTTTTCACAACACCGATCAGCTTGAAATAACTGTTGGTGCCGTCAGATTCCTCTGCCATATTCAAGGCATAGGAACACGCATTTCCGTTGGCGTCATGTACCGTATGAATGGCATCAATATTTGCAAAAATGTCACTGCGTTGAGAAGGCGCAGGGTCTGAATCGCGCATTTGGAGCGCCTGTATTCCCAAATCTGCAACACGCAGCATAGATGCGATTACACGCCGGTAGTCGTCATTTTTCAACTGCTCTGCTTCAATTCCATAGGCATCCGCCACGGAATTCTTCGTGATGATTTGACAGGAGGCAAACCACTCCAGGACAGGGATCACTTTGGCGTAACTCCAGTTTGATGCAACTGACAAGTAGAGCTTGTTTGCAGAGGTGCGCTCCTTGAGTGTGTTTTGCTCATCAACATCGACCGTAAAACGGAAATCCTTGGTGTTTTTTCTCTCAAAAATAAGCGCCTGTCTGCCGTTGGGATAGTAGTATAGGTATTCCTCCGTGACAGCCTTATCTGTTACAGAAAAGCCATACGCATATCGAACGCCTTCTGTGGTAAAGATGACCTCAAAACTACTGGGGCGAGCAGGTGTTTCAGGATCGAACTTAAATGGTGAACGCGCAATCGTTTTATGGAGCTGCTGGTTATGAGAAGTCAGCACATAGTTTACCATAAACCAGAATGCGTTCAAGACATTAGACTTCCCAGAAGCATTGGCTCCATAGATAACAGCGGATTTCAGATAGTTTTTGTTTCCATCTGCGATGAGATGCTCTGGATGCTCATTGTCCCTACTGGACAGCAGGGATAAGACAACTTTATCTTTGATAGACAGATAGTTCTCTACACTAAATTGAATCAGCATAAACAACCTCCTAATCCAGTGTTTTTATATATTATATCCCGTATTTTGTGAAAAATCAACGCAAACGGAAAATAAAATTAAAAATAGAGAGGGTTGGAAGGATGTATATGCGTTAGGATTGAAATAATAAAATAACCGCCCGAGAAGCAGTTATTTGATACTTCCCAGGCGGTTTTCGGTTTACAGATTCTGCCGGATGATCCGGGTGATGATTCCAAGAGCGATGCCGCGCTCCACATCCAAATGGGTGACGGCAAAGGATACATCATCCTTCTTTCCGGGCATCCGGTAGTCATAACAGGAATGAGCTACCGCATTGACGCCATTGGCAAGCCGGACATAAACCACACCCTTGTGTACATCGGTCACTTTTCCGGCGTATTTACCCTGGATTCGGCACTTCTGGAGATTGTCCCGGTCGGTATTTTCAGATGTGCTCTTGATGTCGGCACGGATTCCGAGGTCTTCAAGGCTGTTGCGCCGCACATTGAGAATGCGGACCAGCACTTCATCGCCCACGGAGAAACGCTCGTGGGCATCGCCGATCCAGTCCCAAGCCAAATCACGGGCCAGAATTGAGGTTTCAACGCCGAATACCTCGACGCGGATGACCTTCTCCGCAACAGCGATGACCCGGGCCTGAACAATACGCCCCTCGTAGATGCGGTACTTCCCCTCGGCGTCCAAATCGAAATAAAAGGTCTGGCGCTTCCGCATCATAGCTTCACGGCGGCTTGCGACAACGCTGCGGGTCTTGGAGTCGATGCCGCGTACCACAAAGTCAATGTCCGCCCCCAGCATATTCCCCAAAATCTTGTTTTGACGCAGCATCAGGTCGGCATACTCCTGGCCGGAAGGGCTGCGGCCCAGATTGATCATCATCTCCTTGATGGGGATAATGATGCGGAATCCCTTGTAATCCACTACGGCCACAGTTTTGCGGTTGTCCAGCTGCTCAATGCCGCCCAGCTGACCTGTGAGGATGCGGCGGGTGCGGTAGGCGTTGTGGATCTCGTGCCAAATGACATCCTCGCGGTCTTCCTGTGTTTCCACCTCTTCACGACTGCGGATGGTCAGGATAGAGGTGTCACTGCGGTGTGTTACGGCGGTCCGGCGCAGAGCAGACGCAGTATCTACCGGCGCCTCCTCTTGGGGAGCGGTATCCTCTGAAATGGGTGTTTCTCCCTCATCAGGCGGCGCCGTATTCTCAACAGAGGCGGAAGATTCCACAGCCTGCTCTTCAGCAGCCGGAGCCTCCGCAGAGTCCTCATTCTCGCCATGTACGGGAGCTTCCACAGGCGCCGCCTTTTTCCGCCGGGGGGCCCGCTTGGTCTTGGAGGGAGCCGGCTCCCCAGCAGTTTCGGAAACCGTCTCCGCCGGGGTGTCATCTGCACCTTCAGCAGACAAATTGGAAGGAGTCTCTTCCTCACCGGCCGCCGATCCGGCAGGCTCATCCGAATCGGAAGGGGCGCCAGAGGCCGTGCCGTCACCCTCGGGGGCAGCTTCATCAGACGCCTCCGTTTCCATAAACTCAAGGGGAGGGTCAGAGCCTTCCAAAGTGGCGTCGCCATCAGGTTGATCCGTAGAGGCGCTGTCATTGGTCTGACCCATAGAGGCCAGCAGCGCACTCAAATCGTCACTGTCAGGCGGCGCCGCCGCATCAGCCGGGGGGCCGGCGGAAGAAATGGTACCGTCCGCGGGGGCGGTGTTTTCAGGAACAGGAGTTTCCTGCTCCAGCAATACTTTTTTCTTGGTTGCCATAAAATTAACCTCCTATGTTTTGTATTAAGAAAGGATCGAGTCCTTATCTGTCGTGATGATGCCATTCGGAGCCTCTGCGGTAGGAACGGCTGCGGTCTGCTTGATGGCTGTGGGAAAACGAAGATACCACCGGCTGGAAGTCTGATGGATGGCTGGACTTTTCCTTTCGTTTCTTTTATTATAATAAGCAGAATGTTGAAAAACAGAGGAAAAGGCAGTATGAATGAGACAATTTTACTGATCGAGGATAACGAGTCAATCATCATGGGGTTAGAATATCTTCTGACAGAAGAACAATATACGTTTTTAGCGGCAAAAACAAAGAAAGAAGCACAGGATCTTCTTGCCAGCAGGCAGGTGGATCTTGTGCTTCTTGACGTTTCCCTTCCGGATGGAAACGGATTTGATCTGTGCAGGAAAATTAAGGAACATGACATTGCACCGGTCATTTTTCTGACGGCAAAGGATGAGGAAAAAGATGTGGTGCTCGGATTTGATCTCGGAGCGGATGATTATGTGATCAAGCCGTTTCGGAATCGGGAATTGGTGTCGCGCATCCGCAATGTGCTGCGCAGGACCGAAAAAATCCGGCGGCTGACCTGTGGAAATATTGCGGTGGAACCGGACACGGGCAAAGTCTATCGGGACGGGGAACCGATCGCGGTGACAAAGCTCGAATATAAAATTCTTATGACTTTATTTTCCAATCCGCATAAAATTTTTACGCGCGAGGAAATTTTAAACGGAATCTGGGATATGGCAGGAAATTTTGTCAATGACAATACGTTGACCGTTACAATGAAGCGTCTGCGCGAAAAACTTGGTGACAAAGAGGGGAATGTGATTGTCACGGTGCGCGGGATCGGGTATCGGCTGAATCTGTAGGAGAACAGGATGGAATACGAAAATAAAGAAGCAAAGAAACTATTCCGCTGGTTTCTATTGTGCAGTGTTATTATTTTAGTTCTTTCAGCAACTGTGGCAATGTTTGCAGTTCGCAGCTATCGTGTAAAAGAAAATGAGGCAGTAACTGCAATGCTAGGCATCGTACTGAAAAACGATGGCGTTGACACAGAGAAATCCAGACAGGAAAAAATCTCAGAGTGCATGCGCATGTTAGAGCACCCGCATGCATATCAGAAATCCCATCAGAAAGAGAGAAAAGAAGCAGAAAAAATCCTGCAAAGTTATGGCATATCAGAGGCGGAACCGGTGATTGCCGGAACAAAAACCATGGAACGCAGGATTCTTTTGGGGACGCTTGGCGGTGTGCTGCTGGCGGAACTTGCAGCCGGAGGTCTGTTTTTCATTTATCAGAAACGGCGGAGCCGTAAACTTGCAGAACTGTCGGATTACATGGAAGAAATCGTCCGTGGTCATTATGATCTGGCACTGGCGGACAACACGGAGGATGAACTAAGCCATCTGAAAAACCAGCTTTACAAGATCACGCGGTTTCTAAAAGAAGAATCCGACCACGCAAAAGAGAAAAAGACCGCGCTTGCAGAATCGGTTGCGGACATTTCCCACCAGTTGAAAACACCGCTTACTTCAGTATCCATTCTGCTGGATAACCTCAATGAAAATGAGCAGATGCCGCCGGAAACCCGCAGGCGTTTTCTGCGCGAAGTCTCCCGGCAGATTTATTCCATGAACTGGATGATCGTAGCTATGTTAAAACTGTCCCGGCTGGATGCGGGAATGGTTGCACTGAAAAAAGAGCCGTTTTCCGTCAACCGGATGCTTACGGAGGCAATCGATCATCTGGAAATTTTTGCGGAACTGAAAGGCGTAAAAATCCGCGTTTGCGGCATGGAAGCACAGGTGCTGCGGGTGGGCGATTTGGACTGGAACCGCGAAGCGGTACAAAACATTCTGAAAAATGCCATTGAGCACAGCAAAAAGGGCGAAACCGTGACGGTAACGCTTTCGGATAATGCAGTTTATACGTCTGTCTCCATAGCAAATCCGGGGGCACCGATCACAAAAGAAAAGATAAAGAAAATTTTTGAACGCTATTACAGTGCCGCAAACGATGGAAGCAGCAATATCGGAATCGGACTGCCCCTTGCAAAAGCCATTCTTGAAAAACAAAATGCTTATCTGAGTGTTGAATCCGAAAATGGATACAACGTTTTTATCATAAAATACTTAAAATAACCTGACAAATTTGAAAAATGTCACGGAGATGTCACCTGCCATCCGTAAGATGAAACCTGTAGAGGAGGAAAGAACATAATGGAAATTTTAAGAGCAGAACATCTTACGAAGATCTATGGCAAAGGCAATACAAGTGTGACCGCAGTCAATGATCTGTCTCTTTCCGTCGCACAGGGCGAATTTGTGGCAGTTGTCGGCAGTTCCGGAAGCGGAAAATCGACACTGCTTCATATGTTAGGCGGCGTGGATCAGCCAACGGAGGGGAAAGTCTGGATACAGGGAGAAGACATCTACACGCTGAGCACGGAAAAACTGGCAATTTTCCGGCGCAGGCAGATCGGTCTGATCTATCAGTTTTTCAACCTGATCCCGACATTAAATGTGGAGGAAAACATTACACTGCCGTGTGAACTTGACGGACAGACGGTGGATAAAAAGCGTCTGGATAAACTGATCGATGAGTTGGGACTTAACGGAAGAAAAACGCATCTTCCGGAAGAACTCTCCGGCGGACAGCAGCAGCGCGTATCCATCGGGCGGGCACTGATCAACCGTCCGGCAATTGTTCTGGCAGATGAACCGACCGGAAATCTGGATAAAAAGAACAGTGACGAGATCGTTGAGCTGCTGCGCAGAGCGAATCAGGAATACAGACAGACCATCATCATGATCACGCATAATCTCGAGATCGCAAAGACCGCCGACCGTGTGATTGTCATTGAAGATGGAAAAATCATAAGGGAGGGATAGGCATGGTTACTTCCATTATGAAAAAAGGGATAATCCGTGAGCGAAAGAAAAACAGACGGCAGACCATTGCCGTGTGGATCACAACCTGCATTGCCACGGCGTTGTTTGCCGCAGTTTTTTCCTTTGCTTCGTCCTGCCAGGCGGGACTGATCGAATATGCAAAGGATTTAAGCGGAGATTATGACTATGTATTTTACGATGTGCCGCGTGAGGAGGCGGATCACATTGTAAATAACCGCAAGGTTGCGACCGCATACCAGAGTGTCGGGCTGGGGTATGCAAAGCTTTCCGGCAGTAAAAATCCCGATAAACCGTATGTGTATCTGACCGCAATGGACAATCGGGCCATGCAGAAAAATGCCCTGCATCTGATCAAGGGACGTATGCCCAAAAACGATCATGAGATTTTGCTTTCCCGGCATATGATGACGAACGGTGGTGTGGAATATCGTGTGGGGGATACGATCACACTGGACATTTCCGAACGTGAGGATAAGAACGGGAATGTACTGACACAGTCGAGTGGTTACCGAACGGGAGAAAAACTGAAAAAGAAATTAACGGCATCTTTTCAGGTGGTTGGCATTGTGCAGCGTCCGAACTTTGGATTTGAGGAGTGGACAGCACCGGGCTACAGTGTAATTACATATCTGAATCCAAAGGGAGATAATATCCTGGAAAAGTACATGCAGCGCACGGATATTTATTGCAAGTACACGAAAGCAGGGCTGCGTGACCGGGCACAGACGACAGCGGATATTGTGGGTGTTACACTTACCCCCGGCGTACAGAAATTTCCGTTTATCAAAGATGAACGCATCACAAACCGCCAGATTAATGATCTGATGGAGCGGTCTCCGTACCGGTTTTATGAAAACTGGGGGCTGATAAGATTTGAGCGCATGGATATCGGCCAGTCGGCGTATCACATGCTCTATCTTGCAGTTGCGGTCACAAATGTTATCATTCTGGCAGCGGCGGTAAGCTGCATCGGTAGTAGCTTTGCTATTTCCATGGAGGAAAAGCGAAAGAGTTACGGCATGCTTGCCTCGGTCGGTGCCACACCGCGGCAGATTCGGCAAAGTGTGTATTACGAGGCATTTCTGACAGGGCGCACCGCAATTCCCCTGGGAACTGTGCTGGGACTGTTGCTTTCGACAGGCGGAATTTTTGCTATCAAAGCGTTGTTGTACGGGCAGAATACCGTACAGTATCTGCATGTTCATGTGGCATGGCAGATGCTTATCGCCGGTATCTTACTTTCGGCTGTCACTCTTGTTCTTTCCGCGCGCCGTCCGGCAAAACAGGCGGCAAAAAGTTCTCCGGTTGCGGCAATGCGCGGGCAGGCAAAGAAAAGCCGCCGGGCAAAAAAGCGGACGATCACGGCTGCAATCGCAGGATGTACGGCGCTTTTTATTCTGGTATCCTATTTTATGGGAGTACAGGCGATTTCGGTAGGACAAAGCAACCATATGTTTGACGATCATGCCAATGTTTCGGTGGATGTGCAGGGAAGCTGGGAGGTAAACCGGTCTGCGGTTTTGCAGAGCACAAAGGAAAAAAGCGTCACGGAAGCGGCAGTCCTGCGGACGGCGGCATATATGGTGAATACGAAAGAGGTACCGTATACACAGACGCATATCCGACGAAATGGAGCACCGGATCTCAAACATGAGACAACCGCAGTGATCCAGGTACTGGCAGTCGGAGAAACAGCGTACCGCAATTACCTGAAAGAACTGGGACTTTCCTATGAAACGGCAAAAGATTGTGCGATATTTTACAATGCGTATGCCGGGTACTGGGATGGAAAGGAAACCACATGGAAGGTGACAGATTACAAACCAGGCGACTGGATCAGGGGACAGTTCTGCCGCGAAGAACAGATGGAGAAAACACCGGACATGACCGATCAGATGCAGATCGCAGAAGTCACAACCAGGCGGCCGTTTGGTGTCGATACGTCGCAGAGCTATACAGACTCCGGAACCATCATTGTCAGTGATGCATGGCTTGATGCCCACGATCCGCAGGGCGGTGCAAAAATTACCGTAAAATACGCCAGTACCGATCCGGGAACGCTCACACAGGCACTGGAAAAAACCTATGATTTTTATCCGGAGGAAATCCGAAACCGCGATCTGCAGAACCGGGAAAACAATATGCTGTTGTTTGTAGATGGAATTGCACTCTATGGATTTTTGCTTGCAGTGCTTTTAATCGGTGTGACGAACATCTGTAATACGGTGCTGACCGATCTGTGGCAGCGGAGACAGGAATTTGTCATTCTGCGCTCGGTCGGCATGACACCGAAGCAGGAGAAACAGATGCTTGCAAAAGAGTTTTTCGGATATGGAAGGAATGGTATTGCTATAGGGCTTGTCATTGGAGGCTGTGCGTCTGCATTGTATTACAGGATCTTTGCCTCTGGTGTGCAGGGCGCGTTATGGTTTTGTGTTGCGGCAACTGTAGTGATTATGGTTGGACTCTTGTTGTTGTTTGCCGGCATGATAAGGTATGCAATGATGAAAAATAAGGACATGATTTTAGGAAGATAGGTTTTCTGTGAACAGAGAAAATTCTAATATCTGCGTCCAAATAATGCGTTCTAATAATTTTCAAGTTTCGGTTGAACATTCATATAGAACTCTTTATAATAAAAAGGGGAATGGCTGAAAAAGCCATTTTCCTTTTTTCATTAAGGAACTGAGAATAGAAAGAGGTAATGAATGAAGACAGCATTTCAGATTTTCCGCAGGGATGTGCGACGTCTGTTAAAAAACCGTGCCGCGACACTGGTTATGATCGGCGTATGTCTCCTGCCGTCTTTGTATGCATGGTTTAATATTGCCGCAAACATGGACCCGTATGCAAATACTTCGGGAATCAGGGTGGCAATTGCCAATTGCGATACAGGGGCCAAAACCGATGTAATCACGATGAATGCAGGCGATTCGATTGTTGAAAAACTGAAAGAAAACAAGTCGCTGGGCTGGCAGTTTGTCAGTGAAGAGAAAGCAAAAGAAGGTGTTCAGGCAGGAGATTACTATGCGGCAATCGTCATTCCGGAGAATTTCAGCAGTTCCCTGGTAAGTATTCTCTCCGGAGACCTGAAACGCCCGAAGCTGGACTATTATGTCAATGAAAAGAAAAATGCAATTGCACCGAAGATTACGGATACTGGTGCGACAACGGTGCAACAGCAGATCAACGACACATTTTCCGCCACGGCATCTTCGGCAGTATCAGAAATTGTAAAGTCTTCCGCAGACAGTATTACCAGAGGACTGGACGATACACAGTCGGAACTGACATCTGCCATTACCGAAGTTCAGAATAATTTAACGGATTATCAGAAGCTGGTAAAAGAATTTCAGAAAAAAGTAGATAAATCCGATGCACAGATCAAAGAAATCAAGGAGTCTTTAGATCAGGTGGATGAGGCAGCAAAGGACAGCTCTTCTTCTTTAAAAGAAACTTCTGCATTGCTGGAAAAAAGTCAGACGGCACTTGGAAAATTTTATAAACAGTTCTCCAATGGGCTGACCGGCGGGGAAGTTTTTCTGGATGAAGTTTCGTCCTCGGCTTCTAAGAGTCTGAATAAGTTTGAGATAAAGGCAGATAAGGCAAATCTTGCGGTTGGGGACAGTCTCGATACGATCACCCGGATCAATGAGAAAAATGCCCAGCTTCTCAAAGATCTGGAAAAGTTAAATCAGAATCTTGGAAAAGATACACAGTTATCAGCATCTGTCGGACAGAAAATTTCACAGCTGCAGACGCAGAGCATTTCTGCGCAGAAACTGGTAAATTCATTGAAAAGTGCAAATACCAGTATGCGGAAAGTGTTAAAGAATTCCAAAGATACGAGAAGTTCACTGGAAACGCTTGCAGAGGATAACCGTGAGAGTTTTCAGGACAGCCGGATTGATTTCAGCAAAAATATTTACCCGCAGCTGGATCAGTCACTGGAAGGTCTGGCAGATATAAGCGGAGATCTGTCAACAACCTTACATAGTATAACATCCATGACAAAACAGATGAGAGATCTGCTGGATCAGTTAAAATCTGCATTGCACAGCAGCTCCAAAGTATTTACACAGACGGGCAATGTCATGGGACAGGTGGATCAGAAACTGCAGAAAACGGTCACGGATCTGCAGACACTGCAGAATTCGGATATGTATCAGAATATCCTGTCACTGGAAAAGATTGATGCCAAAGATATTTCCAATTTTATGTCTTCTCCGGTAAACATAAAGACGGATGTCCTGTATGAAGTGGAAAATTACGGAACAGGAATGACCCCGTTTTATACAAACCTGGCACTCTGGGTAGGTGGACTGATACTGGTTTCTATTTTAAAACAGGAAGTAGACCGGGACAAAGAAGTGCCGGATTTTACACCGACAAGTGCGTATTTCGGGCGTATTCTGCTGTTCCTTATCATAGGACTGATTCAGGGAGCTATCGTATGTGCGGGAGATATTATTCTGCTGAAAGTACAGTGTCTGCATCCGGTAAAATTTATTCTTGCCGGAATGTTAACTTCCTTTGTCTATGTGAATCTGATCTTTGCACTGGCATCGACGTTTAAACACATGGGAAAAGCACTGGCGGTTCTTCTGGTAATTTTACAGATTCCGGGTTCTTCCGGAACGTATCCGATTGAAATGATGCCGGAATTTTTCCAGAAACTGCATCCGCTGCTTCCGTTTTCTTATTCGATCAGCGCAATGCGGGAATGTATTGCCGGATACTATCATCATACTTATAGAAGCAGCCTTGGAAAACTGCTGGTATTTTTACTGGTCGCATTGTTTATCGGGCTTGTACTCCGTCCGCTTCTGATGAATCTGAATCATCTGTTTGATGTCAGACTTGCAGAAACCGATCTGATGATCTGTGAGACGGATTCCAAAGGCAGGGATAATCCACAGCTGCAGCGGATTATGCAGGTGATTATGAAAGATGATGCGTGGAGAAAGAAATTAACAGAGAAAACACTCGCGTTTGAAAAATATTATCCGGTTATGGTACGCTCCGGATTTATCTGTATGATGGTTATACCACTCGTATTTCTGATTTTGATGTTTAGCCTGGAATCCAAACTGGTCTATCTGATTTTGTGGATCGTTTCTTTACTTGCACTGATTCTGTATCTGCTGATTGTGGAATATCTGCATGAAGAGATGAAAAAGAAATCTGTTTTGGGAGAGATGAGTTCTGAGGAACTGATGAAAATTTTGAAGGAGGAGAACAGCAAATGAAAAACATTCTGAAAATTTTCATCGACGACGTGAAACGGATTCGCAAAAATGTAATCGCAATGATTGTTGTCATCGGTGTCCTTGTCGTTCCGTGTCTGTATGCATGGTTTAATATTGCGGCAAGCTGGGACCCGTATAACAATACGGGAAATTTAAAGGTCGCGGTGGCAAGTGTGGATGAGGGATATACCGGAAGTCTGATTCCCCTTGAGATTAATGTAGGGGAACAGGTGATTTCCGCACTAAGGGAAAATACACAGATGGACTGGGTATTTACCAGCAAAGAAAAGGCAATGGAGGGGGTAAAATCCGGACAATATTATGCGGCGATTGTTGTTCCGGAGAAATTCAGTACCCAGATGATGAGTCTGTTTTCCGATCAGATTCAAAAGCCGGAAATTATTTACTATTCCAACGCCAAGGAAAATGCGATTGCACCAAAAGTGACCGACAAGGGTGCAACCGCGATCCAGAAACAGGTGAATCAGGTATTTATACAGACAATATCCGACACGGCAATGACGGTGTTTCAGTCGGTCTCTAATATGGCTGAGGCAAACGGAGCAGACCGGCTGGTGGATAATCTGATCCATAATCTTGGGGATGCATCGGATGACATGGATATGATTGCGTCCACGCTGGAAACTTTTTCAGGGATTACGTCTTCTTCCCAGTCCCTGCTGACTGCGTCTTCTGATTTTTTAAAAGAACTGAAAACAGAGTCTGCGGATGGAAAACAGGTTCTGGAAAATTCCAAAAAGACGTTTACCGATATGAAAACGACAATAAGCAGTGCGACCGAGAGCGTGGGCAAAGCACTGAAAGCAGGCCAAAAGGTATATTCTGAAATGAGCCTGCTTTGGGATCAGACGGTGGAAGATGGAATAAATGGCAGTGAGGATACAGCAGATACCCTTGTAAAAGCAGCAAAGACGGTGGATAAAAACATCAAGTCATTTACGACACTCCGGGATCATCTGATCAAGCTTTCGGAAAAACATCCGGAAACCGATTCCTCAATAGGACCTATGATTGAAAAGATCAACCGTTCTATTGAAAAACAGGAAGAACTGCGGGATGATCTGACCGATACTGCGGCTTCCATGAGGAAGTCCACAACCAGCCTGATCTCTGACAAGAAAGCTTTGGATGCCCTTGTAAAAGAAAATCAGAAACGCCTGCAGCAGATCAGCAAAGAATATGAAAAGGATGTAAAAGGAACTCTGCAGAACCTTGCAGATTCGATCGGTGAAACATCAAAAGACATTACCGGTCTGACGAAACAGATCAATGCAAGTACAAAGGGTGTTTACACGTTAACGGACACCGCAGGATCGGATCTGTCAGAAATACAGACCTGTCTGGATGATTCCGGTAAACTTTTACGCAAATCTGCAAATAAAATAAAAAAGATTACGGATAAGCTCACAAAAGCAAAAGACAACGGGGATTATGCGGATCTGGAACATATGATCTATGATAATAAGTCCGGGGTCAGTGCCTTCCTGTCGGCACCAGTGGAACTGAATACGAAGAAAATTTATCCGATTGATAATTATGGTTCTTCCATGGCACCGTTTTATTCGACACTTTCTATCTGGATCGGCGGAATCGTGCTGGTTGCAATGTTAAAAGTGACCGTTTCCGAGGAAAGCATAAAAAAGATGGGACTGAAAAATGTCAAAATTCATGAAATTTATCTTGGACGCTGGATCATATTTCTGATCCTTGGTCTGTTGCAGAGTACGCTGATTGCACTGGGAGATCTGTATTATCTTGGGATTCAGTGTGCGCATACGTTTCTGTTTTTATTTGGGTGCTGGTTTTCAAGCATAGTCTATGTCACGATCAGTTATACGCTGACGGTTTCATTTGGAGATATCGGAAAAGCAGGCAGTGTGGTTTTACTTGTTATGCAGGTTGCGGGAACCGGTGGAACTTTCCCGATTGAATGTGCTCCGAAATTTTTCCGGGCTGTGTATCCGCTTCTGCCGTTTACGCACAGTATGGCAGCCCTGCGGGAATCGGTTGGAGGCTGTTATGGGAACGATTACTGGATAGATCTGGCAAAACTTGGCATCTTCCTGGTGATTGCACTTTTTGTCGGACTTGTACTTCGTAAACCGATTATCCGGATGAACGAAGCGTTTACCGAACAGCTGGAGGAAACAAAAATAATTTAAGCAGGAAATGAGGGCAGAATTGTTTTATTTTTGCGCAGTAATGTGAAAGAAAATTCTGCGAAAATGCCGTATAATGCAGGTATTCAAATATGTATGAGAGAGGCAAGGAGGATATGGTATTGAATAAGGCATGGTGGAAAGAAGCGGTTGTATATCAGATTTATCCGCGGAGTTTCATGGATTCAAATGGAGACGGCATCGGGGATCTCAATGGTATTACAGAAAAATTAGAGTACCTCAAAGAACTTGGAATTGATGTGATCTGGCTGTCCCCGGTTTATCAGTCACCGAATGATGACAATGGATATGATATCAGCGATTATCAGGCAATCATGGAAGAATTCGGAACCATGGAAGATTATGACAGGATGCTTGCACGGGCACATGAGCTGGGAATTAAGATCATGATGGATCTGGTTGTCAATCATACATCCGATGAGCATGCATGGTTTGTGGAAAGCAGAAAGAGTGTGGATAATCCATACCGCGATTTTTATATCTGGAGAAAAGGAAAAGACGGAAAAGAGCCGAATAACTGGGGATCCTGTTTCAGTGGTTCGGCATGGAAATATGACCCACAGACAGATATGTATTTCCTGCATCTGTTTTCGAAAAAACAGCCGGATCTCAACTGGGACAATCCAAAAGTGCGGGATCAGGTATTTGAGATGATGAACTGGTGGTGTGAAAAAGGCATTGATGGATTCCGTATGGACGTGATCAGCCTGATTTCCAAACCGGAAGGACTGCCGGATGGAATTCCGGGAGAAACCGGATACGCAGACAGCGGTTGTGCGAACGGTCCGCATGTGCATGAGTATTTAAAAGAAATGAACCGGAAAGTGCTTTCCCATTATGATCTGATCACGGTAGGGGAGGCTGCCGGAGTGACGCTGGAAGAGGCAAAAAAATATGCCAATGCAGATGGCAGCGAACTGAACATGGTTTTCCAGTTCGAACATACCGGAGGCGGACCGGAGGCAGACAACCATTACGGTAAATGGGACAGCCATAAGATGCCGCTTCCGGTATGGAAGAAGATTTTATCCAGATGGCAGACCGGACTGGAAGGCAAAGCCTGGAACAGTTTGTTTTTATCCAATCATGATCAGCCGCGCTCGGTTTCCTGGTTTGGAAATGACAGTGAACAGTATCGGGAAATTTCGGCCAAAATGCTGGGAACCTGTCTGCATATGATGCAGGGAACGCCATATGTTTATCAGGGGGAAGAACTTGGCATGTGTAATGCTTATTTTGATCAGTTAGAGGATTACCGGGATATTGAAAGCCTGAATGCATACAAAGAGCTGACGGAAACCTGTGGAGTATCTCATGAAGAAATGATGGGATATTTAAAGCGGATCAGCCGCGACAATGCGCGCACGCCGATGCAGTGGGATGACAGTGCAAATGCTGGTTTTACCACAGGAACACCGTGGATTAAGGTAAACAGTAATTATCCAAAGGTCAATGCAAAACAGGAGATCAGCGATCCGGATTCTGTCTTTTCGTACTACAAAAAACTGATTCGCCTTCGTCATGAAAACGAGATTATCGTTTATGGTGATTACAAACTGTTAGCACCGGAGGATGAGGCATTATTTATCTATACCAGAATGCTCGGGACGCAGCGGCTGATGGTGCTTTGTAATTTTACGGAAAAAGAAGTTTCCATTCCGCAAGAAGTAACGGAACAGATTCCTGCAGATGCCAAGCTTTTGATCGGAAATTATTCCAAACAGAAGGAAGAAATGCTGCAGGCATATGAAGCACGGGTGTATGCTTATCATTTATAAATTTTAGAAAAGAAAAAGCATCCCAGGATGGTGTAAATGGATGGGAAAAACAGATTGACTTGTATGATTTTCGGGCGTAAAATCCCCTGTGGAAATACGAATTTTCACAGGGGATTATTTTATGGAAACCACAAACAGCAATTATTTCGGAACGGATAGATCGCTGTAAGAAAACACTGTCCACTTCACTTGTGGGAGGAATGGGGATGATGTTCATCGGAACGCTGGTTTTTAATCTGATTCCCGGACAGATGCTCCGTGTATTTACGA
>OMDK01000754.1_pt1 | contig 15047 bp, 15 predicted proteins | sample 1645201 | NCBI WGS metagenome assembly OMDK01 (sample SAMEA103958151, study PRJEB25191) | human gut metagenome
GATTAAAGTCATGTTTTGGAGAATTGGTAACGGCAACCACCAGTAACCACCAAAACGGCCCTTGTGAGCCTGTGAATGTGGCATCACACAGGAACTCGTTGGTCTGGAATATCACGTCATCTATATCTTCTTCAAGGAGATTGATGCCGAAGTCGGATAATATATTACTGTTGTCTGCCATATGCGTTTTACTCTAAATCGTTGCAATTTCTTGTCTCGTTTGGGGCGTTTTTGTCCCTCGCTGCCTTTTTTGCCCATTCCATTTTGGGCAAGATGCCCTCTTTCTTCAGTATGTCATAGAGAAACAACCGTCCTTTCTGTGTCCACTTGGTGTTAAGTGTGGTACATGGAACCCCTTCGTTGGTCATAAAATGGATGGTTTCGCTGCTCACATAGCATTTGTCCTTATATTCGGCATACAATATCCATTGTTCACCAACCTTGTATTGGATGCGTAGTCCGTGCAGTAATTTGTTCATTCGTTGTCCTGACATACCATAGTCCTGCGCTATTTGGGTGATGGTCATGGTACTGTGGATGATAATATCAAGTCCAGATAACTCACTTTCTTCTCCATTTCTCCGATGATTTGTTTCTGTGCCTCGCATTGCTGTTCCGCTTCCAACCGCTTCGCCTTTTCATCTTTCAACGTCGTTGCCAACTGTATTAAAAAGTCGGGCTCAGCGATGGCTCGCTCCAATGTGTCTTTGGTCATATATGCCCCATGCTTGCGGATGGTTGGCAATACCTCTGATGTCACCCATTTGCGGAATCTTTTTGCCTCGGGCTTTCTGCTGTCAAGGATGACATCATACAGTCCATCTTCTGTAACGAAGTTAACCATCTGAATACCACCGCTTGTTAAAAGGGGTTCGGTTAAAACGACCCCCTTTTCAAGTCGCTCTCTCACATTACCTTGACGCAAACCCAACATCTTGCATACATCGCCCAAACAGAACAATGGCGCATCAGGTGTTCCCTTAATGCGTATCGTTCCTAACTCCTCATTGTTGAAAATCTGAATATTATTATCCATGTCGTATTTTGTTTTATCGTTTGTCTAATGGCTTAGTCCTCCCAAGAAGACCCAGAAAGGCTTACCATACAAAAGAAATTTATCTTTTTACTGCCTCGTTCCATCTATTCTTTGCCTCGCTCACAATGCTTTCTTTATGCAACGTTCTTTCATGTGTTGCCGTAAGCAAGGTGCTGGTGCGTGATGCACTATGTAGTCGCACAAGGTAGCGCAACAGTGTTTCATTCTGCCTTACCACATCATCATAGATGCATAGGTATTCTTTCTTTCGCTGTGCATTTGGCATATAGGCATCTTTTGTGGCATTGATGGCGCAGTTGTACATATTGTAATACTCTGTCCAACGTTGCTTCTCATTGACTGTTCCACCAACAAACATTATGCGGTCTATGTTCTGTTTGAACCTTGCCATTGCTGCTTCTATCTTATTGCCTTCGGCTGTCCACGCCAAGTCTATCTGTCTGTCTGCCACATTCAATGCTTCTATCGCAGCTCTGCTTGTCAATGCGGAGTCTATATTCTCCGCATATGCCACCTGATTATAGGCGTTCAGACCTGCTACTGTACGATAGGTCAGCTTATTCTTGCTTGCTGCCGACTTTTTGTAGTTCTTGTGAAATGTCCAGTAGTATAGTTCTGGAGTCAGTGAACCTCCTCCAGTTTCCATCACCATTATCTGGTTCTTCTTCGCTGGGTCGTGATTATATGTCACGCCCTGGGCGTATGCTATATTGGTAGCCAAAACTCCAATTCCAACAATAGCAGTAATTCTTATTGTCTGTACCATCCGTCCTAACTGTTTATTGTTTTATTATTCCCTTTTCTCGTTCTCAAATCACATTGTTGGCTCCTTATGGCTTAATCGGCCTAAAGAGGCTTATCTCGGCTTATCACTATAAAAGGCATCATTCTCCTTTACTCAGTTTCCCTGCCTTTCGCCACCGTCCAAACGCATCATCCAATATCTCAGCCTTGGTCTTTGTCCGATACACTTTCTCTTTCCAATATCCCATGCGCACCTGCACATACCGCCAAGTCTCAATATAGGCTCTGTTCAAATGCCTCTCGATATTGTCCAACGAATTGTTGACTGCTTCCAATACCATTATCAAGTCTGAGGTGGAACAAGCTGCCGCTCCTGTAGCATACAGCACCAGATCGTTCACACTCTTGTATAGCTGTTCTCCATCTGCTGCTATTTGCTTGATGGCTTTGGCATTGATGGATAATAGCATGGTGTCAGCAAGGGCTATATGTTTGCGCTTCACCACTTTTCTGTTGAAGTCTTCTAATAACCGCTTGTAGTCGCTAATCCGTTCACTCACATTCTCGTATGTGTTTTTTACGTTCAGCACGGTGCGCAACGACTGGTACATCACGTCTATCACATCAAACGCTCTGGTGTATTTGTCCAATTCCACATTTAGTGTCTTGTATTCACCTGTCTCTTTCTGGCTATAGTCGTGCAGTAATTGGTTGCTGTATTCCAATGTACTTCGTGCCAAGAGCAGACTACGCTGTTTCTTGTGGTCATTGATATAGGCTTCCACACTCGACACGTCAAAGCCCCATTGGGCTCTTGCTGCATTGGGTAACAGTGTCAATAGCATTACTATCATCAAAGTCGTCCTCATCCACTTGCCTCCTTTCTGCCTCTGGCTCCATTGATCCAACGCTCATAGCATTCTTCCAATATGGTCTGTCTGCGTCCCATGTTATCGTCAATCTCTGGCAATGCACTTTTTAGTACATCTATGATGCTCCGCTTATAGTGCATCATCTTTTCCAATGATACCAAGTCAGCGTAAATCTTTGTGATACGGCTGTCCACTTCTCGTGCTATCTCCAGTCGGTCACTCGACCACAACAGATGTTTCACATCGCTGTTGGTTTGCTCTTCCATCGGGTCACTCTTGGCATATTCGGTAGTTATCTTGCACGATGGATATTCCCTTGCTATCTCGGATATTCTACGATTCACTTCATCGGCTTTTTCTTGCTCTGACTTGCTTCTGTCAAGTGTCATCACGTCTACCACACTGGTGTTGGTGTATTCCGATGTCAAGTCCCATGCTATCTGCATGATGGCACGGTGTACCTTTACACCAAGTACAATCTTGGGCTTTCTCGCTATCGACAATGTTGCTTTGAAGGTAACGATGCCGTTGATGTTTGGCACGGTTGCCTTACGTGTATACACGTAGCCATTCCACACTCCTTTGTCTTGCCAAGTGAGGTTATAGGCTGTCTTGCAATCGTTCATGATGGCTGGAATGTGATAGTAGTCATCGGTTGCCACGTCATTGTCCTTGCTTGCTTCTTCCTTGGCTTTTGCTATTTCTTGCTGCTTTTGTCGCCATGTCGCCAACTCCACATTCAGTTTGTCTATCTGGTCTTTGTTGGCATTGTATTGTTGGCGATAGACGGCAGCATCTTCTACACTGGAATTGGCTATCTTGCGAAGTAACTCCTTGTTTTCTGCTTCCAACTGTCCTATCTGCACCTGAAGCACAGCTACTTTGCTGTCGGCTTCTTGCTGCATTCTGTCAAACTCCGACAAATCCAAATTGCCTTCCGTTACGGTTGTCCTCATTGCGCATTCCTTGCTGTGTGCATTGAGCGACTTGCCACATTCGCTGCATTTGTATTGCGTTGTTCCTTGTCCCAAGGTCACACCGTCTGAGCATGTCACGCTGATGGTTACACTCTCGCATCCTTTCAGCTTGGCTGCATCGGTTGCCTGATAGTAGTTGCGTGTGTCGCTACCTATATAATAGGTGTAGCCTTCTTCATTGTCGTTCAGTTCCGACAGACGTGCTTGCAGTTGCGCCTTGAAGGTGTTTAAGTCCATTGAATAGGAGTCGAACACGTCCTCATAGACAGTTTCTTCTCTGTTCCAACTTTTTGTAACCGTGATGTGATAAGCGAATGCCTTTTGCTTCTGCTTTTTCTTTTTACTGATGATATAGCTGCTTAACCTATAGCTTATATTATAGTTATATCCGTCATTCAGATTGTTCAGCTGCTGCACCTTGGCTCGTGACCATCCGGCATGGTTCTCAGAGTTTTGCAGAATGGCTTCTCTCTGATTTCCGTCTGGATAGAAGTCGGGATCTTTGGTACTTATCCTATACCAGTGGTCGCCTTTCAATATACTGTTGTTGTCCGTCGGTGGATTATACTCCACAAGGGTTTCGGATCCTCTGTCCCTACGGTAGATATACCAGCGCTGGGTGTAGTACTGTCCATTTGCCTCACTCATATAGTCGGTTATCCACGACGTGAGATTGTAGTCGGCGATGTTGAACAGTCCTGCTACATTGTCTTTGCCACCTATCATATTCAATAGGGTACTTCCCACATCTTTGTCAAATTGCTCAAACAGGTCGTTATAGCTATTGTATATGTCTATGACCTTGCCCACCTTGCTGTTAAACACTTCTTTGAACGCACTTTTCTGCAACAGTGCGTCACCGATATTGGTCATGCCTGATGTGGCAAGTCCCACTCCCATATTGTATAGGTTGTCGATGTCTGCCGTCAGATTGTCCACCGTGAAGTTTCCCGGTACTTTCGCCAAATCATTCAGCATTCCTTTCCAGTCTACATTGCCGATGTCCGACAGTTTCAGTATGGCTGCTATCTCTTTGTTGATTTCCAGAAACTGTATGTCTGCAAATGTCAAAGTAGAGTTGGTGACGACACTTTCAAACTGCATACACAAATTCTTTGTATCATCGCATACCTTTACCAGATAACTTCCCCAATACAAAGCGGTCTGAGGAGAGTGGAGCATCATCTTCGAGACTGTCCATATCTTTGGCATTATCTTATGACTCACCATATTGTAGATGCGCTTGTAATAGTAGTTCTCCGTGTTGCTGTTCCACAATCCCAAATCGGTCATCGCCTTGCGTTCCAAAAACTTACTGGCGAATATCCCTGCTGCCGCCAACTCTGCTGCATTGTAGTGCTTCAAGATTGCACCTACCTGCTCGCTGTAATAGCCTTCTGCCACGGCTTCCGCTCCGAAAGCTGTAGCCATTGCTGCCACTGTTTCCTTGTCGTAGTTCATGCTGTGAAACTGAGCACAGGCTTCATTGGTCCATACACAGATTGTCAGCATGATGATTAGAAGTCGTTTCATTCGTTGCTATTGTTTTGTTTATAATTACACTGACATGTCAGCGTCTTTGTTTTGCAAATTCACAAACCACTATTACCCCAGAAAGGCATAAGGAGGCTTAGAAAGGCTTACCCTTAGAAGAGGTTCCAATATTCAGCACTTTTCCTACTTCGTTCACTTTTTGAGCGAAAGCCAATGACTTGCTGATGCCACTTGCATCCCAATCCCTGCAATATGCTTCGATGGCTTGCTGATGATTGCATCCTAACTTTCGTTTGTACAGTTTCAATGCTTCCTTCTCAGCTCGCTCCGTGGTATAGGTCATATAGCACTCATGTGGTTCTTCCACCCCATACACGGCACTGGTTTGTCCGCGTCGGATGAATACCTCACGGAAAAAGGCGCGTCCTTCCTTGTTGTCAAGTCGGTTAATCGTAAAAATCTTCTTACAGTCCACATCCGTCAGTCCGAGGATGGATTTGATTGTATCAAAACGCTCTCTGAACTTGCTTTGGTCTAGCAACATCACCACGTCGGAGTTGTTGATGATGGCTTCTTTCACGATTTCACTGCCGATAATGTCTTGTATCTCCTGAGTCACCACACCTACACTGGCCCAGAACTTACGGGCGGTCTTGTACAGATACTTGATGTACTCTGCCATCATGGGCGATGCGATGGCTTTCCACGCCTCCTCGATGATGAGCATCTTGCGGTTTTTCTTGATGCGCATCTTTTGCAGAAACACGTCCATGATGATAAGTGTGACAAGAGGGAAGAGTAGCGGGTCGTCCTTGATACTGTCGATTTCAAACACTATGAAGGTCTCATCGAACAGACTGCTGTCCATGTTCTCGTTGAGTGTCAACTCGTGACTGCCTCCTTTGTAGAACTCTTTTAACAGATAGTTGTAGGATGCCAAGTCGATTCCTCGCAGTCCGTTCTCATCACAGATTTCCGGTATACGTCTTGTACTGAACTCATAGAAGCTGTTGAAACACAAACGACCAATACTGTCTTTTCCAAAGTGTGCCTCGTAATACTCGTTGATGACTTGCTCAATGAGTTTGTCTTCTGTCTTTGTTACCGTACCTTGACTGCCTTTCCAAATCAGCATGACAAGGTTTTTCAAAAAGCCTAATTTCTCGATGTTCCATTCTTCTCTCTTGATTTGGAAGGGGTTCATCGTGATGGGGTGCTCTTCGGTATACGAGATATACTTGCCGTTAAAGTATTCACACAGTCCTTCATACGAATTACCTGTGTCCACCAACACGATGTCGGTATTCTGCTCATGGGCTTGGCGTACCATGGAATTGACGTAAAAACTCTTGCCGCTGCCTGAAGGTCCGAGCACAAAGAAATTGCTGTTGTCTGTCAGCTTGTTCTTGCCTTCCTTTCCCGATATGTCTATGGCTACTGGCACTCCTTGTCGGTCGGTATAGTACACTTTGAAAGGTGTGTCCTCGCTATGTGCTATCTTCTCCTTGTACATCATACTGACGGCTGCATCCGATAGGGTGAGGAAACGGTCGTAGTCTTCGCTCATTCCGAAACAGTTGCCTGGGAATGAGTTGACGAACAGCTCCAGTTGGTTGTATGCTCGCTTGGATATGTGGATGCCCATGCGCCCGAATGCGTTTTCTATATGGTTCGTACACTTTTGAATATCTACATTGGGTGCCACGGTTACTATAATATTATAATGTGTATAGACGAGTTGTTTGTTTTCTCTCGCTATCACGTCCTGCACTCGCTTAATGTCTTCCACTGCAATCAGGTTGCTTGGGTTGGGCATCGAGGCATGGCGGTTTTTCTTCTTGTCCAATACTGCCAACTCTTTCTTTTGGTTGGGCATGAAGATGATTTGGTTGTACACCACCGACTGCACTCCTGGTATATTGTCTACTACCGATAGTAGGTCTACTGGCATACTGGTGTTGTTTACTTCCATATTGGTATATGGACGGATGACACTGGGTAGATTGGCGCAGTCCACATCTACCAGACTGTACACTTTACAACGTCTGTCGCCCATACCGATGGTCTCTTCATCCACCTTGAAGCCTGTCATACTTACGGTCTTGTCCCGAAAGTTCATGGCAAAGAAACGGTCTACATATTCCTGCGTCTCTTGCTTGCCGAGGAAGGATGCTTTCAGTCCAGCATCTTTCAACTGGTCATGTACCTTGCGAACCTTTACCATGAAGTCGCGCCACTTCTTATGGTCAAAAGAGAACAGACTGCTCTTTTTGTTTTCTTGAGTAATGGTCAGATAGGTACTGCTGTCTGTGTATTCACGTCCTTCGTAATAGCGGAAGTAGGCTTCCGACAAGAACTCATGCTTGTCAGTACTCTCGTCCTTAAACTGTTTGCGTGTAAACACGTCTTGCTTGTGGATGGCATAGCCTTCGCCTAAGGTCTGACAGATAGCGGTGAAGAGTTGGGTGAACTCATAGTAGCTGTCAATGTTGGCGGAGTATTTCTGCACTGGATTTTCCATACGCAGTATGGCTGAGTAGTCACCGTTCTTGGTATACACCACACCGATACCGTCCACTTCCTCCACCGAGAAGTAGATGTCCTCGAATATCTTTTTCCGTTTGCCTCCAGTACCGAAGGCATATACGGATGTTGCCATGCCGATACATAGTGCAATGAAAAACAAGATGACGTATAGTATCATTTCTTTCCTTTCTGGTTATTCGTTATTATCTCTGTGGCTGTTCTTTTGCATTTCTTTCCTGCGTTTTGTTCTCAGGAAGCAACAAATAAAGGTAGGCTCACTCTTTCTTCCGTCGGAGCGAACCTACCTCGTTCAACATGCAATCAACCCAACAACTCTCATGATGGTTCTTCTTTTGATTTCCTTATCAGAAGCTCTTGCTATGGGCGTAGATATACACTCCTTGGTCGCTCTTTTTGGTATGCAGTCCCTTCCGCTGTTTGAGGAAAATGAGGGCAGCACCTGTGGAAATGGCAAATACAAGCACCACGAGTCCTACAACGAATTCCAACAAACAGTAAGCGATGATGAAACCTACAATGGCTCCACCTGCCGTACCTGCCGCCCAATAGATATAGCGTCCTTGGAATCCCATGAATTCAAGCGGTTTTTGCAATCCCTTGAACACGGGGAAGTCCGCATAGCGTTCTTCTTTATCTGCGTCCATAACAATAGTTTCTTTGCGTTGTCACTCTCTTTTTTACAATCTCACTTCTTGCTGTTGTTCGGATTATGTGTCATTATCCGATACCGAAGAACAGAGGCAATGCCTGGGCTGCTGCAATCAGGAAGATACATGCGCCAACCACCATCATAATCTTCTTCTTGACGTCCTGCTCCTCGTTGTTCATGCTGATGTACACCGAGATAGCACCCACTACAGCTACTACACCTGCAATGGCATAGCACAATTTCACCACGATGGGCACATACTTGGCGATTTCCTCCGTTACCTGCGTCAACGCTGTCGTGCCGGCTGTGTAGTCACCTGCCGAGTTCTGCGCCATTGCTGCACCACAACCCACCAAGAGCATAAGTGCCATTGCCTTTAAACGTCCAGAAGACATCACATTCTTTGCCTTCTTCTTCAAATAATTCTTTGTCTTGTTAAACATTCTGTTTCCTTTTGTTTGTTAATCGTTACTTTTTATATACTCGTCTGCAGTTGAGTCTGTTGTTATCCTAAAATCTATTTACCTGTCTGATACCGTTATCCTAAATCTAACACCTACCATATCTGATACCCGAAGAATGCTGGAAACACGATAGAAGCTCCAATGATGAACAGACATGCGCCTACTAACATCATAATGGATTTCGTCACACCGTCTTCTCCTGTGTTTATCTTGATATATATCTGCAATGCTGATATGACCGCTACTATGGCTGCTATGGCATAGAGCAGATAGAGCACATACAGCATCATTGTCACCACGTAGTCGTGCATGCTTGCCAGTGCGTCCGCTCCCCAACTATAGTTCACACCGCCACACTTGGCACTTGCTCGAATGGGGATGCCCAACACTAATGCGGACAAAGCCCAATGAAACCGTTTCATTTTCATAGTTCATTCTTCACCATTTGCCATTTTAGCTTCGGATCTCGCATAATCATTGCCGTGTATAGTTCTTTGTCGGTCAGTGGATTGGACATATACGTTTCCGTTTCTTCCAACTGTTCCTCCATCTTTGCTTTCAATTTCTCAAAAGCACTCTCTTTGTCTGTATCACCTGATTCTCCAGATGAAGCATTTTTTTCATTGCCGACATAGTCTCCATTCACTCTGTCGGATTCTTCCTGTCCTGCTTCGGCAATGTTATCATTGTAGCCATTCGGCTTATTCGCAGCTTCTCCCACACCATAGTCTGCGACCGCATCCACCTGTGTGTCATAGCTGTTTCCACCAATACTGAATCCTCCGTTGTTTTCTTCTACGGTGATGCTTTCCTCTGCATCAGCCATATTGCTAACGTCAAATACTTCCTCCGTTGTCTTGGCATCATCCTTCTTGCCATAGAGGTCTTTGGTGACTATAACAGCGTAGTAGATGATGTATACCGCTGTCAATACAAGTACGAATATCAAGTATGAACTCATTTCTTTTAAGTTTGATTATACATTGTTGTTCCTATTCTCTCTTGTCGTTTTCTTTGACTACCCAACAAGCAATTCTCATATATGATGTAATCGGCTTGAAGGGTTAGGAAAGGCTGCACATACCCACAGATACAATATCTCTTTTGTCCATGCCGTTTGGTTGTGCGCCCTTCCGAAAACGGTTGCAAAGAAACTCCGAAAGATTGGGATAAAAGAAAAACAGCCCCATCGAGGACTGTTTCTTAACATCAATTGTAGATAAAAACAAAATCAAACTTGATTTTCATACTTGAAAGCGTATGACAGTGTGGCAATGCCTTATTCCAATAATGACATTGTTTATGTCTATTATAAATGTCTTATAATGTGCTTTTCAATAAGAAAAAGGATAGACGATACGGATATAAACAAAAAAAGACGGATCCCATCGAATAGTGATGAAACCCGTTTTGTCTTTTTATAGTGCATATCGAAGCGAAAGGTGCATTCGTACACACTTCTTTCATGGTGCAAAGGTACTCATTTTAGAAACGAATAATCCTTGCACCAACCTTTCTTATATAAACCTATTCAACTCTTCAACAAGTTTGAATACCGTTGTTGAAGATACAGCTTGCGATGGCGGTGTACTGCCGAACTCTGCCAATATCTTTCTTGCTCTTGATATGGCTTCTGGCTGATATGGCAACAACATTCCATAGATTCTTGTTGTGAAGTTGTCCTTCTTGCTATACTTTACTTTCATCTGCTGGCTAAGCATTTGCTCGTAATCATTTCGATGGATGTAGCCACGATATATATTGAAATGCAGCAAGAACCAATACTCAAATGCTTGATTGCTATATGCTACCTGAAATCCATTGGACTCTGCCAAGCGTATAGCTTCGTTGAAGTCGTGGTTTGAGAAATCGTCCTTGTCAAATACTACCCAATATTGATCGAAATTATGACCTTTTCGCTGTTCCTCGTTTCTGACAAATACGGCTTCTTGAACCAGTTTGATGGTATTTAGTCCTTTTCCCAATGCCTTTACTGAAGCTGATGTCAAACGAAAAGCGTTGAAATAATCTGGTTCTGTATTCACGCCTTCGCAGATAATCAAGAACGATTGCTTGATGTCTCTGTAACAGGAATGGCGTTTCAGACTTCGTTCCTGTCTTGGATTATATCTTGCCATTGTCAATCCTCCTCATTTACAAACAACTTGGAAAAATCACCTATAATGGGCGTTCCTCCATACTTGCCTTCAAGATATTCTTTCTCAAAAGACGCATTGTTTCTTACTTTGTAGTCTGCAAGAGAATACAGTTTGGTAGCACCGTATGTGTCTTTCTGTGTAAACCATACTTGGTCTCTCCGCAATATTTTGGCACTCAGGATATTTGTGTCGTGGATGGTGAATATCAGCTGGGCATGATGCGGATTGGTTACCTTTGAATTGAACAACTCAATGATTTTACTTGTCAACTTGGGATGCATCTTGCTGTCAATCTCGTCAATCACCAGGCGTTTGCCACTGTCCAAGGCATCTATGATGGGATAGGCTAACTGAAAATACTTTACCGTTCCCTCTGACTCGTTTCTTTCAAACGGAAACGAAACGGTCTGCGTCTCTCTTCCATCGTCATCATATTGCACATGACTACTGACGACTTCATCATTCACCTTATATATATCCTCTATACCCAAATCGGCAAATCGTGAGAAATCGACTATGCGTTTACGTATCTTGGGGTCATCCAACTTGATGGCTGCTCGTTTCCACATCATTTCATCATCATGACTGGTGATTATTGACGTGTCGTTCAGCCAGTTCACGATGCTGACAGCAGTCTCGTCATTGAATTGTGCCGCAACAGAAACAAGCAGTGCATTGTCGCGCACCATCTTATTGGCGATAAGGTTTTTCGCAATCGCACAAGAAGGATGAACATTGTATGTATCTTTCTCACGATACAATAACTCCACTTCTTTTGCACGCTTCTTGTTGTTTCTACGATACAGCCACTCCTTATGCACCTTGTTGCTGTCTACCTCAAAGCCATATCGGAAGATATACGCTGTATTGCAAAACACGATTTCAAACACTGACGGCTCTTTGGCAGTCGCAGCATTGAGCATAAAACTCTCTACATTCAAGGTCTCGCCAGCTTGTAGCTCCTTCATGGAGTTTATGACAAGCCATTTGAATGTTGAGAACGCTTTTGCAAAATTGGATTTACCTGACGCATTGGCACCATAAATGGCAGCCCCATGAAGTACTGCAGGGATAGCGTCACCCATTTCCGTCATAGAGTCTGTTTCTGGTATCGCTGTCTCCTTCAAATTGGTGGTCACCAAAGAGAGGGTAGACAGTTCCTTGAATGACAAATAATTGCCTACTGAAAACTGTACAATCATAAAGATAACCTTTGAATATGTAATATTTTTGCAAATATACGGGTTTTCTTTTGAAAATGCAAGAGTTTGTCGCTTTATTACTTTATTCATAATGACTTTTTATCTGTAAACAATGTTCAATGAGGGCTCAATGTTCAATTCCATTGAACAAAGACCATTCATTGAACAAACTTCCAAACATTCCTACCGCTTTTTCCCTCGCAGTAAGTCATTCAGATCCTTATACTCACGATACCTTGCCGACTCATCCTTTACCTTTCCCCCGAACAATCCGATGAATGTCTCCACAGTCTTTTGCCCGGCAATGTCGTTGTCGAGATAACAGTGGATTTCTTTGTATGGTTCCAGATAATCCATGGACTTTCTCAGGTTGGCAACAGAGTTCATCACTAACACATCAACCATACCATCCACACAGATTTCCGTATTGCCTTTCTTGCGCAATGTCATATACGACAGAAAATCCATAAAGCCTTCAAAAACACATATATGTTCCTGAGTCATTCCGTTGGTATGATAAAAGACAGAAACATCCTTGTTCTTGATACATCCCTTGTAATAGGGATTGCGTACCTCAAAACCACCAGATTTATTTGGAAATGCGATAGCAAAATATTTCTTATTTCTCAATGTATAGTGAATCTCCTTGCAGAAAGTTGTGGCGATTCCAATATCAACACCTCTTGATTGGAGATAGGATGTTAGGGCATAGTTCCTTAGTGGCATCACTCGCAAATCAATCATATCATCTTCTACTTCTACGCTTGTATACGATGGACGCACCTCTGTCTTTTTCTCTTTTACCAGACCATTGCTATCACGTTCTATCATAGTCAGAACGGTATGTATGTCATTGGTGTTATACATACGTTTGCCCAGCTCTATCAAATCACCGCCTTCTGCAATTCCAAAGTCATACCATTCATGGAGATTGTTATTCACTACAAACGAAGGTGTTTTCTCTTCACGCAATGGTGAGCGGTACCAATATTGCCCTCTTCGGATTTTGGCATGGGTATATCCCATATTTTCAAGATAATCCACTATGCTTATTTTCTTAGCTTCTGAAATATCCATTACTATTACTTGCTTTTTATTCCATATTTACTACTTGTCAATCACTTTATTTGCTTCACTTACTATAGGCATGCCCATAAAGTAAACGAAAACCCGAAGTGTTTTCAGATAGATTTTCTGTAACACCAGATTATGGACTTTATGTCCCAAATTCACTTTATTTGCTTTATCCTCTATAGGCACACTCATAAAGTAAACCATATTCCGAAGTGTTTTTAAGCCCGCTGCGTCTTGTCACATATGGTCTTTTTAGGGACTTCAAAAACACTTCATTTACTTCATCCTCTATAGGCACGCCCGTAAAGTAAAGTGTTTGCTAAAGTGTTTTATTCGTCCTCCTCAAACAGTTGCACGTTTGTTGGAATTTCTCCATAATAGAACATCTTGTCGTATCGCTTCACCAACTTCAAGTCGTTCATCAAGTACTGCAACACCTTCACCATCACACTTCGACCTCGCTTGAACCCTATAGCCTCGTATGCAGGTATCATTGCCTGAATGGTCTTCTCAAAACCCTTGATAGGCTTACCAGCAAAAGCTGATGCCAAAGCCTCTTCATGCTGTTCTATGGTTAGGTCGGTATATTTAAGCGGTACGGTTTTGCTATGTTCGTCCTCAGAACTATCATAATCGGTTGCCAGTTCTGGCAATCCCTGTTCGTTTACAGTGAATGCAAACGGATTGAACTCTTTCTCTCTGATGTGCAGCGCCTTTACCTCACTGATGTTTGGGTTATTGGTATTCTTGCTGATAACAAGCACTGTTTCCGCTTTGTTGTTCATTTCAGTTCCGATATGTCCACGCACATTATTGTCCCCCTTGTTCAAATGGAGAACACAATGAATATGGATGTTGTACTTGGATGACCATTCCATCATCTTGTTGATTACTTCTACCGATTCTGCTGCATTGTTGATGTCAAGCAGCAAGTCTCTGATGCCATCAATGATTACAAGTCCATATCCTTCGTTATGGCTCAGTGCATAGTCTATAACCTCAATCCTTACGGCAGGGGTGTACTCTCTCAGACAGATGAAGTCAAGGTTCTCGTTGTCCGTAGCTGTTGAGAGTCCCGCCAATTTCAGAATACGTTCCAATACATTGTGGCAATGATAGCGGCTCTGTTCCGTATCAACATAGAGGATACGTCGTTTACCTTCAGGCAGACTGGCATGATAGTTCAATACCTGACCATTTGCCAATGATGCTGCAACCAATGCTGAGACGTTAAAAGTCTTCTTCGCTTTCGCTTTACCTGTCGAAGCACTGAAATTACCCAAAGTCGCTATTGTTGAATTGTCTATCCATATTATCTGAGGCGGCGTACTATAGGTATCTGTCGCCTTTATCAGTGCGTCCTTCAAAATCTGTGACAGACGCACATTCTGTAGCTCTTCGTTGATTATCATGTAGCTGTTCTCTTTACTGCTTGTTTCGTTTGGAGTAGCGTACCCTCGCAAAATAAGGCACACGCTTGTTCTTCTTCTGTTCTTCTTCTGATGCTGCATTGGCTTCTTCGCGTCCCATGCCACAGCCTTCATCACCAATGATATTTCCCAATGTAGGCACGTTGTTCTGTTTGAGCCAAGCATCCAGTTCCGTCTTATCAAAGTACAGCATCTTGCCTCGTGGCTTGTAGTGCGGTATTTCCTTACTTGATGTCAGTTTATACAGCAGACTTTCCGAAATGCCGAGATAAACACACGCCTCCATAAAGGTCAATACGTTCTTGGTTGTGTAGATATTCTCCTCTAATAGAGTCAGACGTTCCAATAGTCCCTCTATAGGCTCCAACTTTTGGAGCA
>OMDK01000778.1_pt1 | contig 14656 bp, 10 predicted proteins | sample 1645201 | NCBI WGS metagenome assembly OMDK01 (sample SAMEA103958151, study PRJEB25191) | human gut metagenome
AAGAATCAAAAATGGGCTGAAGAAAATAGCAGAAGATCTGGACATCATCACTTACAATGATGAAAACTACAAGTAGTTGATGATGATTAATACTAGGAAAGAGATTTTGGTTGGAAATAGAGGGTGCGTCATAAGACCATGACGCACCCTCATATAACTATCATTTAGTGCTCGGAATCGCTGCGATTTGCAGGAGGCAAGCCATCAAAGGTCTACGCCTGATTGTTGGATAGGACCACTAGGGGAAAGCTTACTGCATGACTATCACCTCGAAGATGGGGCTATTACTCATTAAATTCTTCTAAGAATTGTTTTCTTTTTCCTCTAATTCGTAAGTCTTCTAACTCATAAATTGACTGGGAAAATCATACATCGAAATAACAACACGATATTCGTCTGTCTTTTCAAACTTCAACTGAACAGAATAATAGCGAATCAGCTCTTCATAAGAAGTCAAATCGGCTGCAAATAAGAATACCTATTCACAACCTACAATTTTCAACAATTCCTGTATTTTTGGCACTTGCTTGTTGAACTCGCGATTGATTTAGCTCTCAAATAATGCCTAAAAGATATAAAAAAATACATGAGAAAATGCTTTTGATACGTCATCAGGTAAATTGCAAGTAACCATCTCTCTTGCAAGCAATAAAAAACCTCCAATCAAACCAAGCGATTGGAGGTTTCATTTCTATCATCTACAGCAACCAGGCAGTAAAAACACTACCGGCTGCACCATTTCATACATTATCGGCTCAGCCAAGCCTCCGGATTGAGCTTGGCAGTCTCCTTGCGAAGCTGGAACTGGAGGAGGTTGTCAGAACCCACGGCACCCAATGCCTGGCGGGTACTTACCTTCTGTCCCTTATGAACGCTGACCGATTTCAGGTTACAATATACCGAGATGTAGGCACCATGACGAACCAGTACATTCCACATGCCACCATAACCGAAGACGGCACTCACCTCACCATCGTAGATGCTACGAGCCACACAACCCGGTTTGCCCTGAATGTTGATACCCTTGTTGTCGAGGGTAACACCCTTCAAGCCCTGTACATTATACTGTCCGAAATGGCTGACGATGCGATAACCGCCGCTGATAGGCATTGGGAGACGACCACGGTTTGCCTCGAATCCGCCACTCAGCATACGGTCTACCGAACTCAAGGTAGCCTCCTCCTGCGCCTCCTTCTTGGCAGCAGCAATCTCACGAGCCTGGCGCTCCTCGTCCGCCTTAGCCTTCAACTCAGCAGCCCTTCGTTCAGCTTCAGCCTTTCTTGCCACCTGTTCAGCAGCAGCCTGACGTGCAGCCTGTTCTGCTGCAGCACGCTGGGCAGCCTCGGCAGCAGCACGCGCCTTAGCCTGCGCCTTGGCCTTAGCCTTCGCTTCAGCCTGAGCAGCCGCTTCTTCCTGAGCCTTTCTTGCAGCCTCAGCAGCCAGCCTTGCCTCTTCGGCAGCCTTTCTTCTTGCCGCCTCGGCAGCAGCTTCACGAGCCTTCGCCTCAGCAATACGACGTGCATTCTCCCTGGCAGCAGCCTCGGCAGCAGCCTTCTTACGCGCCAATTCCTCAGCACGTTTCTTGGCGGCAGCAGCTGCAGCAGCCTTCTTCTTAGCCTCGGCAGCAGCACGGGCACGAGCCTTGGCTACTTCCTGGGCAATCAAACGGTCAATCTGGGCATTGATTGCCGCATCCTTCTGACGCTGGTCGGCAATCACAGCCTGAATGGTCTTCTGCTGCTTCTGTAGTCCGTGTACCATCTCCTGCTGTTGGGTCTGCTTGCCTTCGAGTGCAGTCTTCTCCTGCTTGCCCTTATATAATAAGGTGTTCTTGTGTCCCTTTACGTTTTGCAGCTGCACATGCTTCTCGTTCACCTGCTTCTGCTTTGCCTTTACAGCCTCGCCCTGCACCTTCTGATAGGAAGAATACTGGCGGATGAAGGAAAGTCGGCGATACATCTGGGTAAGATTCTTGGCACTGAAGATGAACATCAGCTTGTCCTGTACAGTATGATGACGGCTCATATAGCGCATGGAACGGATATACTTGTTCTTTCTGTCCTGCAACTGCTGCTGAAGGGTTTTCAGCTGCGCCTGCAGGATACCGATATTTCCGTCGATATGATGAATATCCTTCTGGATGCCATCAATCTTCTTCTGACTCTGGTCTATCTCACCGTTCAATATCATCAGGTCTTCCAGTCGCTTCTTCACATCCGCCTGATTCCTGCGGAGCGCCTGTTCCTGCTCCTTGATTTTCTTCTGGATAGACGCACGCTGTCCCTGCAATCCTCGGATAGAAGCATTGCTGTAGGTAGCCACCTTGCGTTCTGCCCTGGTAGGGGCAGCCTGCCTTACCGGTCTTTTTTTTCTGTTCTGAGGCTTGGCAGCCACTGCGGTCTTTCTCACTGGTCGCTTCTTCTGCACCTGTTTCTGGGCATAGGGAGCCAGCGAGAATACCAGAGCCATCATTAATAATAGGATACGTTTCATCAGATACTCATAATTTTGCGAAGTGCTTCTTCAGGCGAAACCTGCTTGTATTTCTTTGAAATTTCGGTCTGAGTACTCCAGTTACTATCTGTCTTCACCTCGTTGAGATTGAGGATAAGTTTCATTTCCTGCTTCTTCTGGGTTGCAGTAGTCATAAACGACATCACCTGTGTTGCCGGAAACATCTTCACGCCCACACTCTTGAACTTGCTGTAGTCTACATGCAGACGGGATGTGCCATGCTGCGAGCTCTGATAGTTGACATCAGCCGATGTGATGCGCCCGTTCTCGCGGCTGGTATTCCAGGCATAGGTCATATAGCCATTCTTGACGGTTACCGGAACCTCGTTGCCGGCAGCATTCAGGTTGACGTCAAACTTCTTGAGGTTTGACTTGGTCACCTCCTTTTCGCCCGGCAGAATCAGCTGATTCCAGAACAACGCCTGCAAGGTATAGAACGAGATGCCCTGCTTCTTCAGGAAATCCACCTGCGTATAGTCTGCCTTGACATACTGCTTGTGATAACGGTCCAGAATCAACACATAATCAGGAGCAAACTCGAGACGCCCCAACTCACTACCCAGGAAAGGCATGAAGATCTGGATACGCACCAGCTGGTCCTTGCGCATGCTCAACTTGGCAGGAAAGCTCACTTCCTTGTCTCCCATCAGGATGGTGAAATCCATCTTGCCCACAATATCCTTGGCGTAGACCTGATTGTCCGAAACCATCTGCAGGAAAGCACGCTGGCTGAAGCTTTCACCCTGCTCGTCTGCCTTGACAGATGTCTGCTGCTTGCCGGCATCAACCTTGCCGGTTCCCTGTACCTGTCTGCTGGTTCCGCAAGCAGCCATCAGCATCATGGCAGCTCCGGCACCCATCAACATCCATTTATTCTTTTTCATCTCTTTCTACCTTTCTTAATGATTTTCTTCGTTACCGATTCCTTCTTTGCCGGTCTGTTACGACGCAGCAGTTCATCCTCGGTAATATATTGTCTATTGTTTATTTTCCATTTCAGAACAGCATTCTGTCCATCGCCGTCCAGCGCCTGCTTCCAGTATTTCATGGCGTCATCTATCATTCCGTTCATGGCATAGATGTCGCCGGCATGTTCCAATATCGTACTGTTATTCTCGGTAGAATCGCTGTTCTTGAGAGCAGCATCAATATAAGTCTTGGCATCGGCATAACGCTCTTCCTTGAACAGGATCCATGCATAGGTATCCAAATAAGTGCCGTTGTTAGGTTCCGCCTTCACGGTCTTATAGCTCATTGATTCTGCCTTATGCAGGTCGATGCCTTCCTCGCTCATGTAATAAGCATAGTTGTTCAGCGCCATCACATTGTCATCCTTCCATTGCAGACAGGAGTCGTAAGCCGCATAAGCCGCCTGCTTGTCCTTCTTCTTGTAAAGGATGTCGCCCATGACGGCATAGAGATCAGAAACCAGGTCAGGAGAAACATCGGCTCTTACCTGTGCCACGCCCTGACGGAATTCATGGAGCGCCGCATCCTCATCATTTTTCTGATAATGCGCCATTCCACCGAAGTAATAGAACACCATTTCTTCCGGATTATACGCATGAGCCGCCTTGCTCTGGGCGATTACCGATGTATAATCTTTCTGATTCCAGAGCAGCTGCACCAGCTGCAGTCTGGCATTGACATTATCCGGTGCGATGGCAAGCACCTTCTCGTAAGCCTTGCCGATGATGCTGTCCGGCATCTTCTTCAGACTCATATAGGCAGCACGCATTTCTGCCACATCAGCCGATGGCTGCGGCACATCGAGCACTTTGTCGAAGAGCGCCACCACCTGGGTGGAATCGCCACCATGGGTCTCATTGTCCTGGATAAACGAACGGAACATCATCACCTTGGTTTCCAGATCCGTCTTCGGACTGAGCAGTATTTTATCCAGCATCTGATGAGCCTGGTCTTCCTGCTGGGTTGCCTTGTAATAGTCGTAGAGCGACATCTGGGCATAGGAATTCTCCGGCTCCTCCTTCAGCACATCCGTAAACATCTTGAAGGCTTCCTTCTGGCGGTGATGCTGCATGAGCCAGTTGCCCAGCATCGTCTTGTAAACCATGTCGAGCGGATGGGCATCTACCAGCGACTTCAATTCCTTATAGGCAGCCTTCTTGTCGTCCATCATTTCGTAGATGCGCATCTTGGAAAGCGTATACTGCTCGCTCTCACCCTCCTCGGTTTCCAGACGCGAAATGGTCTTCAGCATCATCGGGAAGTTCTTCTGCTGCTGATACAGCTGCACCAGGATATGCAGGGCATCTGTATTGCCATGATTGCGGGCATAGAGGTCTTCGTAGGCATCTATCGCCTTGTCATACTGCTGCTTGCCGATATAATGCTGGGCAAGATTCTCGGCATAGGTCTGGTTTTCCGGAGCCAGCTGTATTGCCTTCTCCATATAGTGAAGGGCGAGCGAATCTTGCTTCAGTTGAGAGTGATACATCGAGAGATAGAAGTATGTCTCTGCGGCATTCGGATCTATCTGTCGGGCATGCTCAAAGAGGTCCATCGCAGCAGAATAGTTGTTGGCTGCATGTTGCCTTCCCGCCTCCAGGAAGAAGTATTCAAAACGCTTGCGGTCGTTAGGACTGAGCGAGTCCTTCACCGCTACCGCCTGCTGCGCCACGTGTTTCACTTTTACCTTACGGGCCATAGACGGCAAAGCCGCAGAGCCTATCAGCCCCACGACCATCCAGATAGCAGTATTTCTCAAACTGAATTTCACGATTCGATTCCTTTCTTTTTATTTTACTCCCGTATGACCATAGCCACCAGCGCCTCTCTCTGTCTCGTCGAGTTCTTCTACCTCGATGAAGTCGCATTGTTCATGCTTGGCAAGCACCATTTGTGCAATGCGCTCGCCGTCATTGATGACGAAGTCCTGCTGTGAGAAGTTGATGAGCAGCACCATGATTTCGCCTCTATAGTCGGCATCGATGGTACCCGGCGTATTGAGCACGGTAATGCCATGCTTCAGTGCCAGTCCGCTGCGAGGTCTTATCTGCGCTTCATAACCAGCCGGCAATGCCATGAAAAGCCCCGTAGGAACGAGTCTACGCTCCATAGGATGAAGCACGATAGCCTCATCGATATTAGCACGCAAATCCATGCCCGCACTCTGAGGTGTGGCAAACGCAGGGAGAGGCTGATGCCCCTTATTGATAATCTGTACTTTCAGCATATTTTTCTATTTTTCTGCAAAAATACTGCTTTTTAGGCGAATAATCGCATTTTATAAGTAAAAATGATATAATTTATCTATTTTTATTTTGAATTATGCGCAGATTCCTGTATTTTTGCGCTGCAGAACAATAAATGTGCAATATTTAAAATATAAGGATCAACGGATTATGGAATGGAAACAACTCATATCAAACAAGCGTTTCGGACAGGAACACAAGCATGCAGAGCGCCACGATGACCGCTCTGAATTCAAGCGCGATTACGACCGTCTCATCTTCTCTTCGGCATTCCGCCGGTTGCAGAACAAGACGCAGGTTTTCCCTCTGCCGGGCAGCATCTTCGTCCACAACCGCCTCACCCACAGTCTGGAGGTGGCGAGTGTTGGCATGTCGATAGGTAACGACATATCCCGATGGGTCATCCAGAAACAGCCAGACCTGAAGGATACGCTCGTAGAAGAGATAGGAACCATCGTAAGTGCAGCCTGCCTGGCTCATGATCTGGGCAATCCTCCGTTCGGTCATTCCGGTGAGAAAGCCATCCAGACTTTCTTCAGCGAAGGACCGGGACTGAAGATAAAGCCAATGGTTTCATCCGAGTTCTGGGATGACATCACGCATTTCGAAGGTAACGCAAATGCCTTCAGAATCCTGACCCACCGTTTCAAGGGACGCCGTCAGGGTGGCTTTGTGATGACCTATTCCATGCTTGCCTCCATCGTGAAATATCCGTTTGCCAGCAGTCTTGCCGGGAATCACGGAAAATTCGGCTTCTTTGCTTCCGAAGCGGAATCTTACAAGAAAATAGCCGATGAATTGGGCATTTCCTGCAAGTCGGCACCAGGTGAACCCCTCAAATACGCCCGACATCCACTTGTTTATATGGTAGAAGCTGCCGATGACATCTGCTACGAAATCATGGACATCGAAGACTCCCACAAGCTCAAGATTCTTTCCTATGCTGAGACGGAGCACCTGCTGCTGAGTTTCTTCGATGAAGATATCCAACAGAAGATACGCCAGCGAATCATCGACGAAGAACTGACTGACGAAAACGAAAAAGTAGTTTACATGAGAGCCAGCGTTATCGGAAAACTGGAAAACGAATGTGTGGCAGCCTTCCTGGCTCACGAGGAGGAAATCTTAGCCGGAACATTCGAAGGTAGTCTCATCGACCACATTTCCGAGCGCCAGAAAAAGGCATACCAGGAATGCGAGAAGATCTCCTACTCTAAGATTTACCAAAGCAAGCCGGTGCTCGACATCGAACTTTCGGGTTATCAAATCATGGCTACCCTGATGAAGGTTTTCATCGAAGCAGCCGTCAACCCGTCCCGTTTCTATTCCAAGCAGCTCCTGCGCCGGGTTAGCAGCCAATACGACATCGAGAACGAGAATCTGGAAGAGAGAATCATGGCTGTATTGGATTACATCAGCGGCATGACCGACATCTATGCGCTCGACATCTATCAGAAAATCAACGGCATCAGCCTGCCTATTGTATAAGGAGCTAGCACAGGTAGGCGTGCACAGAGAAAAGTTTATCTTACTATGGCAAATTATTGCCCCTTGGCGGGCAACTTTTTGCCGTAACCAGACACAAAAAGATATGTCGAGAGAAAGTTTTTGACAGGTCTGCCACAACCGTTTGCAGGCTGTATTCCTGCTGCTGTAAGAGTTGTTTCTGCTGGTATAAAACCTACTCTCGTTTTTACTCTTCACTCTTCACCAAATCGGCTGAAACCCCTATAAACACTGGGGGTGTGGGCGGTGAAGAGTGGTGGTTCACTCTTCACCACTCTTCACCACTCTTCACTTATCGCGAGGTTCAGCTATCATTTATTCCAAGATCTGGTCTTCATTGATGACAGGGCCTGGTCTTCATTGATGACAAAGCCTGGTCTTCATTGATGACGGAACCATTGCCTCGCTGATATTCTTTCCTCTAAAATAATATGGGTGAAGAGTGGTGAAGAGTTGTGAAGAGTGAGTCTCCACTCTTCACCGCTATAACTATCTAGCTAATAGACCGTTAAACCACATCTGTGAAGAGTGAAGAGTAAAATACTATTCTTTTTCCTTGTAGAAAATCTTGTTGGCACCGCTTGTAATCTTCAGCGCCTCAGGATGCTCCTCAATAAAGCTGTTGATGTGGCGGATACGCTTCTCCTCCAGAATTTCATCCACGGCAATGAGAATGCCCGTCTCCTCTACATCGCCGAAGCCATAATTGATGGCTGTACCAAAGAGCTTCATGGTAGGACTGAGGTTCATGTAGGCATTTACCAGAGGAGGAATATTGAAACCGAGCTGGCGAATCTCATGATTCAGAATGCGATAGTCAGCACGGAAATCATCTTCCGTGAAGATAGCTGCCATCTCGCTCTCAGGAGTTTCCAACTTCAATGGCTTCATCGGAATCACCAGGTTCTCCTTGTCATCAAAATGCTTCTTGAGGAAGTAGAGAATCATATCGCGGCCACGACGGATGTAAGAAGGATACATCGTCATCTTGCCGAAGAAATACTTTACATCCGGATAGAGCACGGTAAGGGCGCCCAATCCGTCCCAGAGATTGTCGAGAGCAAAGATACTCTTGGTATTCTTGCGCACATTCTGATACTCGAGAGAGACGAACGAACGGCCCAGCTCTACGGTATATGGCATGTATTCCTTCAGGAACTTGTCTGAAAAGTGGAACATGTGACTGGTTGCAAGCTTAGGCTGCCCCTTTTCATCAAGTTCCCAATCCTTGCCAAGGAGATAACGGTAACCACCGATAATCTCATCAGCCTCCGGATTCCAAACGATGAGCTGCTTGTAGCAGTTGTCACCAAAATCGAATTCATCAAGGTCCATCGACTTACCAGTACCACCTCCCGCTTCACGGAAAGCGATTTCACGCAAACGTCCAATCTCTTTCAAGACATTAGGCGAATCATTGGCTGTCACAATGTAAATCTCATTGTGGCTCTTGTTTGTCATTCGAAGTTGCTTTTCTGGAGTCAGTTCGCTCTTAAGCAGCTCCTTATCAATCGGTTGGATGATTTCTTCTTCCATACTACTCTTCTCTATATATTCTATATAATTACGATATGATTTCTACAATTTTCTACTTGATGCTACTAACTTTACAGTTTATAAACACTATCCTTCACATACTGCGCCCACTCGGTAGCCGACTTGCTGTGGTCGAAAGTCTGCCATGGAATCGGCTTGCCAATCGCAATACGGAAATGCTTGCCCACGTTCTTATACATCTCGTCTACCAGAAAGAGCATGGCGAGATTGAACGGCAGATGCTTGTCGCTGAAACGGGCTATGCGATAGAACCGCTCAGAGTTGCGCCCGCCAAAGTGGATAGGCACAACATCACGATGATACTCCACACTCTTGGAGATGAACGTCTTTTTCCAAGGCAGGTCACGGATGGTTCCGTCTTCCTGCTTGCGGCTGTTCAAGCCGGCAGGGAACATCAGCATGTGGCAATCGCTCTGGAAACCGGCCTCTACCATGCGAGGGAAGTCGCGGCTCTGTCGGCCGGTCTTGTTGATTCCAATGCTGACAGGCTTCAAGCCAGGGAGATTGAGCAGGAGGTCGTTGACCAGATAACGGAATTTGCCGTCATAATGCTGTCCGATGATGGAACCGAGACACACTCCGTCCTGTCCTCCCAACGGATGATTGGAAACGAAGGTATAGAGCTTGCCGTCATTCTTGTCGGGCAAGTTTTCCAGTCCCACGATTTCCACATCCATCTTCAGATAACGTACGCATTCGGTGAGCCATTCCGTTCCCGAAAGGTTACGACTTTCCCACAAGAACTTGTTGACCTCGTCCTCGTGAACAATCTTCTTGAGCCAGGAAACGAGGAATCGCGGAACGTATTTTGCCTTGCTTCCCATCTTGCTCTTCAGTATCTTATCTATGTCTATCGTTTTCTCTATAGAAATGCTCATGTCAAGTAAACTTATATAAGTAGGTGCAAAAATAACTCAACTTTCTCAAATACGTGCCATTTTTTGCGAAAATTTATCAAAAACAAGCAAATTTGCTACTTTTTCGGTTCCTAAGGAGAGAAATTCGGGCATTTTCAGCCGTTTTCATGCATCCAACCAGGGTTCATCCCGAGAAGGCGAAATTTGACTAAAAGCAAGTTTTTTATCCCCTTTAATAAAATTTGTAGGTTAAAATAGAGTGAATGTGGGGAATTTTGTGTACCTTTGAACCCGATTTTACATTAAATATGTACATGTGCGTAATAAATAAAAATATGATAAAGACAGCAGAAACATACCACGTACCAGTGCTCCTCAAGGAGAGCGTTGACGGGTTGAATATTCAACCTGGCGGAATCTATGTAGACGTAACCTTCGGCGGAGGCGGACACTCCCGTGAAATCCTATCGCGACTCAGCGAGGGAGCCCATCTCTACAGCTTCGACCAAGATGCCGATGCGGAGCGCAACGTGGTAGCCAGCCCCAACTTCACCTTCGTATGTTCCAACTTCAGATATCTGAAGAACTGGATGCGCTATTATGGAGTAGACGGGCTTGACGGACTCCTGGCAGACCTCGGCGTGTCAAGCCACCACTTCGATGACGAGAGCCGTGGTTTCTCTTTCCGCTTCGATTCCCCTTTAGACATGCGCATGAACAAGCGTGCCGGCAAAACCGCTGCCGACATCGTCAACGAATATGACGAAGCAGCCCTTGCCGACCTCTTCTATCTCTACGGAGAGCTGAAGAATGCACGCCGCATCGCAGCTGCCCTGGTCAAGGCAAGAGCAGCACAGAAGATAGAAACCACGAAAGACTTCATGGCTGCCGTGGAACCGCTCTTCAAGAGAGAGCGTGAAAAGAAAGACATGGCTAAACTCTTCCAGGCACTACGCATCGAGGTGAACCACGAGATGGACGCCCTGAAGGAAATGCTACGTTCTGCTACCGAACTGCTGAAACCTGGCGGAAGACTCTCTGTCATCACCTATCACTCGCTGGAAGACCGCATCGTGAAGAACATGATGAAGGCAGGAAACCCGGAGGGCAAGGTTGTACAGGACTTCTACGGAAAAATAGAAAGTCCTTTCAAGCTTATCAACAATAAGGTAATCATACCTGACGATGAAGAGCAGGAAAGAAACCCAAGAAGCAGAAGTGCCAAACTAAGAATTGCAGAAAAGAAATGAATAACGAAGTAAACAAGGACATAGAACAGAAAGCAGACAATGCCAAGGTAGAAGAACCGCAGGAGTCACTCAAGGAGGCGATAGCAAAGCAGGCCATCGAAGAGGAGGTTTCCGGCTCTTCCAACTTCACGCTGCGCAAGATTCTGGGTGGCGACATCCTGACCACTCAGATTATCCGCCGGCAGATATGGCTCGTCATACTCGTCGTGTTCTTCATCATCATCTATATCTCTAACCGATATAGCATCCAGAATGATATCATCGAGTTAGACAAACTACAGACAGAGTTGCAGGAGACCAAGTATAAAGCCTTGTCGGCCAGCAGCCAGATAACAGAGAAAAGCCGCGAGAGCAACGTACTCGACATGTTGAAGACCAACAAGGACAGCACCTTGCACATTGCGACCCAACCTCCATACATTATTAACGTTCCAGAAGAATGAGTAAATTCGACCATAAGAAAGTAATGCCCCGCTTCAGCGCCATCGCCATCGTGATGTCACTCCTGGCGCTGGCTGTCATCGCCAAGTCATTCTACATCATGACTGCCAAGCGCGACTACTGGCTGAAGGTGGCTGAGCGACAGAAGAAAGACTCAGTGACCGTGAAGCCAAACCGAGGCAACATATTAAGCTGCACCGGGCAGCTGATGGCAAGTTCACTGCCTGAATTCAAGGTATTCATGGACTTCAAGGCCCTGAAGGTTGCCAACAACGACTCTCTTTGGGATGCCAAGCAGGACTCCATCTGCCTCTGTCTCCACAAAATCTTTCCGGAGAGAAGCATCGAGGAGTTCAAGCGTAACCTCACGGAAGGACGTGCCAAGGAAAGCCGACACTGGGCGGTATACGACAAGCGTGTAGACTACAATACATTCACAGAGATTAAAGCCATTCCTGTTTTTCGCCTGAAATCCAACAAGGGAGGCTTCCACTGGGAAGAATTCAATGCCCGAACACGTACCTACGGCTCTTTAGCCGGACGTACCATCGGTGCCATGTTTGGCGCCAAGGATACGGCGAGATTCGGACTGGAGTTGTCGTATGACTCCATCCTCCGCGGAACCAACGGCATCGTACACCGCCGAAAGGTGCGCGACAAGTTCCTGAACATCACCGACACGCCTCCTATCGACGGAGCTGATATCGTAACAACCATCGACGTGAGCATGCAGGACCTGGCAGAACGCTCGCTGATAGAAGAATTGAAAGAAATCAATGCCAACGTGGGTGTAGCCATCGTGATGGATGTGCCTACGGGCGACATCAAGGCTATCGTAAACATGGAGAAATGTTTCGACGGCGAATATCGAGAGATACACAACCATGCCGTGAGCGACCTGCTGGAACCGGGTTCGGTGTTCAAGCCTGCCTCTATCCTCGTGGCACTTGACGACGGAGTGGTTGACACAACATACCGTGTAGAGACGGCAGGAGGTGTCTGGCCGATGTACGGCAGAGACATGAAGGACCACAACTGGCGCAAGGGCGGATATGGAATGCTGACCCTGGCACAGACCCTGTGGTACAGTTCCAACATCGGTGTGAGCCGCATCATAGACGATCATTACAGGAACAACCCGGAGAAATTCGTGAAGGGAATCTATCGCACGGGTCTGCATGACGACCTGAAGATACCACTGGTGGGAGCAACTTCGGCGAGAATCAGAATGCCGCACAAGAACAGTCACGGACAATACGACAACTGGGCGAAGACCTCTTTGCCTTGGATGAGTATCGGATATGAGACACAGGTGCCACCTATCTCTACCCTCACCTTCTACAACACCATCGCCAACAATGGTAAGATGATGCGTCCACGATTTGTGAGCAAAGTAGTAAAGAACGGAGAAACCATCATGGAATTTCCACCGGAGGTGATGCGCCCGCAGATAGCCAAGGAGAAAAGCATCAAGGAACTGCAGACTATCCTGGAGCAGGTAGTAAGCGTGGGTCTCGGAAGAAAGGCAGGATCGCCAAACTTCAAGGTAGCCGGCAAGACGGGTACGGCACAGGTTTCAAAGGGAGCCGGAGGTTACAAGGCTGGAGGAACCAACTATCTGGTAAGTTTCGCAGGCTATTTCCCTGCCGACAATCCTCGCTACAGCTGCATCGTCTGCATCCAGAAATCAGGTCTTCCAGCATCAGGAGGCAGCATGAGCGGTAAGGTGTTCCACGACATCGCTGAAGGTATCATGGCACAGAGCCTGAAACTCGACGTGAAAGATGCCAAAGACTCAGCATCCGTATTCGTACCAGACGTAAAGGACGGCAACATCCTGGCAGCCGACTATGTCCTGACCCATCTGGGCATCAAGACCAACGTAAACTGGTCGGGCAGTTATGCCAACGGCAATCCTATATGGGGAAGAACCGAACACGCAGGCAGCCGGAGCATACGAATGATCAAAGAAAAGCAATATAGCAAAAGAGCGGTACCAGACGTAAGCGACATGGGAGCCAGAGATGCCATCTTCATGATGGAAAGCCGAGGCATCAAAACCAAGATATATGGTAGAGGCAAGGTTGTCAAACAAACTCTTGCGCCAGGATTGCCAGTGAAGAAAGGCATGGTTTGCGCCATTTATCTGGAATAAAGAAACATGGGAACATGGCTGCACAATCAGGGTGCGGCTCTGCTCTATATATATAAAAGGTGTAATAAAACAAAAAACATTATATGAAGTTACAAGAATTGCTCAAAAACATCCAACCGGTTCAGATTATCGGCGATGCAGAAGTAGAGGTGTCGGGCATTAACATCGACTCTCGAAAGATTAAGGAAGGTCACCTGTTTGTTGCCATGAAGGGTACACAGGTAGATGGACACAAGTTTATTCCTAAGGCGATAGAGCTCGGTGCCAAGTCGGTATTGTGCGAGGATATGCCTGAGGACAAGACAGAGGGCGTAACTTACATTCAGGTAGAATCTACCGAAGACGCTGTAGGAAAAGTAGCCACTCTCTTCTATGGCGACCCATCGAGAAAGCTGAAATTGGTTGGCGTTACTGGTACCAATGGAAAAACCACCATCGCCACCTTATTATATAATATGTTCCGCAAGTTCGGTCATAAATGTGGCTTGCTCTCTACCGTATGCAACTACATCGAAGACGAAGCTATCCCTGCTGACCATACTACTCCAGACCCTATCGAACTGAACATGCTCCTGGGCAAGATGGTAGAGGCAGGCTGCGAATATGCGTTCATGGAATGCTCATCCCACGCCATCGCTCAGAAGCGTATCGGCGGTCTGCAGTTTGCCGGTGGTCTGTTCACCAACCTGACCCGTGACCATCTGGACTATCACAAGACATTCGAGAACTACCGCAATGCCAAGAAGGCATTCTTCGACGGTCTGCCTAAGACTGCCTTCGCCATCACCAATGCGGACGACAAGAACGGCATGATCATGGTGCAGAACACCAAGGCTACCGTGAAGACCTACTCTACCCGCTCCATGGCAGACTTCAAGGCAAGAATCCTGGAGTGCCACTTCGGCGGCATGTATCTGGAGATAGACGGCAGAGAAGTTGGCGTACAGTTTATCGGTAAGTTCAACGTGAGCAACCTGCTCGCCGTTTACGGTGCAGCCATCATGCTCGGCAAGAAGCCAGAGGATGTACTCGTAGTGATGAGCACCCTCCACAGCGTGAACGGACGTCTGGAGCCTATCCAGTCACCAGAAGGCTATACAGCCATCGTTGACTATGCCCATACACCAGATGCACTGGAGAACGTATTGAACGCCATCCACG
>OMDK01000794.1_pt1 | contig 14532 bp, 16 predicted proteins | sample 1645201 | NCBI WGS metagenome assembly OMDK01 (sample SAMEA103958151, study PRJEB25191) | human gut metagenome
TTGCAGCCGAAAAGGCTTCCCTGCTGGGGGCATGCCCCCAGCAGGGAGTGGGAATAAAAGTTAAGAACAAGCCTTGACACAGTTTAAATTACACCCCCTTCACGGCAAAAGAAGTTCTTGCTACGACATTGTCAACACGAATATTTGCCGATACTTTATAAGTAATACCAAAACCACCTTGCCCCAAGACCTGTTCTACCGTGTAAACACGCTTTGGGCTTTGTAGCTTTGCACCTATTGGCAATGTGCATTTAGTCTTTTTCATATTCTACAAATGACTTTTCCTTTATACTTATTATTGGCTTTATTGGCTCCGGCGTTTGCTTGTCATATTCTTTTACGCTATTGATATCTGAGTGTTTCTTTTTAGATGTTTTTTCCGAATCAATGGTTGATTTTTTTATTTTTTTTGCTCTCTTGAACTTTTGTTTTGGCATTACTTTCCATTACCATTTTTTGGGGTATTCTTGCTGTATCTGGAACAACATCTTTGCTTACCATAGAATCAACTTCTAACGAAACAGTATCAGCAATACTGCCTAAGTTATGCTCATCACTCTGAATAGGGGAACGGAAATACAAATAACTACCCACACCTATCAGAAACAAAAACAGTAGCACTAAACAATATGCTAAAAATTTCCTTGCAGGAAACTCTCTTGTATTCTTTTGTTCCGCTTTTTTTATAGTTTGAGTTTCATTTGTTTTCTCAACTTTAGACACAGAAACGCCCTTTAACTCTGCCAAAAACGCATCTATAGTTTGACTACGTTCATGATAGTCTTTCTTCATACCATTCAATATCGCCTTACGTGTGCTTTCACTTACCGAGCTTGGAATCGTCTTCAATAAACCCTCTTCCGTTAAGTCATAAGCTCCAACAGGGTCTTTACCTGTCAGTAAATAAAGGAATGTTGCAGAAAGAGCATAAACATCACACCATGGAGAGAACTTATCTATTGCACAATATTGCTCTATTGGACTATACCCAACAGAATATCCTGCATTGTTATGAGTCGTAGTTACATGCCCAGACTTATCAAAGTGAACAGATACGCCAAAGTCAATCAAGACAGGTTCATCTTTCAATCCATTTTCACCACGACGCATGACAATATTATCAGGCTTTATATCTAAATGCAGAAACTTACGAGAATGCATCACCTGTAATGCTTCTGCTATTGGCTTTATAATACTGATAGCTTCTGCTTCAGTGAGTCCTCCTTTAGAATTCTTGACAACTTGGCGCAGATTTCCACCATCCAAGTATTCCATGACAAAGTAAGCCGTACCATTCGTTTCAAATACCTCATTGACATCAACGATATTGCAATTGTACTTGCAAACTTCATTCAGTCGTTTGGCTTCCTTAATGAAACAACGCAAGCCATCTTCCACGGAATCCTTTACAGGTGTAGAATATTTAATCGTACCACTTTCTTCTCGCTCACAAGAACTCTTCATAAAGAATTCTTTCATGGCAAAGAAAGTCTTGACAGATATATTGCCTACTTTTACTTTCGAGGAAACTTTATAAGTAATGCCAAACCCTCCCTGTCCCAGAACGGACTCAACGATGTAGTCTCGTTCTGGGCTATGAAGGATTGAACCAACAGGTAATGTATATAAAAAGTCTTTCATTTACTCTTCCAATAATTTCAACATATCTATCAAACTATTGCTAGCCTTGTATTTTTTTAGCTGTTCCATTCTGTTCTTAGCATCAGCCAAATCTGGCAAAACCTTAATGCCACGTGCGTAGCATTGAGCCAAATTCTTTGCTGCAGAAGTTGTCAAACGATTTTGAGCTTCAGCTTTGAGATAAAGTTTGGCAGCCTCGGTATAATCTTGTGCGACTCCATCGCCAGAAAAGTACTTGTCACCTAATTTGTCTTGAGCGTATGCTACGCCGCCCTTTGCTGCATCCTTCAACATGGAAAGAGCTTGTTCTTTATCTGCTTGCTTCATACCTTCGCCAATCTCATACATGGATGATAAGTAATAAGAAGCGACTGCACTTCCCTTTTCCACAGCTTTTTTGTAAAGGCTCACAGCTTTTTTCGTATTACGTTTCTTGTTGTCTTTATTAGCCCAACAAGTGGCTTGCATCGTGATGCCCTCGACACCATTTTGTTTCTCCACTTCCTTGAACAACTTTATTGCTTCCTCAAAATCTTTGTCCAAATAGTATTTTTTCAAACCTGCCACATATTTATAGAACACCTTGTATTTGGAATCAGCCAACAACGTATTCACTTCTTTTTCATGCCCTTTCACGGACTCTGAAATCCATTGAGAGGCAAAATATAAATTAGGAGTTGATAATTCTAAATAGCTCTTTCCTAATAACCATGCAGCATTTTTATTCTTGCCAGCAGCTTCACTCAAATATTTCTGAGCCTCGGCAAGATTTTTCTCAACTCCATTTCCCTCAAAGTAGGCACGGCCTACTTGATATTGCGCTGCTACCAAATTTTGTTTGGCTGCCTTCGTCATTAAAGCAAGTCCTTTAACCTTATCTTGATCTATGCCCATTCCATTAAACAATAGATAGCCATAATAATAAACTGCTTCTTTCTTTCCGCTTTTTGCTGCCTTTTCAAAATATTTGGCAGCTTTCTCGGCTCGCTTACTGTTTAGACACTTTAAGGCAAATGAAAATTGTAGCTCAGAATCACCAGCGTTTGCCAATGCCTCTTGATACTTCTCTGCTTGGTTTAAATCGCGTTTCACCCCAATTCCATTTTGATAGCACTCCATCAACAAACGTGTACTAAACAAGCTTTTGGTATTCTTCACTATCTGTTCATGTTGGGGAATGATACTTGCATTGCCTTTCTTGATGGCAGCCTTGTAAAGCGACAACGCCATTACAGAATCTTTCTTGATGCCATTGCCTACCTGATAGCACATAGCCATATTGCCAATAGCGTCGGGATTGTCCTGTTTTGCACTCTTAGCCCACCAGTCCAACGCAATCTTATAGTCTTGCTTGACATTCTTTCCTGTATAATACCATACACCAAGTATATTCTGCGAAACGGCATCGCCTTTGGTCGCTTTTTCTGTTAAGATAGCCAAACTATCTCTCTTTTCCTTACGAATACTGGTCTGTTTTGTATTTTTATTTGTCCCAAACACTAAGGCTGGAGAAAATGCCAAAACAAAGGCAACGATAATATATAAAAACTTTTTCATTCTATTCCTTATTTTATATTAAACACCTGTCTCTTAATCCATCCCCAAACACCAACTTTGTCATGGGACTCAGAAGCTATTTCGGAAGATACATATTGCTTTGATTTTATAGGACGAGTCTGACTTCCCTCAAAAGGAGCTTCATCCTCATTACTATCATCTATAACATCAGCAACATTTATCAATATCGCCGTATTGTTGTCTGAAGAAGAGAAACTCTTGGAAGCTATGATATCATTTTTTTCTTGATTACTTTTATCACTGCTCAAAATCGCAACCAGTTCTTCATCCGAAAGATTATGCAAAACTCCATCCGAACAAAGAAAGAAATAATCATTCTTTTGAATATCCTTCGTATTCACAACAGTAGCCATGCATCGGTCACGGTCAGTTTCCTTTGGCCCCATATAGCGAGTGATGACATTGCTTTGAGGATGATTGACGACTTGTTCTGGAGTTATGATTCCATTATGAACCAGGGAGTTCACCAAAGAATGATCTTCCGAACGATAGATAATACCATGTCCTGGACGCACTTGATAAATACGACTATCTCCAATATGGGCCATCATACATCCACCTTGATGGAAACAGACAAACGTCATGGTCGTAGCCATATCTTTTGTTTGTCGATTTGCCTTCGAGTCTAACGCATCATAAGCCGCATCCAAGACCGTTGAAAAATCTTGATTGGTAAAAAGCATTGCAGACAAATCCGCATGAGACAAGGCCTCTTGGATTGAGTGGCAAACTGTAGAGCTTGCCACTTCTCCTTTCTCACTACCTCCCACGCCGTCACAAACAACAAAAAAGCGTTGCTTTTCGTCTATGACATCCGTATTAGGACAACGAGCATCCTCTTGGTTCTTCCGTTGCCCTAACTGGCAGAAAGAATATGCTTGTGCCAACTTTATCTCCATAATTACACTTTCTTTTTAAACGTCATTTTTGTTTTGCCGAATATAAGCACATCACCATAATTCAGATATATGCTATTGCCCACGGATATTTCTGAGCTATTTACATATACAGGGTTAGAGGCATGCTTTACTGTCAGTTTGAATAAAAAGCCCTTGTCACTTGAAAGAACTTCCAATAATGCCGAACGGCGACTTACGTACGAATCTTCCAATTGTAAGTCGGAAGGCTCTCCATCATCCTTTCGGCCTATATAGATGGAACCTACTCGAAGAGGATAATGTTTGCGAGAGAAGAAGCCACCCCAAGCTAATTCGCCAAGATTGCATAAATTCTCATTATCTATCTTTTTCGTATGAGGCTTTGGGCTTTCCTCTTTTGAACCAACAGGTTCTTCGATTGAAGCATCTTGATTAGGTTGTTCCTTTTGCTCCTCTACTTGCTCAGGATTTACTACAACAAAACCTACAATAGTATTGCAATGAGGACAAACCCATTTGTAGTTTCCTATCTTTGAAGTTTTCTCTACTAAACTAAAACTACATTCCGGACAAACGATTTTACATAATGCACCGATTGGTACACGTTGTGGGAAAGCATAGAAATGCTCTTTCTTAGATGACTTTATAGGATTTTCTAATGTAATAATTGCCTTTTGCTGTTCTTTTTCCATTTTCGTAGCCTTTTATTTATTAAAAATCATCCGTTGAAATATCTTCATCAGAATCTATTTCGTCATCAAAGTCTTCTGAATCTTCAAAATCGTCGTCATCTTCTTCGTCCAATTGTTCTTCGGTTTCTACAAGAACTTCATCATCAACCTCCTTTGGTTCTGAATCTGTTCCAAGAAGTTCTGCCAACAAATTATCAAATTCATCTGAACTAAGTTCATCTTGGGCAACCTGTTGCTCCCCAGTTTGTTCCTCATGCTGAGTTTCTGGTTCATTTTGTGCTATTTCTAAATGGTCGCCAGTCTCTGTATCCAAGATGTCTTCTGTTGGATCTTCAGTTTCGCTTGTACGGTCTGTCTCAGTAAGTGCAAGATAACCACCACTTTGATCCATCATAATCTCGATATCGCTGTGTGTAAGATTTGCCTCGGCATTAACTACAAAATTTCCGGCCATATCATACACTCCCTCATAAACGCCATCTCCATCTGCGTCAGCAAGAAGATATTGTGTTCCATCTGGAGTTATTCCGACAACAGCTTGCACTTCCGTACCATCAGCATTGTAAACGGTAGTAAACTCCTTCATTTCTAGTATTGATGGAGCATCTATATCATTTTTATCTATTTCTTCTTTTCCAACTATTGCCTCTGCGACTTCCTGTGGAGTCTCCCCATCAGAAGAAGGGTGAGTATTTCCAGAGGAAGGCTCTGTAGGATGGCTATTACCTGTAGTAGGCTGATTGTTCCCTGTTGTAGGCTGAGGTTGAGAAATATCCTCTCCTGTTGGTTGAGTTTTTCCGTCTGTAGCCTGCGTTGTTTCATTTACTGATTGCCCAGCAACTTCCTCCTTACCCATTTCTTCTTTCTGAGCAATATCTTCTTTCTGTGGTTCAGAAGAAGGATTTGGTTCTGGTGATGTTCCTGAAAAGATTTGAGACGCAGCTGCACCAGCAGCCATTCCTGCAGCAACAGAACCTGTGGCGGTCAATATAATCTTGGTGTTATTTCTTCCACCTTTAGCTGTTGAATTCCCTGTACCAGAGGGGTCAGTTTTGAATTTCTTTGTATCCATAGTCATGTTATTTTTGTTAATACTGGTGCAAAGATAGTTCTTTTGCACTAGATTATCAAGTTAAAATTGCTATCTTTGATGAGTCATTAAGATTTCTTGATAAACAAATAGGTTTTAATGACGATTACCATTTTGTTAAAACTGCATCAAAATTGCTCTTTGGTCCTATAAGTTGTGGATGTTGAGGTTGTTCATTATTTTTAGTTCTAGAATACACATCTGAATATACATATTTAAACAACTCTAAAACCGTAATTTCTTTATCATTATTTTCGTCTGCTTTTCCTCTCAATCCCTTTAATAAAGCTTGAGTGAAATAGCCATTGCCAAGCCATTGATTTTCCAAAGAATACTCATTTGCGCGACAACTCATCATAAATACCAGCTTATTTCTAGAGGCTTGTCCCCAGCTGTAATCGGAACCTGCATCATCTGTGACACTTCCAGCCATGCAAGCATCAATGAAACAAAAAATATTCTTAGTTTTAGCACCACACAACTTTGTTACCAAAGCCTTGTAAGACAATAATGCTGGGTCAGAAGTGACCATGCCACCAGTGGTACCATGTCCTGAGAAGAAAAATATGATTTTATCTTTGGGAGTGGCCAGTCTAACGATAGCATCTAGCTTCTTCATGATATTTTCTGAGTTTGCATACTTGCTTGTTACTGTTGCTACAACAGCACCTTGCTTTTTCAAAACAGTTTGCATTTCCTTTACATCTTTTGTGGTATTAGCCAAATTGTTAATTTGAGAATTATTGTAGTTGCTAACACCAGCCAACAATGCGTATGTACGTTGCGCATCTACTTGAAGGACAAAGACCAATAAGGTCAATAAAATCAATGTTACCTTTTTCATATCTTATTATATTTATGTTATGAGTTTATTATTCTATTCGATTATCTACACTTACATTTTGTACATTGCATCATTCTTATCTCACGAGATTTCATAATATGAGAGCACTTTGGATTTGGACAAGTATGGAATTTCTCTCGTTCTTCCTGCAATTTTTTCTTCTTTTCATTAGGATTGAAGAAAATTGTACTCAACAAAGAAACCGCTGTGCCAACACGAAGGAGACCAACTTGAAGAGGACCATGACTAACTACGAATGAGCCAACCAGTGCAATAAAGGAAACGATAGCTATCAACATTCGTATAGTTCTTGCCGTTTTGTCTGCATGTTCCTCTTGTGCATCAAAATTGTCTTCCAACTGATTGAGATATTGGAATTCCTTTATGAAGTCATCGGGATTAACCAGGTGAGTTGCATAAAATGAGCAACCATTGGCATTGTTTGGTCCCAAACAAATAAACGTCATAGGATTAATCACCAAAGTCCCAACTCTACGCATTTCCCCTTCTTCATTGCGAATAAATGTACCATTTGTAGAGTTCAAGTCTTCCAAAGTCCAAACACCATCATCGCCAATTGTTATTCGTGCATGTTGGCGACTTACACCTTGTTGTGTAATTTTAAAGGGCTGATTCCCCTCTGTTCCTAAAAGAATCTGTTTCATTATTCTTGATTTTTATACTTTTTGCTATTGCATCCTTATAAACCTTTAGTGTTTTCTTGGATACATTGATTTTGATTTCATTTCCTTGGCATGAGAGTACCATCTGTTGTTTTATCAAATCAATTTTTTGCAAATACGAATGATTGACAACCAAACTTCTTCCGACCCTTACAAATCTCGACTTTGTATCATTAACACTCTTCAATACTTGCTCTACTTTGGTTATGCCAGAGGTCAGCATGATTTCCTTTCGATAGATGGTTACGATCTTTGAATAATTGCCATTCGCTTGAATCACAGCTATATTTTCTGAGTCGATAGCTGTTAGTTCATCTCTAGTATTGAAATATATTTTAGCCATTATTTGCTATTAAGCCATTTCATTATTTCTTCTGCATTACCGTCTCCACATTCCGCCGCAAATGCCATCCATTCATCGGCCCTCTTTATATCTATTCGTGGAGCACCATAGCGCCCAAAACGGTAACATGCGGATAATAATCTTCTTATTTCTCCCCTTGCCTTTAAATTCATATAAGAACTTTTTTCCGCTTTCAACAAATAAAAAAATGCCTCATCTGACTTTTGCTTATATAACAAAACCGCTAATGCATATTTTGCTCGGCTATCATCTGTTTGATTTATATTCTTTTTATACCAATATATAGCTTTATTAAAATCTTTCATAGTTCCTTTTCCATAATTAAACATAAAAGCCAATTGGTACTGTGCATCAGGATTTCCTAACTCTGCCGCTTTTTTAAAGTAAAAAAAAAGCTTGTTTTTCATCTTTTTCGGTACCAGTTCCAAACAAGAAATACGTTGCAAAATTATATATACAAATAGGATTTCCCTGCTCGGCAGCCTTCTTCTGCCAATAGAAAGATTGCTTATCATCTTTCGCTACACCTAAACCAAACCTATAGAAACTCGCAAGATTATTCATCGCCAAAACGTCCCCTTGTAATGCTGCTTTATTATACCAATAAAAAGCTTCTGCATAATTAACAGATGTTCCTATACCTTTTTCATAATGATAAGCTAAATCACATTGAACTTTACCATAACAATATGGAGCTGCAAGTTTGAAATATTTAAAAGCCATAGAGTCATTTTTCTCTACTCCAAATCCATTTTCATAGCAATAAGCCAACTCCATATAAGCAGCTTTATAATCCTGCCATGCTGCTTTTTGAAACCAATACGCAGCCTCCTTATAATGCGTTTTACCTTTTTTGAAAAGAGTTTCTCCTAATAGATATTGAGCCTCAGCAACTCCTTTTTCTGCATTTTTTATTAACTGAGAATCTTGCGCAAATCCAATATTAACAGCACAAAAATACAAAAACATGAACAATAAAAACTTCATTCTTACTATCATTTTAAAAGTTATACATTTTTTCTATCTACTTAATAAAAGTCTTTTGCAAAATACTTGTTATTTTTTCAGCCAACTTGTTATCTTCTGACATTGCTTTGTTTAGGAATAAGTCTGCTTGACGTATATTAGCAGTTACTCCATAGCCATTTCTGTAACAATTAGAAAGCAAATGAAATATTGTAGAGTCATTTGTTCCATTGTTTACAGAATTCTCCAAAAGTTTGAACGCTATGTCAAAATTCTTTTCTGTACCATATCTATAGTAGTAGCACATGCCAATATAACCATCTGCTATCGGCAAGCCATAGTCTTTCGCTCCCACTCTGAAACATCTTATAGCTTCAGAATAATCGCTATTTTCAAGGTATGCTTTCCCTAAATATACCAAAGCATAGCGATTTTTTGATTTTAGAAAATAACTTATAGTCTTATCATAATTTGGAGTTCCGTCAATGCCTTCAAGATAGCATAGACCAAGATAAAGATTGGCAGTATCATCAGTATTTTCTGCTTCATGCAATAATTTTAGAGCTTGTTGAGTATCCTTTTTTACACCTCTTCCTTCAAGATAACATGTAGCAAGCCCTACTATAGCAGAAACATCCCCTTGCTTTGCTGATTTTTGAAACCAAACAACTGCTTCCGATGGGTTTTTATTTGTTCCTTTTCCCTTTAGATAACAAACGCCAACATTATATTGACTTTCTACATCACCTGTTAAAGCTTTTTGTTTTAAAATGTTAATCTGAGCGGAGATCTCTGATACTATTCCGCAGAGAAAAAATATTAATATTGATAATACTCTTGTCATAATTATTAAATTGTTAGTTTTTTACTATGAAATTACCTTTTAGTTAAAACTGCGGGCCTAACTTTATCATCATAGAACCCCAATAAATCTAACATTTCCATAACGTTCTTTGCTATCGATGTCCCTAGTCCTAAACTAATTGCTTTCTGCGCATATGAATCAGCCAAAACATAATTTTTAGAATCCAAATAATGCTTCGCTAATGGCGCATAAGTAGATTGACACCCCTTGTCTGCATAGTATTTGACAACTGTCCAATCTTTTTCAGAAAGTGCTTTTTGAACATTTTTTTCCTCTATTTTCTTTAACAAAGATTTAGCCTGATCAACATCTACGTTCATAGATATGCACTTGACCGTCCACTTCTCAGCTTCCTTATTATAACCATCTGCAAAATACTTGTTTGCTAGAGGATAATACGCTTTTTTATATCCTTTATCTGCCAAAACTTTAAATTGAGAGCTTGTCTTTGCTTCTCTAAAGAGCTCGTCATCTGTTTTTTCTTTTCTCTCTTTCGTCTGTTCTATTGGTTGAAGTTTAGTTTCAGCCTCTGTTTTTTCTTTTCCTGTTTCGTTTTTTTCCATTAGCGAGGTTGAAGAATTTGTCTTGTTTTCTGAATCTTTATTATTCTCAATCTCTTGCATTTTTTTTTCTTTTACATACTCTATAACATGAACAGACAAACGTTTAAGCATTTCAAGAGTGCCAACAACTGCTACAACAGTAAATATAAATATTCCTAACAGCAACAACAGCTTTACATTTCTCCTAATACCTTTTGAAACCGCATGAAATACATTTCTGAACATTTCAAGCAAAGCCTTAAAAACAATAGGCCTTGGTATTATTGCACATGAATAATAGTAAGTGTTGTTTGCCCTAAATTCTTCAGCCTTAAATCTACCATGATTATCTTTTTCTACAAAATATTTACTAGGAATCTGTTTATGCATTTCTCTTACAAAAACAGCAATATGCTCAGACCCAAATTCTCTAAAGCTTTGCTTTTGTAGATTTGTGGAATCATGACGTTTATCTTTGTCTTTCTCAAACCACTCAAAAATATAATATTGTGCCAAAACTGTGGTTTCATCACCCATCAACACGCTATTATTGTTAGTCTTTGAGCCATTCGACAGCATCGCCTTATATTTTATGTAAAGAGATGTTTCTCCTAGGATTTCCACAATTCGATACCTTTGGGTTGAACTGCGTAGTTCTGTGCCAATAGGCAATGTATATACCTGCTCTATTGAAGACAAAAAAGACCTAACATTTTTTGTTCTATCATGGCTGCAACGCTGCATTGCATTCACAATTGCATCCTTCACTCTTTGGCTTACTCCAGTAGGTAGTTTTGCCAAAAGAGTATCATTGGAAGGTATATCAAAGGCTTTCGGTGGATTAGTACTTGTAAGACAAAAATACAGAGTAGCACCTAATGCATAAATATCTATCTCTGGAGCAAATTTTGTGATTTCAGTATATTGCTCCATAGGAGCATAGCCATCGGAAGCACCTTTAGCAATTGGTCGTGAAGTAGGCTTCCCATGGCGGTCAAAATGTTTGGCTATGCCAAAATCAATCAAAACAGGGATTACTTCTCCAGTTGTAGCATCTTCCTTTAAAACAATGTTATCTGGTTTGATGTCTAAATGAAGCATTCCATCTTTATGAAGGTGTTCTACAGCCATAGCTATTGGTATTATCTTAGACAAAGCTTCGCTTTCAGATAAAGCACCATTCCTCGAAACATAATGTCTTAAATCACCACCATCTAGGTATTCCATTACATAATAAGAAGTGCTATTTGCATCAAAATGTTCGTTTACTTTTACTATGTTTGGTGACAACTTGCCCAATTTGTTTAGTCTATCAGCCTCCAAAACAAAGTCTGTCCGACTTTGCTCAAACTCATTTTTTAAGTTTGAAGCATAACTAACTGAGATTCCATTTTCAGTGCGGAAACATCCTTTTATAAAATACTCTTTGATGACAAAAAATATCTTTTGAGAAATATTTCCAATCATTTCATTGGCATAAACCTTATAGGTAATACCGAAACCACCACCTCCTAATACTTCTACCACATAGTATTTACGTGATTTACTTTGCAATAATGTTCCTATAGGAAGTGCAGACTTCAACAGAAGTTCTTTGTCCTTATCTAATTGTTGTTTTGTTATTGCCATAGCATTGTCTTACTACAAATCTCATTTTGGTAATACTAATATTTTGGCATTTATTCTTGAACCGTAATAGTCGTTGAGCTAACTTTATTCTCAACTATAACCTCTTTTTGTGACCCGGTAATTTCAACCGATATTGTATGTTCACCTTTTGCCAAATCGTTTATTATGCACTTTGCATTAAAAGGCAAGGAAGTTTCAGACGATGTTGCCACCTTTTTCCCATCAACCAAATAATGAACAACAGGGTAATACTTCTTTCCATTAACAGTTGCCTCTCCTGAGGCTGAAGCATTTCCTTCTATCTTTAATATCAATTCTTCACCATTTGTTACTATTGATGGTGTAGCAACAACTTTACCTAAGACCGTAGTCTTGAATTCTTCTTTGTCACAAGACGCAAAAAATAATCCTACAACAAGAGTAAGAAACAATGTAATTCTTATGAATAACTTCATAGTATAATCCCTAATTAGTGTCGGGCGCAACTTCTTATTTATTGTTTATGATACATATTTTCTCCAAAAATCCTCTTGGCACATAAGCCGTAGCTACAGTCATCATCCCTTCAACCACAACGCCAACTCTCAGTTGCCCTTTATACTTCGCCACTCTTCCCACGACACCCTTGAATTTGCCATCGGTGATTCTTACCATTTGTCCTTCCTCAAACTTCATTCTTATCTCACTATCCGAAGCTATCAAGATGTCTTCTGCCTCAGCCTCGCAGATAATTTTCAAACTCTCCATCTGTCTCTCTGGAATAACCATGGGAGTCTTTTCTTTCTTGCCATTCACGGAGAAATAACGATAATAAAAACGGAGGAAAGGGAGATTGACATTATCATAGACAAAAGACTTGATTTCGTCTTCTGTTCCAAAAGCGAAGAAAATGTTGGGGATTCGGGATTCTACAATTTGCTTGCGTTTTCCTTGGATTAGCTTTGTGGTCATAATGGTAGGATAAAAGGCTTTCACATCCTTGGCTACCAGATAATCGTATGCTTTCTTTTCCCTGCCATACGTAGAACGAAGTGCATACCAATGAGGAATGTCTTTGTTACCTCCTTTACTACTCTTAGAAGATGTTTCCGATAGAGCGTTTTTTGTGGACACCCCTGTTTGTGAATTCTTGGCAACACTGTTGCCTTGAACTTCGGGGAGGACATTGGGGATAAGCCCAATGCTTGGAGGGGCATCGCCGCCTCTTGGTATGGCTTTATCAACCTTCATGATAGGTGATTTACTGAAACTTGACTCACGACTGAACATAGTTTCACATAAGGACATAAAAAAAGCGTGAACTGTCCTGTTGTCCATTCCACGCATCGAGGCTCTCGCATTGCCTATCAAAGTTGAACAGACAACGTTAGAGGCCACGCCGATATGATAATCCTTACCATGGAAAGAAACTCCACGGATAGATATAATCACACCCAGGGCATCTACCGTTGCTACGTTCAAGACTTTGATAATGTGGAAAAGCTTGCGAGAATTTCGACACGTCTCAAACACAGCGTCAGATAAACGCCAATCAATATGTCTTAGCTCTTCCAACTCCCACCCAATGTCCACTTCATGCTGCTTTATTCGTTTCCGAATAAACAGCAATCTGCTCGGTGCTGGCTGTCTCACTCTCTCTATTCTAAGGAATTACGTCCTAAAGAGAGAAGAATATTCTAAAGAGCTGCTGCAAATTTAACAATAATATTTGAATACACAAAATTTTAGACCCTATTTTTTCCAAAAACTTTGCAACAAGAAGAAAGCCGATAATGAAAAAACAGTTAATGAATAAGGTTCAAGGAGATTTGAAGATACAAAGTACCTACATACGCATATGTATAAACTTTTTAAAAAAAAGTATCTAAGACTCATTTCTGCCTCATAATTCATAAAATTATAATACAAAAAAATACAACAATGATACTTCTCTGAAAAAGTCTCATAAGTGTAAGTCACTTACAAGAAAAGGCAGAGGGTGTGTCATAAGTATCTTGCCTATAAACTGCACTGGACAAGATTTATGCCATACCCTCCATCTGACAATTTTCCTGTATCAAACTTTTTCTCCGAATAAATCGTCCAATCCCACTTCGCTCTGAATCATGCCTTCCTGAGCATTCTTTTTTATTCCTGAAGCTGTCACGAAAGTTAGATGCAGTGCCTTGCTGGTATTTGATGCTTGGCGGAAGATTTCTCTTCTGTCCAGCAGTTTTTGCAGATAAGCAGGGGTGATGTCGTATGCCTTGAGAGAATACTTCATTTCGCAGAGATTGATAATCTGATCTCTACGGTCTAATATAAGGTCAATCTGTGCCCCTTCAATTCCTTTTTCCTTGTTGGCTTTCTGTTGCCAGGAATATACATTCGTCTGTACTCCCAGGATACCTAGCTTCTTCTTGATTTGCGAGATATGGTGCAGGCAGAGCTGTTCGAAGGCATAGCCGCTCCAAGCACGATGGGATGGAGAGTCTATCATGTTACCTCAGTTCGGGATAAGAAATAGTGCCTAAAAAAGTTGGTAATCTCCGATATTTTTTGTATCTTTGTAGTTGAAATCCAATTAGTTACAAACATAAAAAGATATCATTATGGAGATTACCAAGGACAAAGTTACAGAATTATTTTGTATTATTGATGAATTTTACAAAGTTTTTGATGCTGAAAATGCAGGAAAATTGCTTTTGAGTGAAGATGGAGTAAAGCGCAGACGACGTAAAGCCTCTTTATCTGATAGTGAAATCATGACGATTTTGCTGT
>OMDK01000797.1_pt1 | contig 14512 bp, 10 predicted proteins | sample 1645201 | NCBI WGS metagenome assembly OMDK01 (sample SAMEA103958151, study PRJEB25191) | human gut metagenome
AACTAATTGTGCATTAAAAATTAGAAATAAAGGAAGTGATGAATGGAATTATTTATATAGTAATTATGATGAATCACATGGGGAAAATAACAAGTATATTGAATCTACTAGAAAATTGAAGAATGTACTTAATAAATATATTGTTGAATATAGGAATACGAAAAACGTAATACCTTTAATAGCATATAATATTTGTCCTGTACAAAGAAATGTCCGAATGCAGAAAGGAGAGCGTGAAGCTGATAGAATAGAAGATGTTTCTATCATCAAAATAGCATATAATAATTTTGAACATTTTGTTAGCGATTTAAATTATGGTAATTGGGCGGAATTGCAAGAAGAAATTCTGCAAACTGGAGAAGAATCAGATTGGGTGGATCAATCTGTATTAAAAACCAATATCGCAATTGATAGAATAAAAAGCGAAGATCAGAAAATTGTAATGGAAACCACAGATAATAATACAGTAGAAATGTACGCAAATAGTGATGGAAATATCGAACGAGTAAGCTATTTAAATATAATTGATCCAGGTTCGAATGCACTTATCACAGTAGATTTTTATTTTGAGAATAATGAAATAATTGATTTTGATCTAGTAGTTAAAGTTGATGAAGATGAACTCCCGGAAGGAAGAGAAATAATCCAGTACTATGATCAAATCTATGGGCGATATTATGTCAAAAATGGGTATGTGTATAGAACAACCGATAATTTTTCTTTTAATGGAAATCATGATACAAATATGCCAATAAGTGATATTGTGGAAACAGAGTGGTGGCAGGAAATTTGTCAAGATCTTAACACCAGAATGCAAAATGCATTGACAGAAGATGTGAATTTTAACGCAGAAGGAACAGGATATTGTGGACTCTGGTCTAACTATGATGACGTATGTTTGGCGGAAGCTATGGATTTGAAGTTTGAATCGGAAGATACGATGGGACGAGCACTAATGATACTTGGAGGGAGAGTTGAAGGTAGTGGAACATATCATATTTATGAGGATGGAACATTTTCTTGTAATATGGTTTTAGACAAAGATTATAGTAATGAAGATGATCAGGCAGAACCAATGAATATATCAGTTTATTTAGAGGGGCAGATGGTTGATAACAACAATATAGAATGTACTCTACAGTATGTTGGAAGGGACGAGATATATTCTTATTATTTAAGGCGAGCAACCGAATAAGGAAATATACAAAGATGTATGCAGCTTGTTGGCATTGTAAAGAGTGTATTTACCAGCATTATTATCATACAGAAGATGAACTCTACACAGCTATCGAAGAATTTGCGTATGTACAATATAATCATGTACGTCCGCATTCTTATAATAATTACAAAACGCCTTACGAGGCACGCTACGGGGTTGCATAAACCCTGTGGCAGAAATTAGGTCGTAGTGTTACAAAAAAGCTTGACCACAACATACTACGATATCCATCACTCTCGGCTTTTGTTTGAGGTAAAATAAAAATCGTCAAAGCCAGTAAAATCAATAGATTTAGGCTTGACAGAATAGGAAGGGAAAAACACATGGCTAAATTTTGCGGAAAATGCGGTGCCAAACTGAATGATACTACCGGTTTTTGCCCAAATTGTGATGTGGATAAATTAAAGGAGCAAAGCGACAAGTCAGAAGCGGTTGATGTAGCGAAGTCAATACAAGAAACAGCCCCCACATCAGAAAAGCCGCTAAGTAAAAAGGAAGCTAAGAAAAAGCGCAAGGCAGATAAAAAAGCGGCGAAAAAAGCCAAGAAAAAAGAAAAATGGGCAAGCATGACCTTTGGACAGAAAGTTTGCATAATTATTTTAAAATTCTTATTATGGCTAATTATTTTAATATCTTTTTCGATTGGGATAATTGGTGGGCTTTCGTATTTGGATATAATTGAAATTCCAGTGGTTACAGCGTACCGGGAAGATAAACTTTTAGAGTTCATAAATACAAAAAATATTGCTATCGAAGAATCGATGATTGAGATGACAAGTGACACAGAAGGAACTGCCATAATAATGGTAAAAATTCCTAATTATGAATTGCTGTTTAAAGAAGCAGCTTTAACTAAAAATCCAGAGCAATACTTAATTAAGTCATTGGCACTGAAGAAATATGATGTTCAAGAGATTGAAGCATCTGCAAACATTACAGTTGAAAATGGTAGTACTATAATTCACTCAGATGATGTCGTTCAGCAACTCCTTGACGAATCTTTGGTTAATGCAATCAATGCGCTATCGGAGGTGGAAGATTGAAAAAGATTATCAGCGTTATACTCATTTTTGCAATATGCTTCTGTAATCTATCGTTGGTAGCATTCGCAGAGGATGTAACACCGCAGTACACTGATGAAGAAAAGTATTTAATTTATCAGAAATATATTGCAAATGAGCATATGTTTAATGCACTTTTCAATGATGATACGGCAGTAGGATATTGGCGTATGGTCAATAATACAGAAGAAAACGGAGTGCTAAGTTGGTCTATTGATGCAGCATCCAAAATAATTAAAGAGTATCCAGATAAACAAAAGTATGCGGAAATTTTATCTAATCTTATTATGATGCAAAGTGGGAATCTGGCAGAACATATAGCAACTCAAAGTGAATTTGATGATTTAAAAGATGGTATAGACTATACTATGGATATCGTTGACATTGCCGCAGAATTTGTAGGTGGAGCACATCTCCTAGAATTGATGCGGCAACTGGAGGAAAGGAAGTTGTAATTGACAATATAGAACAGGCAAAATATTATCAAACGACTATTCAGGATTATTCACAGTCAAAATTACTTCTCGAAGCTGTCAATAAATATGCTAAAACCGATGAACTAAAAAGTGTTTCTTCTTCCTTGCTGAAAGCAAATGATACATTGTTGAAAAAACGGTTGGAATATTTATCGGAGACTACAGCAACGATAGCCAATTATGATGCAAAGTTTTTTGTCGAAAATTTGTCGTTTGATTTATTAAAAACAGCAGATCTTTATCAGTCTGATGAAACAGTAAAGTGGTTTGTAGATTGTGGTAACAATTTGGCAGATTCGATTTTATCTATAAGGTCGGCTGGTCAATTTGCTTTTCACATGACGATGTTGGCTGGAAACATTGGATTTGGCACTACAAATACTTTTAATAGATACCAAGAGATGAAAGTGCTTACAGACATTGCAAACGCTATTGTAGAAGCAAATCATAATGTCCCGACACCCCAAAGTTACGATTCGACAGATGCGCTAACCACCATTCAAACGAAGTGTAATTACTATAAACTCTTAATAACAACTCATGCACGTGGTGAATATTTGGTTTATCAATTGCTTGTTAATGATGCGGGGGTGCTGTCGAATTTTAGAGCCTTATTTGATGCATTTAAGGAGCCAAATGAAACAACAGAAAGCTGGTATAACGGACAAATTGATGCAATGCTTAAATATTATGATATTCTCAATAATATGTTTATCATAAATAAAACTCCCCCTACGACATCAGATACGACAAAGGCTCCTACTGATGCCGCTGAATTTAAAGGTCATTACTACTATATCTATGATCTTGATACAGTAACAACATGGGAAGAAGCAAAAGAATATTGTGAATCACAGGGGGGTTATCTTGCGACTGTTACCAGTAAGGAAGAAGATGAGTTCCTCTATTCCTATATCACTGATATGGGATTATATTCTGTGTTGTTTGGATTATCCGATATAGACCAAGAAAATGTGTGGACTTGGGTGACAGGCGAACCATTTTCCTATGAAAACTGGGCACTGAGAGAGCCTAATCACCAAGGCGGATATGAACACTATGGTATGTATTATGAGAAAAATAAAGATGGGACTTGGAATGATGGCAGTGGAAAAAACTGTCCATTCTTATGCGAATGGGGGGAGTATCATACTTCAAACAGTCAGTCGCAAGATTGTCAAAAAGAGAGTGCATTGTCTGATGAGGAAATCATTAGTGCAATACATAAGGCGTCTGAATTTGCATATAACTGGTTTTGGATTAGTGACAGAGAGCATGTAGATGAATACGATACTTATGTTGAATATGATGAAAATGGAAATCCATGGGAATATAAAAGAGTAGCTCATGAAGGGATAAGTAGTTTAGATGATGTACTTGATTTGACGAAACATTACTTTACCGAGGAAGTTGCGGAACAATTAATTTCTCAAAAGGATTGGTATGAACAGAGTAATAAAATATATGTATCAGAGCCGGATGGTCTTGGTGGTCCGGAAGCGGATTACTATGATATCAAAATTGTCAGGGAAAATGATATAAGATATACAATTACCATTTATGAATATTTTGGTGACGAATTATGGGAAGATCCATATGATGTTCATCTTGAATATATAGATGGTTATTGGGTATTTGATAAGATATTAGTACGTGAAGGAAATCCGGTTCCCATAAATATAATAGAGGGAGATAAATTAGTAAACGATTCAGATGGGCAATTTGATATAACTGGGACATGGTATAGCGAAGAGTATGATGAAGTCGATGGATGGGCAACCAGTTACAAGACTATCTTTAATCCGGATGGTACAGTACTGCAAATAGGCTGGAGGAATGAGGATCATGGAACCTATGAAGTTTCAGCTGACGGCATGTGTGTGACAGCATACTTTAAAGAAAACTATATCGATCAACCTGGAGATGGGATGCAGCTTTTGGGTGGTTATGAGTACTCTGTTGTTTACAAATTAGATACGAAAAAGCAGTGCATATATGCTACATATTCTCAGGAATTTAAAGATGCTGGATATAGCAATGCCGAAGATGGCGAGCTGCAAAGAAATCAATAGAAAAAAAGATCAGAAAAAATAAAGGGCAGTGGCTCATCGCAAATGGATGAATCACTGCCTTTTTCCTCAAAACTCATTCAACAGCCCCACAACTGTCCGCAGCTCTTCCGCCTTCACCTTATCCGGGAACTGGCCGGAGAGAACGCAGTTTTTGAAGTACTTGATCTCTTCTGCGTAGGCGTCGCTCTTGGGCAGGTTGATGGAGCCGGTATCGCCGGTGGCCTGCTCAGTCGGGGAATAGATGCTGCCGTTGTTTTCATAGATTTTGCATTCGCCCTTTTCATAGGTAACGAGCGCATCCTCGAACTGGAAGCGGTAGGAAGCGCCGAAGGGGTAAGCGGATGCGTACCAGGAAGCTTCGGTGGTAACGAAGAAGCCGGGGAATTCGTATACAGCGGTCAGATAGTCCTGATTAGGCTGCTTTGCGCGGTGCTTCAGGGAAGCCTCCGGTTTGCCGAAGGCGTATACGAGGAAGTCAAGATCATGGATGTGCAGGTCGTAAGGTACGAGTCCGCTTCTCTTTTCGTCCATCATCCAGTTGTCCCAGCTCCAGGCGGGATAGCTGCCGAGGCGTCCCATGTAGCCGGACAGGAGCTTTCCGTATTTGCCGGAATCGTAAAGCTCCTTGATCAGCTCATATTCGGGCCAGAAGCGCAGAACCTGTGCAATCATGAAGCATACGTTGTTTTCTTTTGCGGTGGAATATGCCAGCTCGATGTCCTCTTCTTTTAAGGAAATGGGTTTCTCGCTGAGGACGTGGATGCCCTTTTTCATTGCCTTGACTGCAGTGGGAACGTGCAGATAGGTGGGCAGGCAGATGTCCAGGATATCCAGCTCTTCTTTTTCAAGCATTTCATCGATGGAGGTGTAGTGATGCGGCTCCGGATAAGGCTCCATCCGCTCCGGACGGATATCGCAGATTGCTGTGAGTGTGGTGTCCTCCATAGCGTTCCATGCAGGAATGTGTGCGCCGCTGATGCCGCCGACGCCGACTAAACCGATTTTTAACATGATGCTTCCTCCCCGTAAATTTCATCAATAATGTTTTGCAGATAAGTTCTGGATTCCAGAATGTCGGTCAGCTGCTGTGGACCGTCGATTTCCCGTTCGATGGTGACATAGGAGTTGTAGCCAAGCTCATGCAGCTTTGTAAAAACTGCACGGAAGTCCACTTTTCCCTGTCCAATGGGTGTTTCGGCACCGAGCTCATGTCCGTTTGTCGGATAGCAGCCGTCCTTTGCATGCAAGTTGCGGACGTATTTGCCGAAAACGTCAAGTGCGTCTGCCGGGTTTGCTTTTCCGTAAAGAATCAGATTTGCAGTGTCCAGATTCACATAAAGATTATCCGTGCCGACGGCTTCAAAGCAGCGCAGCATGGTAACGGGGGTTTCCTGACCGGTTTCAAACAGCAGGCACTGCCCGTTTTTCTTCAGATGCTCTGCAACAGTGCGCACAGCGATGCAGAAGCTGCTGAAATTAGGATCATAGGGATTTTCCGGAATAAATCCCATATGGGTTACGACATCAGTGATGTCGAGCTTGTGGGCAAAATCTGCACCGTCGCAAAGGTTTTCGATCCGCATCTGTCGGTATTCTACAGGGACAAGTCCAAGGGTGAGCTGTCCGTCGTAAAAGTTCCATGCCGCAGGTCCGGTCCATCCGCACCAGAATGCGGAAACGGTGATCTGGTATTGTTCCAAAAGTGTTTTTAAGATGCTTGCATTTTCGTCCGTCCAGGCGGCAGGATTCCAGGAAACCAGCTGACAGGAATCGAAGTTATGTTCCCGAAGCTGGGCGAATTTTTTTTCCATACCGTCGATCTCGGAGAAATTGACGCAGGTTCCGATTTTCATAGAGTGCTCCTTTTTAGGCAAAGAAAAATAGCTTTCATTGCCCTGAAATGATGATTTTTTGTTGTCTGGGAACTGCTTTTACAGTATCATGAAAAGCAGGAGAAGCCCATTATTTTTTTGACTCATTTTAGGATAATTTTTACCTTTTGCGGAGGACAGTATGATCGACGGATACAAGGAGCTGACGCCGGTAATCTATGGAGAAAATGCAATAAAATATTTGTATACCGAGCAGAAAAAGGCAGAGGGGGAAATCTGTTTTCTGCTGCACTGGCACGACCGGATGGAGCTGACCTATGTGACGGAAGGAACGCTGCGGTTTGTGACGGAAGGAGAGGAGTTTTTGGTTTCGGCAGGAGAGCTTGCAGTGGCGGGACCGGGGCAGATGCATGGCGGCTTTGCAGTGTCGGAAAAGGTCTGCTATCATACGGTTATGTTCGATGTGGAGCGGTTTTATAATGGAACGGCAGCGTCTGAAAAATATTTACGTTCCCTGGGAAATGGAGAACTGACCTTTGTGGAAAAAATCGCAGGGAAAGAGGTTTCCGGACTGCTGGAGCGTCTGGTGAGGCTGCTGGCCGGAAGGGACAACGGAAAAGACAGCAAAAGCTCGCTGGCAGCCATCGGAACGTTGTATGAAATTCTCGGATGCCTGATAGAATACGGCAGGTCAAAAAGCAGTGCAAAGGTCAGTCCGGACAGCGGGTTTGGTCAGATTTTAATCTATGTGAATCATCATTATACGGAAAAACTCAGCCCGGCAGCGCTGAGTGCGCAGTTTGGATATCATGAGGCGTATTTCTGCAGACGCTTTCGGGAGCTGACAGGCATTACCTTTTCGGAATATGTCCGTGCGCTTCGGATGGAGTATGCACAGAAGCTTTTGAAGGAATCAGAGGATGAGGTAGGGACAGTGGCCTGGAAATGCGGCTACCCGGACGGAAGCTATTTTACACGGGAGTTTCGGAAGATGTATGGGTTTACACCATCGCAGTTCCGGCGGATGACGCGGTGAACTGTAGCGTTTCTGCAGATGTGAGGAAACACAGCAGTGAAAAAAAGCTGTACAACAAAAACACCGCAGTCTATAATGGAAAAAACGGATCGGGAGGGAGAAAATGTTATGCAGGCATTATTTGATGCCGTAAACGCGATTTGCGGCAAAATTCAGGTTGTATCAGATCTGTTCTGGGAGTTTCCGACCAACTTCGGATGGTATGCGGCGATCCCGATTCTTGGAAATTTCAGTCTGGCGATCATTTTGCTGGTCGGTACTGGAATTTTTCTGACATTTCGGTTCCGGTTTGTACAGGTGCGGAAATTTAAGTACGGCTTAAAAGTGCTCCTTCACAGCAAAGCAGCGACGAAGACCGGTATTTCAGCGCTGGCGGCATTTTTGCTGTCTACGGCGATGCGGGTAGGACCGGGAAATATTCTTGGTGTGACGGGTGCGATTTCGATCGGTGGTCCGGGCGCACTGTTCTGGATGTGGCTGTCGGCGTTTTTCGGGATGTCCACAGCCTTTGCAGAATCCACGCTGTCCCAGATTTTTAAAGAGAAAAGAGATGGGCAGTATGTCGGCGGACTTCCTTTCTATGGAAGAAGACTGTTAAACAATGCAGCGTGGGCCGGTGTTGCGCTGAGCGTGCTCTACATTGTCTATGCCTTTTTGTGCTTCCCGGCGCAGGGCTTTAATACCATCTCCGCAGTCGGTGCCATTGCAAATGAGATCACTGGGACGACGATTGCAACCAATTCGACGTTGTATTGGATTTCCTTCGTGGTACTGATCCTGATTGCTGCACTGATCAGCTTCGGGGGCATTAAAAAAGTGACAAAGGTAACAGATCTGCTGGTTCCTGTGATGGCGGTGATCTATGTGCTGACCGTAGTTGTGCTGGTTGTCTGCAACTTTACGCGGATTCCGTGGTTTTTTCAGGCGGTATTTGGACAGGCATTTTCGCCGGATGCCGTATTTGGCGGAGCCTTCGGCACAGTCCTTAGCCAGGGCATCAAACGCGGTCTGATGTCCAACGAGGCAGGTCAGGGTACCATCACGATGCCTGCGGCGGCTGCGGATGCAAATCATCCCTGCGATCAGGGCTGCGTTCAGGCCATCGGCGTTTTTCTGGATACGATTGTGATCTGTACGCTGACCGGATTTGTGGTGATTATGGGAAGGATGTGGACGACAGACCGTGCGGCGGAGTGGTTTGATATGGGCAAGCTGGACAAATTCCTGGCATCCTGCGGAGAGCTGACCGGACAGAGCGGCGCTTATCAGATCGTAACGTTTTTAGTGAGTATCTGCTTTGGCCTGTTTGCATTTACCTGTCTGATCGGCTTTATGTCCTTTACGGAAATGTGCGCGGTGCGGATTTCTTCGCGCAAGGGTTTTATTGTTCTGATCCGGCTGCTGTGCCTGTTCGTCATTTCCTTTGGCGTCATTACCAATATCGCGGGAATGGATCTGGGCGCGCTCTGGGATTTAAGCGATTTTGCCAATATTCTGATGGTTTACTGCAACCTGCCGCTGCAGTATCTTGGTCTGAAGTATGTAACCCGGGCGTGGAAGCACTTCGAAAAACAGGACGGCACGCCCTTTACGTCTGAAATAGCAGGAATCGATGTGCCGGTCTGGGAGGAAAAAGCCGGAAAAGCATAACGGGTACTTTCACAGAAAGAAAGGCTGACGCGGTCAGAAAAACAGCCGCCGGGGCGGCAGAATGGGAGGGTATATGGATTACGCACTGTATCAGAAAATTTCAAAGGTCACGCTGGGAAAGCAGCCGGCTGACCTGGTATTAAAAAATCTGAAGCTGGTGGATGTATTTACAGGGGAGATCGTGGAGTCAAACGTTGCAGTCAAGGACGGTCTGATCGCGGGGGTGTCGAGACGTTACCGCGGAAAAAAGGAGATCGACCTCGGTGGAAAATATCTTGCGCCGGGCTTTATCGACGCACATCTGCATCTGGAATCCACCATGGTTACGCCAAACGAGCTGGTCAGCACGGCGGCGCGTTTCGGGACGACGACATTTATCGTAGATCCCCATGAGGCGGCGAATGTCAGCGGTGCGGCCGGGATTGACTATATTCTTGATCAGACGGAAAAATCTCCGGCGAACGTCTATGTCATGATGCCGTCCTGTGTACCGGCGACGCATGTGGACGATAACGGCGGTATTTTTTCCGCAAACGATATGTATCCGTACGTCCGCAATCCGCGGGTTCTGGGACTGGGGGAAGTGATGGATGATCCGGGGGTTATCAACGGCGACGAGAGCATGTTTTCCAAACTGCTGCTGTTTGAAAACCGGACGATTGACGGGCATGCCCCTTATCTGCCGAACCGGGAGCTGAGCGCTTACAAGATGGCGGGGGTGGATACCGACCATGAAGCGACCAGCTTTGAATATGCGCTGGAAGAGGTGCGCCGCGGCATTCATGTCCATATCCGCGAGGGCAGCGCAGCCCACAACCTGAAGGATATCGTAGAGGGCATTGTCCGCACCGGAATCGATACGGAATATTTTTCCTTCTGTACGGACGACAAGCATATTGAGGATATTTTACGGGACGGACATATCAGCTACAACGTAAAGCTTGCGGTTTCCCTCGGCATGAATCCGGTTCAGGCGATCAAAATGGCGACGATCAACACTGCAAAATGCTACGGCTTAAAGCATCTGGGCGCGATTTCCCCGGGCTTCCAGGCGGACTTTGTTGTGCTGGATAATCTGCAGGATCTGAATGTGACAGATGTATTCTATAAAGGAAAGCTTGTAGACCGGAATGCGCCGATCCGTGTAAAAACGTGCGGCAGAGCGTTGAAACATACGGTACACCTCGACAAGGTGAAGGCAGAGCAGTTTGTGCTTCCGATTGGAAAAAAGAAGACCCATGTAATCGGCATCAATCCGTCCCAGATTACCACAGAGGATCTGGCGGTTTCCCTGCAGCCTGCGGCAAATTATATTCCGACGGACGGCTATTCCAAGGTTGCGGCTGTGGAGCGGCATCATAATACCGGAAAAATCGGCGTTGCAGTGGCAAAGGGCTACGGCATCCGAAACGGCGCAGTGGCATCTTCCGTATCCCACGATTCCCATAACATCATCGTCATCGGGGACAATGACCGCGACATGGCATTGGCAGTGGACGAAATCATCCGAACGCAGGGCGGTTATACCGTTGTGGAAAACGGCGAGGTATTCGAAACGCTGCCGCTTCCGATCATGGGACTGATGAGTGACGCCGGGTTTGAGTCTGTCAATGAGACTTTAGGCCGGATGATTAAAAAAGCGCATGAAATGGGCGTTCCGGCGGATATCGAGCCGTTCATCACATTATCGTTTTTGGCACTTCCCGTCATTCCGACGCTGCGCATTACGCCGCGCGGTCTGTGCCTGCTGACCGCGAAGGGACCGGAAATTCTGCAGGAGTAAAGCCAGTCTGGAAAGCGCCTGCAAAAAAAGTTTTTATGGAGGAACTTATGGATATAAAAGAAAAAATTCATGAACTGTCAGAGGAAATGATTCAGAATCTGGGACGTCTGGTTGCGGTGGATTCCCAGCTCGGCACGCCCGAAGAAGGCAAGCCCTTTGGCGAAGGCCCGGCAAAAGCCCTTGAGGTTGGCTTAAAAATCGCTGACGAGCTCGGCTTTCGGACGGTCAATCTGGACAACTACTGCGGCTATGCAGAGATGGGCGAAGGAAAAGAGATTATCGGTATTGCCGGACATCTCGATATCGTGCCGGTGGGAGGCGACTGGACTCACGATCCCTTCGTGCTGACCCGTGAGGGCGATTATGTATACGGCCGCGGAACAACTGACGATAAGGGACCCGTTCTGGAAGCGCTTTATGCGATGAAGCTGCTGCGGGATTCCGGCGTGAAGTTAAATAAAAGAGTCCGCCTGATCATGGGCTGTAATGAGGAAACCGGTTCGAAGTGCATGGCGCATTATAATGAAGTGGAAGAGGAGCTGTCCTGCGGCTTTACGCCGGACGCGAACTTCCCCTGCATCCACGGCGAAAAGGGACACATGTCAATGATGGCGTATTCCAAACATACGAAGATCCTTTCCATGAACGGCGGTTTTGTTACAAATGCGGTTTGCGATTCCTGCACGACAGTGATTCCTGCGGCAGCAGGTCTGAAGGAAAAGCTGGAGAAAGAGCTGGCTGAGACGAAGCTTCAGGAGTACCGCGTGACAGAAGAAAACGGAGAGATCACAATTTATGCAAAGGGAGTGCCTGCACATGCCAGCACGCCGACGCTGGGGGTCAATGCTGCAGGTGTAACCTTTGAGTGTCTGGAAAAGGCAGGCTTTGAAGATGATTTTGTCACCTTTTATAATACCCATCTCGGAACTGCCTGCGACGGCTCCGGTATCGGCTTAAAGGTTTCCGATGCTTATGGCGACCTGACGTTCTGCAATGGTATCGTTAAAACTCAGGACGGCGTGATTTCCTGCACGATTGATATCCGTGTTCCGGTTACCTTAAAGCCCGACGAGGTCCGCAAGCTGTGCGAGGATAAGCTGGAGGATGAGAACGGACGGATCGAGATTCTGGACATCGGCGATGGATTATTTTTCCCGAGAGAGTCCCCTCTCGTAGAAGCCCTGTACAAGGCGTATGTGGATGTGACCGGCGATACCGCAAACGAGCCGATGGTCATCGGCGGCGGAACCTATGCGAAGTCCCTGAAAAATATCATCGCCTTCGGTCCTGAAAAGCTCGGAATCGATTATCGCATTCATGGTGCGGACGAGTATATCCTTGTATCCGGCATGGAGGAAGCGGTGCTGGTATACATGGAAGCCATTAAGAACCTGCTGGCGATTTAAGGAGAGCCGGCAGTTCCCAAACATTGGCACAGGGACGTTTTCTGCCAGGTAGACAATCAAACAATAAAACGAACTGCCATCAGATTCCGTCTGGCGGCAGTTTTTTTGTTATAGCCGGATACTGAAGGCTGAAATCGATGGGGAAAAACTTCCAGAGATAGAAAAAAAGATTTCTTTTGGATGTTATATTCCGGTAACCTTATTCAGTAAGACAAAATCCAGGGTTGGGCTGCTGATGATACCAAAGACCTGTGCATATATGTGGATCATCGCGATGGGACTTCAGCTTTTGTTTTAAATTGCATCAGGTTTTAAATGCATATTTCTTGACTCAGATAAACCATAGACGTATAATTATTCATCACTACAAAAAGCTGCAGGCTCAGACAAGTCTGCGGCTGTCATGAAGATAGAGAGCAATTTCAGTAAAGTTTCAAGAAATAAAGGAGTAATCACAAATGGCAAGTTTATGGGGCGGAAGATTTGAAAAAGACATGGATGATATTGTAAAAAAATACAATGCATCTATTTTCTTTGACCAGAGAATGTACAACGAGGACATCGACGGCAGCATCGCGCATGTGACCATGCTTGGAAAGCAGGGCATCGTATCCAATGAGGAAAAAGATCAGATCATCGCAGGTCTGGAAGAAATCCGCAAGGAGATTGCGGAAGGAAAGATCCTGTTTACCGTAGAAGACGAAGACATCCATATGGGCATCGAAAGCCGTCTGATCGACAAAATCGGCGATGTGGGCAAAAAGCTTCATACCTCCAGAAGTCGTAACGACCAGTGTCAGGTAGATATCCGCCTGTATCTGAGAAAAGAAATTTATGAGATTTTGAACAGCCTGTGCTATCTGGAAAGCGTAATTCTGGAAAAGGCGGAAAAATATGAAGATAAGATTACAGTAGGCTTTACCCATCTTCAGCATGCACAGCCGATCACGATCGGTTTTGTTTTTATGGCATATTTCCAGATGTTTAAAAGAGATATTGAACGTCTGACGGATACGCTGGAGCGTCTGAATTATAATCCGCTGGGGGCGTGTGCACTGGCAGGAACAACGATGCCCATCGACCGTCATTTGACGAGCGAGCTGCTTTCTTTTACTGCACCGACGGAAAATGCCATGGATACAGTCAGCGACCGGGACTACAGCCTGGAATTTTTGAGCGACGCTTCCATTTCCATGATGCACTTGTCCCGCTGGGCGGAGGAATTTGCATGGTGGAACTCTTCCGAGTTTTCCTATATCGCAATCGACGACAGCTTTTGCACCGGCAGCAGCATTATGCCCCAGAAGAAAAACCCGGATATGGCGGAGCTGATCCGCGGCAAGGTTGGTCGTGTATACGGCGATCTGATGCAGCTGCTGACCGTTATGAAGGGAACTCCGCTTGCTTATAACAAGGACTTCCAGGAGGATAAGGAGAGCCTTTTCGATGCGATCGACACCTGGAAAGCGACAATCGATATTTTTGCAAAGATGCTGGACAAGACCGAATTTCGGATGGATCAGATCGAAAAACAGCTTGGAAAAGGCTTCTTAAATGCGACGGATATTGCAGAGCATTTTGCAAAGCAGGGCATTCCGTTCCGGGAAGCACATGCTATCGTAGGACATATGGTAAAAGCATGTGAGAAGAAGGGCTGTGACCTTGAAGATCTGACAGACGAAGAGCTGCAGGCGATCGACAAGCGCGTGACCAAAGAGCTGCTGGGGGACATCAGCATCAAGTCCTGTGTCAATGCCCGCGTATCCTTCGGAGGAACGGCACCTTCTGAGGTACATCGTCAGATCGAGGTTGGCCGTCAGTGGTTAAACAGCCTGGAACGGTAAGGAAGCAAGCGCACGCTGTCGGCGGCGATCATGGAAATTCATGAAAAAGCGACGAATCAGGAATTGAATTTTGAAAAATTACGATCGAGCATAAATTTGTGCTGCGAGGTGTGTTTATGGGACACCTCAGATG
>OMDK01000798.1_pt1 | contig 14510 bp, 10 predicted proteins | sample 1645201 | NCBI WGS metagenome assembly OMDK01 (sample SAMEA103958151, study PRJEB25191) | human gut metagenome
CTACCGGGCGGATTCGGGACTTTAACCCGTTAGAAACGTGCGCCGCTAGGCGCACTATAGAAAGGGGCGTGTGAAAAAATGAGAAATCATTTTTTACACGCTCTTTTAGACTAAAAAATTATAAACGAAGTAATCTCTAAAAGCATATTTACCAATCTGCAAGCCCTATGGTGCTTCATCTGGCGAAGGATAGACCATGACTTCCGGTATTGTGGTTTTTTTCGTCCGAAGAAGACCTGCAATTGTCCCATTCTCCCTCTGATACAGATCCATCTCCGAAATCACAAGAAGCTCTCTTCCATCCCGGATGATTTTCTGTGCATGAAGTGCTTCCCCTTCAGGAAGTGTGAGTATCGTGATAGGAGAAGCATCTCCGGTGCAGACCATCACGGCGGCATGAAGCCTCATGCATCATACCGGCATCCGCAAATTCTCTACTTACTTATTTAAAGCTCACACCTCAACAACCATCCCGTCCAGCTTCTGCGAAAAGCCATCCTCAAACACCATTACCACCAGTCCCTGAAATTCTTCCAAAACATGCTCCACCAGAAATCTTGCCGTTGCAGAATCCACCCGATCCGTCACACCATCCAGAAACAGCACATCCGCATCCTGATAAAGTCCCCGTGCGATCCCGACTCTTTTTCTCTGCCCACCGGACAGGTTCTCTCCCTTTTTTCCACACCGCTTGAGCAGTCCATCCTCAAAGGTTTTCACATCCTCGACCAGAGCTGTTTTCTCCAGAATGCCATTCATTTTTACATCCTCAATCCGCCCTCCCATAGAAATATTTTCCAAAAGAGAGTCATCGAATAAAACCGGCTCACTCGGTACATAGACGCATTTTTTATCCTTCAATTCTCTGTTGCATACGGAAAATAATGTGCGCAGCGCTTCGCTGCTCTTTTCGCCTTTTAATATCACGATTCCTTTTTCCGCCGCATGGAACATTTTCTTTCCACCGCCTGCACCGATCGAAAAATCATATCCGTCTTTTTCCCTGACAGAGCCTGCACAATCTGCCTCCTGAAGCAAAAATCCAAGGCGATCCAGCGATGCGTTGGTCTGTTTCTTTCTTTTTACCAGATTTCCAATTGCATCCGGCAGATATGCCAGAAACGCATAGTAATAGCCAAACATGACAAATTCGCCAACCGAAAAGATTCCGTTCATCATAAACGGCAATGCAATCAGCAGAATAATTCCCAATGCCATATTCGAAGAATTGCCGGAAATACTGCCCAGCAGGCTGTCAAAAATTTTGTCCCGGATCTCGCTTTTCGATCTCTCCTGACATTTTCTCTCATACGCGGAAATCACCCGTTCCCGGTTTCCGATCATATAAAAATACTCTGTGTTTTCAAAAAAGTTATTCAGAAAACTCGTCACTTCTTTTGTGTTTTTCCGGGAATTCGTCCGGTATAAGAAAATTTTCTTGCCAAGAACTTTTACCAGAAAAACCGTCAAAACGGTCGGGAACAGGCTTACAACCGCAAAGATCGGATTGATAAAAAACATCACAATTAAAATCGAAACAGACAATACGATTTTGGGAACCTGATAATAAAATTCCAAAAAGAAATTTACGACGTCCTCGCATTCATTCCGGTAATAATTTAAAACTGCGCCGTCTGTCTCCCGCGCCGGATTCAGCGATTCCCTCAACACATAGCTTAACAATACACTTTTTACGTTGTATCTCGCCTTGGTTTTCCATTTTTCCACAAAAGCGGAATTGACCTGTTTTACACAATTGATGATCAGTGGAACCATCACGTTGATCAAGATTAAAATGTTTAGGGAATAGATTCCAAGTGTGACGTCTTTTCCTTCAATCACGTTAAAAATGTCTTTTTTTGCAATACCGCTCATTAAAAAACTGAACGTATAAGTGATCGTTTCGACCGCTATCACAAGTAGTCCAAAAGCCTTTATGTCTTTCGTGAAAGCCCGATATAGTTCTCTCTTTTTCATTTTCATAATTTGTCCCTCTCGATTCTCAGCAGGTTTCTACCTGTATCCGACTTTCTTCCATATGTATCTTTTTGTGGAATTTCAAGGCACTCCTGTTTTTATGGGACACCATGATAATCGTAGAATCCGTAAATTTCTTTTCAAGGAGCGTGTCAATCGTCGTGAGGATTTTATCGTCTATGGAAGCGTCGAATTCATCGACCAGCAAAATACGGGGCTTTGCAATTAATGCTGCCGTCCATGCCAAAATCTGCGCCTCATTTACCGTAAAATCTTCCGGTTTGATGGTATCTTCCAGACCGATTTTCGTCTCTTCCATCCACTGATCCATATGGGTGATTTTCAGCGCCAGCTCAACCGACTGCTTCTCGTAATTGTCGTAAAACCGCACCAGATTGTTCAGCAGCGTATCTTCGATAATCGGATAAAACTGGGAAATATAGAAAACATTTTCCACATATTTTCTCCGGTTAAACTCCCGGATTTCTTTTCCACCGATCAGAATTTTGCCGCAGTCCGGTACATACAGTCCTGCAATCAGATGCAAAATAGTGCTCTTTCCGCAGCCTGTCCTTCCCTCGATCAGCACATTTTCATTCGAGCCGATCGTAAACGATATATCCGACAAAACCCTCGACTGATTGTAGCCAAAAGAAACGTCCGAAAACACAATCTCATTGCCGCTAAATTCTGCAGCTTCTTCGTTTTGATCCTCCTGGGATTCCATTTCAAATATGGAATTCACTCTTTTTAGAGCGGCAAGCGACATCGGCATCTGCGCAAACTGATATTTTAAATGAAAAAACGGCATGTTCAATAAGCCGACATAACTCGTCAGCAAATACAGTTCTCCAATTGACAATCTGCCGCGATTTAACAGCTGGACTCCGATCAGCAGTGCAATGCCTTCCGCAACATTTAGCAGGGAGAAAAACACCGTCGCCGGCAAATTTCCCCAGAAGGACGCCTTTACCTGTTTTTGCTCAAACTCTGCAAAATCCTTATGGAACCGCTCATGGATATAATCTTCTTTGCCAATTCCTTTTACATCTGCCGCAGCATACACATCTTCGGAAAACTCTCCAAACAGCTTTGTTTCACTCACTCGCGCATCGTTCCATAATGCAGAAAGGCTTTTCTGGGTTCCGATAAAAATGACAAATATCAAAACCGCTATCACACAAAAAATTCCGCCGAGAATCAGCGACTTTGTCAGGAATACAACCAGGATTCCCACTATCATAAATGAGCTGCTCATGATGTCGATCAGCATATTGGAAAAGAATCCAACCATAACGTTGGCGTCGCCTTCGATCTTTTCAAAAAAGTCTCCGGTTTTCGACATTTTATGCTGGGACACGGAAAACTGGAATAATTTTTTCAACAGCTCTTTCCGGATTTCATCGCATACGCTTCTGCCCATCTTTTCGCTTAAATAAGAATTTAAAACTGTTGCAAATCCTTTTACGACCACAATCGCCAGGAAAAACAGAATAAATGCAACAAGCCATGTAATTGTCTGTTTCCCCAGACCGTCTATGATCCTGCTGAGTATGCCTGGCAGCCCCAAAGAGATCACTGTCTCCAAAATCAGCGAAATTGAAATGCCAAAAACAAACCGTTTCCTGGTTCGAAAGATCTGCAATAATGTGTCACTCAATATTTTCTTTTTCATTGTAGTTTACCCCTGTTATTACCCTGTTGATAGATTTCTCTTTTTCAAACAATAGAATGCAATACAAACTCCCGATGCTTTGATACTCACCCTTCCAATCTATAACTCGCTCTGCGCGAACGTACTGTTGTCACCAATCAACTGCCTGCGCGAATTATCTGCCTCCCCACACGCACAGTTCATCATAAAATATATCTTATATCGATTGTACCATACTTTTCGGGGTTGCAAATAATCTCGTCGAAATTAGCAGCCTGCTCGTAGAAATTGGTAAAAATAGGGGGCGAGTTCCGCGAACATTCTATTGTTATGAAGGGAATTTTCCGCCTGCAAAACAAAAAATACCGATACATCATGCGACTTTTTTGCACGGTGTACCGGTATCTATACATTTTTCCCAGCTTCAAAATTAACTATACTTAATTTCCAATCCGCTGTTGCTCTGCGATTTTGACTGCATTCCTTTATTCTTTTACTCTTCTGTAGTTTGCAGCCATTTTTTCACTGTTTCCACGTCAAAATCAATCAGCTCCGCGATTTCTTCCGGTGAACGCCCTTTTTTGCCCATTCTGAAAGCAGTTATTTTTGCCTGTTCTTCGCGTCCTTCCGCGTAGCTCTCATTTCTCAAATCTTCCATAACCTTGCACATTTCATTCACTCCTTTCGGATTCTCTTTCAGATACCGCGTCTTTTCCGCCAATAGGTCAAAATACATATCTTCCGCATCCGTACAATTAAAATCGTGCATCAGCTTGCCCAAATCCGAATCGCCGCGGTATTCGCCATTTACATATAAAATATGTGTTCCACACTACCACAGAACCCTTGCTTTATCAATCCTTATTACTACCATATAATACACTATCATTATTGATAATTATAAAAGCACATCACCTCTCCTTTTCTCAGGGCCAAGCGGAGCCGACGCTTCCTATCCTATTCCGTCCGATTCAGATACCCGTCAGCTCCTGCCTGTTTCTGTCGTTTCTCCAGTCCGATGCAGTTTTTCTTTTCCATTGAAAAACGAAACTCTTATTCCGACTTTCCGCCAGCCTGTACAATCAGAAAGTTCATGGTCTCTAAAATCCGCTTCCGATCTGCCCTCGACAACTCCTCCAGCTTTTTGGAAAGAGCGTTCGCTTCCGCGATAAAGCCGAAATCCAGTTCGTCCTGCAGAAGTTCATCTGCTGAAACGCCAAGCTGATTTGCGATCGCCACAAAATTCTGCAGTCTTGGCATTTTGATACCCCGTTCAATACTGGAAATCGTCTCTATGCTGACTCCGATTTTTTCCGCAAGCTGCTCCTGTGTAAATCCACGCTTCTCCCTGCACCGTTTAATCTGCTCCCCAAGCATATACTTTTCCCTTCCCCTTATCGTTATAGTCTCGTACTGATAGTATGGGTAAAGTATAGGTTTCCTATCTGTTCCGCTCCACGAGCCTTTAGTTCTACTCAAGAACCTATAGTTCTATTTTCGGAAATTTTTCAACCAAATTTGTTAAAAATAATGGTATGGTATAGTAAATTTAAAACTCCCTGAAACTTTTTTCTCGCCTACAACGTCTAATCCTCAGAACAACAAAAGAAGGAGGCGAATTTCTTCGTGATATCATTATCCAGAAAAACAAAAGAAAAAGCGGTAGAAGATCTGCTTTTGCAAAATTACGATCAATATTACCGGCTCGCTTACAGCTACGTCCACAACGAAGCAGACGCAGGAGATATCGTCCAGAACGGCGCATATAAAGCTATCCGAAGCAGCTCTGACTTAAAAGAGGTCCGTTATGCAGCCACTTGGCTGTATCGAATCATGCTCAACGAGATTTTTTCTTTCTGTAAGCAGAAAAAAACGGAGCCGTTGGAAGAAGGAAACGACGAGCCACACTACGAAGACGCTTACGAGAATTTCGATCTGAAACATGCGCTGGAGCTGCTGCCGCCCCGCGACCGCATGATCGTAGAGCTGAAATATTTTGAAGATATGAAGCTGGAAGACATTGCAGCCATCATGGAAGAAAACACAAATACCATCAAAAGCAGACTATACCGCAGTCTCAAAAAACTCCGGTTGTCGCTGGACTGACCGCCCGACACAGCTGCCGACCACATTCGAGACCCATCAGCGTGCAGCAAGTTCAACACCATTCAAGCGGTGGCTCAGCCCCGCCATCACTCTCAGAAAGGATTTTTATTATGGAAAACCGTGAAAAACAGTTACAGGAATTGAAAAAAGAATATCAGGACATCCACATGTCCGAAGAACAGCTTTTACAAATGAAACTAAAGATCTCTCAGGCAAAGCAGGAGAACAGCCGGCAGGGTTCCAATGCTGCCCACAGCTCTGTCTCCCACAGACGCTCCATCACACGCCGCTGCGGGATCGCCGCTGCTGCAGCCGCTGCCGCTCTGGTCATCTTGCCGAACACCTCCGCTTCCGTTGCCTACGCAATGAGCCAGGTTCCTGTGCTCTCCAGGCTTGTTGAAGTCGTTACCTTCCGGGACTATCACTACGAAGATGACCGAAACAGCGCAGACATTCAGGTTCCGGAGGTAACTGTCGCACCGGACACTGACGCGGATACACAAAAATCCTCCGCCGTTTCCGAACAGACGAAGAAAACAGCAGAGGAAATCAATACAGAGATTCAGGCCATCACAGACCGCCTGATCGCAGAATTCGAAGAAAGTAAGGCAAATGAAGAGGGTTACCAGAATATGACCGTCAAATCCGAAATTCTGGCGACCACAGATCAGTATTTCACCCTGAAACTGACCTGTTTCCAGTCTGCCGGAAGCGGTGCGGAATGGAACTACTACTACACCATTGACCTTTCCACCGGAAAACGCCTGCAGCTTGCAGATCTTTTCCAGGAGGGCAGTGATTATTTAACCACTATCAGCGACAATATCAAACAGCAGATGAAAGAACAGATGGCGGCAGATGAAAATAAAATCTACTGGCTCGATTCCGATATGCCGGAATGGGATTTTACCTCTATCACAGACAACACTTCCTTCTACTTGAATCAGAACAACGAGGTTGTGGTTTGCTTCAACGAAGGCGATGTTGCACCGATGTCCATGGGCTGCCCGGAATTTGTTATTCCTAACGAGGTGCTCGCCGGAATTCGGAAGTAAAGTCAACGAGGTATGCCGTGCCGCGTGTCACGGTGCTGCGCGATCTGTCTGCGTGTCCGCAACATCCTACGTTTTATCATGCCCGACACACCCGCGCCGCGCTTCCGTCACGGCTCCCCGCCCAGCTCGAGCCTGCCGACTCTGGAGATAAACTCCTCTACCTGTTTTAAGTGCTCCCGGTTGACGCGGTTTTCATCCTGCTGAATCTGCTTCCGATACATCGTCGGGGAAACCCCCTTCATCTGCCGAAACGCCTTGCTGAACACAAGCGGATCCTGATATCCGCAGGACAATGCGATGCTTTCCACCGGCAGATGCGGCACCATCAGCATTTCCGCAGCCTTTGTCAACCGATACGCCGCCAAAAACTGCTGCGGGGACATACCGAGAGATTTCTGAAACAGAGTATATAGATAACTGCGGTTGACACAGACATAATCCGCCACGTCCGTCACCCGGATCGGGTTGCAGTAGTTACGCTGAATAAATTCCACTGCCCGGCGGACATACTGGTTCGCCCGATCCGTTTCCTCCCGCCTTTCCTCCGGCATACTCTGCGCCACAACCGACAGAAAAATATGCAGCAAACCGTTTCGGCGCAGCTCGTTTGCAACACCGACCGTATTATGATCCATCATGTCCCGGACAATACTATAAAGCTCGTCCGACTGCTCCGAATGAAACACCGGGTGCCGCGGGGAAATCCCCATGCTTTTGACATATTCTTCCGCACGCTCGCCCGCAAAGCCGACCCAGATGTACATCCACGGATCTTTTTCATCCGCCTGATAAAAGCTCATCTGCCCCGGCTCAATCAAAAATCCGCATCCTGCTTCCAGCGGATATTCCTCACCCTCCATTTTGAAAATCCCCCTGCCGTTTAGTACATAATGAATCAGATAATGCGGCTTCATCGCCGGTCCGAAGCAGTGCAGGGGTTCTGTCCGGGAGCACCCGCAGCAAGTCATGAAAAGCTCTCCGCCGGGCTGTCCCCCAAATTCCAGTTTATATGCTTTTTCCATACTGATCTCCATTTTGCAGGCGCTTTGCGCTAAAAATCCCACACAATTCACTGGGACTCTACACGCCTGCGCTACATAACTGCCAGCAATCCACAGTTGCTTTACAGGCACTTTACTCCCGATACCCCGTCTGCAGATTCACAAGATTTTCAATCGGCTGCCCTGCAAAATACCGTTCCAGATTGTCTGCAAACAGTCCGACGATCTTTTCCAGCGTCTCCGGAAGGGAAAAACCTCCGGAAACATGCGGCGTAATCAAGAGATTCGGCGCATTCCAGAGCCGATGGTCTGCCGGAAGCGGCTCCGGATCTGTGACGTCCAGCGCGGCCCCCGCGATTTTTCCCGCATACAGCGCATCCGCAAGGGCATCCGTATCGATCGCCGTTCCCCGTCCGACGTTTAAAACAACCGCATTGTCCGACAACAACGCAATCCGCTCCCGGCTCAGCACATGATACGTCGATGCATTGCCCGGCAGGCTCATCGCCACGATATCCGCCTTTGGAAGCAGTTCTTCCAGACTGTCCATGCCGTACATACCCTCCATCCATTCCGGGCAGTCGCTCTTTTTAGAAACTCTTCTGCGAATTCCGCTCACCCGACAGCCAAGTGCATTCATCTTTCTGCCGAACGTCATTCCGATATCACCGCAACCGATCACCAGCACATTCGATCTTTCGATTACTTTTACATGCCCTTCCGAATGCCAGCAATGTGCTTTCTGGTTGTCCCAATACAGCAGCAATTTTTTCCGCAAGGCAAACAGACAACCGATCATATGCTCCGAAATCGCCATTCCATAAGCCCCCGTCGCATTCGCAAGCTGTGCACCCTCCGGCAGAAGCCCCGGTTCACAATAGCCTTCCGTCCCGGCATTATTCAACTGAATCCATTTGAGGTTTTCACACTTTTTTAACTGCAAAGGACTCTGCAAATTGCCAAGGATAATGTCCGCGCGCCGCAGCTGTTCTTCTGTCAACTCCGGCTTTTCCGTAAAGAAAAACTTCTGTCCCGGCGCAGCCTGCAAAAGCTGTTGCTTTTCTTCCTCCGTCACTGGCGGCGTGACCAGAATACAGAGCCTTTCCCGCTTCCGCACCTCTGGAAGCAGCATCTGCAGCTCTTCCAAATAAATGCAATGCGGAATTTCGTTCTTTTCAACCAGTCTCAGACAGCTTTCAAATTCAAACCAGCGCACTTCCTCCAGTTCTTCTTTCTGCAGGACAAAATCCTCCGGCCTTCGATCCAGCCATAGCGCATAAACGTTGCTGACCTGCCTGTCATGAAATTCCTTTCCATGAAAAACACCGTCATAGGAAAATCTGCGCTGTCCGCAATAAATCAACTCATTTTCCGAAACACTGCAGCCCAGTTCTTCCTTTAACTCCCGCAGCGCAGACGGAATGAAATCTACCCCTGCAGGGATATGTCCAGCGCTGGAAATATCGTAACAGCCCGGAAAGGAATCTTTATTCTGACTTCTTTTCTGCAGCAGTACCTCGACTTTTCCTGCCCGTTCCCGCAGGATCCAGACATGAGAGGTACGGTACCGCAGTCCCTGCTTATGTGCAGCTGTCCGTTCTGCTGTTTTCCCGGTCGGTACTCCATTTTCATCTACGATATCCAAATATTCCATACTCTACTGCCCCTGTTTTTTGTCTCTTTCTTTCTATTTTAACGAAATCTATCGCCGTGTCAATCTTATGTAAAGCTCCAGGTCCGGGATAGAAAGCCAACCCATCCGTCTGTTTTCTCCTATTTCTTAGACACATTTCAAAAACTGGGAAATTTTGCTACACTCTTTCGATTCTGTGAATTGAGGAACCCCATTTCCTGCGATATGATACAGCTACAAAACAAACAGAGGAAAAAATTTCTCATTGTTTCCCGAAAATTCGGGCATCCTTTTACTGACAAATTTGTATTGAAAATCAAAAATGGAGGATTTTATCATGGCAAAGAAACATTCCGGTCTTTCAAAGGCAGCTATCCTCGCAGCAGGCGTCGGCGCAGCGGCATTTGCAGCAAAAAAACATACAGACCATCTTGCAGAGGAAGGTCAGACCTTATCCGGTGAGATTAAAGAAGCAGTCGCAAAAACCGCAGAAAAAGCCATCAAAATGCCTGCTCCTGACCCAAGCTACCGCAACACAGAGCGGGGCAAATATGAGAAAAACAGTAAGGGCATTTACTACACCAACGGTAACTACGAAGCATTCGCCCGTCCCGAAAAACCGGAAGGCGTTGACAACAAAAATGCTTATCTGGTGGGTAGCGGACTGGCTTCTCTCGCAGCAGCATGCTTCCTTGTAAGAGACGGTCAGATGCCCGGCTCCCACATCCACATTCTGGAAGCAATGGACGTTGCAGGCGGCGCATGTGACGGTATCTTTGATCCCTCCAGAGGCTATGTAATGCGCGGTGGACGTGAGATGGAAAACCACTTCGAGTGCCTGTGGGATCTGTTCCACAGCATCCCTTCCCTGGAAAAGCCCGGTGCGTCCGTACTGGACGAGTATTACTGGTTAAATAAGCACGATCCCAACTACTCCCTGTGCCGTGCAACCGTAAACCGCGGTGAAGACGCACACACGGACGGCAAGTTCAATTTAAGCCAGAAGGGCTGCATGGAAATCATGAAGCTGTTCCTGACAAAAGATGAAGACCTGTACGACAAGACCATCGAAGACGTATTCGATGACGAGGTATTCAACTCCACCTTCTGGTTATACTGGCGCACCATGTTTGCTTTCGAGAACTGGCACAGCGCACTGGAAATGAAGCTGTACTTCCAGCGTTTCATCCACCATATCGGCGGACTCCCGGATTTCAGCGCACTGAAATTCACCAAATACAATCAGTATGAATCCCTGATCCTTCCGATGAAGAAATACCTGGAGGACGCAGGCGTACAGTTCCAGTTCAATACCGAGGTTACCAACGTTATCTTTGATTTCCATGACGGCAAAAAGGTTGCAAAGACCATCGAATGCAAGGTAAAGGGGAAAGAGCAGAAAATTGCCTTAACCGAAAACGATCTGGTATTCGTAACAAACGGCAGCTGCACAGAGGGAACGATCTACGGAGATCAGAATCACGCTCCGGTGGGCGATGCAGAGGTTCGCAACAGCGGCGTATGGGATCTGTGGAAAAATATCGCCCGTCAGGATCCTTCCTTTGGTCATCCCGAGAAGTTCTGCTCTGATATTGAAAAGACCAACTGGGAATCTGCAACTGTTACCACTCTGGATGACAAAATCATTCCTTATATTGAGAAAATCTGCCAGAGAGATCCCAGAAGCGGCAAAGTCGTTACCGGCGGTATCGTAAGCTGTCAGGATTCCAGCTGGCTGTTAAGCTGGACCATCAACCGTCAGGGTCAGTTCAAAGAACAGGATAAGAAGCAAGTTTGTGTATGGGTATACAGCCTGTTCACCGACGTTCCCGGCGATTATATCAAGAAGCCCATGAAAGAATGCACCGGTAAGGAAATTACAGAAGAATGGCTGTATCATCTCGGCGTTCCGGTAGAGGAAATTCCGGAGCTGGCAGAGCACAGTGCAGTCTGCGTTCCTACCATGATGCCTTATATTACCGCATTCTTCATGCCCAGAGCAAAGGGTGACCGCCCTGACGTTATCCCGGACGGCTGCGTAAACTTCGCATTCCTGGGTCAGTTTGCGGAAACCCCCAGAGACACTATCTTCACGACAGAATATTCTGTTCGTACTGCTATGGAAGCCGTTTACGGACTGCTTGGCGTAGACCGTGGTGTTCCGGAGGTATGGGGCAGCGTTTATGATATCCGTGAACTTCTCGACAGCTCCGTAAAGCTGATGGATGGCGTATCTCCGCTGGAGATCGAACTTCCCGGACCGCTCAATAAGCTCAAGAAGCCTCTGTTAAAAGCAATTTCCGGTACAGTGATCGAAAAGCTTCTGCGCGACCATAATATTCTCAAAGAAGGCATGATGTAATTCCATTTCCAAAAAGGGGCAGCGCCTGGGGATTTTCCCGGGCGCTGCCCCTGATTCATGACAATAGAATGCTCGCAGAGCGTGCATCCTATTGTTTTTTATCAATCTGCTTCTGTCCGGACTGCTTCCTTCAGAATCCGCACCATCAGTTCTACACTTCCGACATGGTATCCGCAAGTTCCGTAAATGCCAGTTCCATCCGGTCTGACAGCTGCCAGAACCGGGAGCTTTTCGGCAAGCCTCATTCTCTTCGCAGTTTCCTGCCAGCCACAGAGGGTACCGGACGCTGTGTCACCAGTCGCGGTGTGCAGTGCGGCGTTGGCATCCGAAGCGCCGCCAGATATATCGTATAAAATTTCTATCTCAGATCCCGCATCCAGCGCCAGCACTTCCTGCAGCGTTTTATGCTGCAGGTCTTTTTCCTGCCGCAGAACGAAAAGCAGCTGACAGCCAATTCCTTTGGAATTTCCTTTTGCGCCCTTTTCCAGTGCCAGAACCTCATTCAGCACATGCTCTGTCGGCTCTGCCCCAATTTCCAGAAATGCCAGAATACTGCGTTTTCCGCTTACCAGCTTTTCCAGACTGCAACGCGTTCCATCTGCTCTCTGTAAGAAGATGTCCCGAAGCAGGCAGCTTTGTATTTCCTCCCGGAGACTGTTGTTTTTGTTTTGCAGCTTCCGGCAGCTCTGGCTTTCATCCGGTACACTGTTTTTTTCCAACGGCATCACACCATCCGTTTTTTCAAAATCCGGCATATAAAGCTCGGTCTGTTTCTCCTTTTCGATCGCAAACAAAAGCTCTGCTGCCTCCTGATCCCCATTCAATAGCCGTTTTACTGCAATCAGGCGATAAATTCCCACCGGAAGTAAAAGCTCTAACGTTTCCTTTTCAAATACCAGTCCGGCATGATTCATTGTCACGAAATGATCCTTTTCCAGACGCCCCAGCGTCCAGTGCTGCGCATAAATCCATTCTTTTCCCGGAATATTTCGCAGCAGAAGCGTTCCTTTCGAGGCCTGCGCCCTGCTGACCGGTACATGGAATGCGCCGTCCGCCCAGTATTCCGGAAGCATCAGGCTTTTATCCAGTCTCGCCGGAATATTCAGGCTTCTGCAAATCGCAATAAACAAAATCGTCCGGGAAACTGCACTGCCCATTTTCAGCTTCAGACAGCCGATCGGCGACGCGCAAAGGGTATCATATTCTTCTTCCGGGATATAGGTAATGTTTTGGTTTACATAATTCCATATCAGCTCTGGATTGGAGGCAAATGCTTCCTGCTCCTGAGCAGTCAGCACACTGCAAATGTAACTTCTGTAAGCGCCGATTTCTTCCAGCCAGATTCTGGGACACAGCAGATCCTGCACATGTATATCTTCCGACCAGCTGCCGCGCTTTGCTGACAAGTGGTCTTCCAGCACTTCTGCCCGCAGATCTTTATTATCTTTTTTCGTCAGACTGTCCAGCAGCTTTTTGCGATCCGGGTTATCATCCTTTTCCAGAAAAGCTGTCAGCTCCTCTGCATTCTCTCCCGCAACGCGCATCCTCTCTTCCTCCTCCGGATGCACTGCAATCGCGTGCCGGGTCAGCTGATCGAAGCGTTCTTCCCGCAGCTTCACTGCATCTGCCAGTCTCCGCGTGCCGCGCGACACTTCTTCCTCACTCAATACACTTTCCCGGACAACGACTTCTTTCGGAGCGCAGAGCTTCGCCAAATGCCATTCGCAGGCAGAAACGCCAGAAAGCGCATCTTTCATTCCCGCTTCCGAATCCTTCAGCACAAGCGTAACAGCGCAATCCGCATCTGCCGCCCCGACGCCGTCCTCTGCCAGATTACAATAACGCTCTACAAACTTCCCTTCTGACCGCGCCTGCAGCCGGATGTCGCCCAGCCCAAGCCTGATCGAAGTCTCGCCCTGTTCGTCGGTTTCCAGCACTGCTGCCGGGAAATATTCTGCCATGTTCAGAATTTCCACCGAAACTTGCGCGTGTGCTGCCGGGGTGTTGTCCTGCTTTCGCACCTGAATCCGGAGCTTGCGTGTCTTTGTATACGAAGCGGTGACATTGTGGCAGACAACCGCTCCATCCCTACCGATTACCTCTTCCCGCTTTCCCGCCGCATAATCGCCGAATGTGCGGCTGTGAATCAAAAGCGCCTGTCCGGCAGGTCCTGTAAACCAGCCGCGATCCAGTTTTTCTTCCGGCTCGCAGGCCCCTAAAAAGTGCCATTCTCCATTTACCCAAACCTCGACCCAGGCATGGTTATCGTCGCAGTGCGCCCAACGCGGCGTGTATACCTGACGTGCTGCAAGCCCGACACTGCGCAATGCCGTCACCGTAAAGGTGGATTCTTCTCCGCAGCGTCCTTTTCCGCTCCGGTACATCGTCATCGGCCCCGCCGTTCGGTCATCCGCCATTTCATACGTTGCATGCTCTACGCACCAGTAGTTGATCTCTACCGCTGCCTGATATTCGTCCAGTCCCGCAATTCGGTCTTTTAACTGCTCGTAAAAAAAACTGCGGCAATCGCTGATGTCCTCCGAGTTGATCCGATAATACAGTACGTCATGGACAAACAGATCCTCCGGCAACTTCTTGCACCAGTCTATCGTTTTCCGCAGCCAGAGGGCATGGCGCACATAGCCCAGAAATGTTTCAAACGGATATTCCCCGGCATCCCGCAGCGGCATCGTCCCGTAAAAAAATTTCATCAGCAGGGCCT
>OMDK01000827.1_pt1 | contig 14118 bp, 10 predicted proteins | sample 1645201 | NCBI WGS metagenome assembly OMDK01 (sample SAMEA103958151, study PRJEB25191) | human gut metagenome
GAGAAGGTTTACCGCTTAAATGGATAAAGAATGCTGGTCATAATTCCAATACGGACCAGCCGGATGAAGTAAACAGACTTATAGAAGAGCTGGGAAGACTCCCAGGAATAGGCTCCAAGACGGCTCAGAGACTGGCGTTTCACATAATCAGTATGCCTGAGGAGAGGGCGCTGGCGTTATCCGATGCCATTGTGAATGCAAAGAAGAACATAAAATACTGCAGTTGTTGCTACACGATAACTGACAGGGAGGTATGTCCTATATGCAGTTCACCAAACAGGAATCACAAGGTGATAATGGTGGTGGAGACCCCGAGGGATCTGGCGGCATATGAGAGAACAGGACAGTTTGATGGCGTTTACCATGTGCTCCACGGAGTTATAAATCCTGCCCTGGGTATCGGCCCGGCGGATATCAGGATATCCGAGCTCATGAGAAGGCTTCAGAATGAAGATGTGGATGAGCTCATAATCGCTACAGGTTCAGGCCCGGAGGGTGAGGCGACTGCGATGTATATATCAAAGCTTGTGAAGCCGGCCGGTATCAAGGTCAGCCGCATCACAAGCCTGGCCGACGACATCGCCCTGAACCTGGCCACCGCGGGTGTGCGCATTGAAGCGCCCATCCCCGGCAAGCCCGCCGTCGGCATCGAGGTCCCGAACAAGATCCGCTCCACCGTCAACATCCGCGCAGTCTTTGAATCCCAGAATTATATCAACATGCGCAGCCCGCTGACGATGGCTCTCGGCAAGGACATTGCCGGTACGGCGCAGGTCGCGGATCTCTGCAAGATGCCCCACCTGCTGATTGCCGGTTCCACCGGCAGCGGTAAATCCGTCTGCGTCAACTCCATTATCATCAGCTTCCTGTTCCGCTCCGGCCCTGAGGATGTCAAGCTCATTCTGATTGACCCGAAGGTTGTCGAGCTGGCCGAGTACAACGGCATTCCGCACCTGCTGATGCCCGTCGTCACCGAGCCGCGCAAGGCTGCCGGTGCGCTGGGGGCCAGCGTGGCCGAGATGGAGCGCCGCTACAAGCTCTTTGCCGAGAACAACGTCCGCGAGATCAAGGCCTACAACAAGCTGGCCGCCCAGACCGGCATGGAGCATCTGCCCTATATCGCCATCGTCATTGACGAGCTGGCCGACCTGATGATGGTCGCGGGCAAGGAAGTCGAGGACTATATCTGCCGCATCGCGCAGAAGGCCCGCGCTGCCGGCATCCACCTGATCGTTGCGACCCAGCGACCCAGCGTGGACGTCATCACCGGCCTTATCAAGGCCAACATCCCCAGCCGTATCGCCTTTGCCGTTTCCAGCCAGATCGACAGCCGCACCATTCTGGACAGCGGCGGTGCCGAAAAGCTGCTGGGCAACGGTGATATGCTCTTCCTGCCCGTCGGCGCGTCCAAGCCCGTGCGTGTGCAGGGCACCTTTGTGACCGATGAGGAGATCGGCGCGGTGCTGAGCTTTATCAAGTCCACCTCCACCGCCCAGTACGATGAAGAAATGATTGCCGAAATGGAGCGCCGCGCCGTTGCCGAAAAGGGCAGCAAGAAGGGCGGCGACGATGACGGAGACGGCGGCGGTGCACTGGATGCTATGTTTGAGCAGGCCGTTGAGTGCGTTATTGAGGCCGGACAGGCCAGCACCAGCCTTTTGCAGCGCCGCTGCAAGTTGGGCTACGCCCGCGCCGCCCGCATCATGGACCAGATGGAGCAGGAAAAGATCATCGGCCCCTATGAGGGTGCCAAACCCCGCGCCGTGCTTGTGACCAAAGCCGAGTGGGAGGAGCGCAAGCTGAACGGCCAGTATGACGGGTAAGCGCTTTGCCCGCCTGGCCGCGGCGGTTGCCGTCTGCTTGTTGGTGCTTGCCGCGTTTGTCGTCCAGCTCTTGGGCGGCAGGGGCAGCGTTCCCGGCTGGCAGCAGTTGCGCGCCGCGCTCGGCGTACCGCTCCAAACCGAGGAAAGCGCTCCGCAGACTGCGGACGGCAGCACCGTCGTGTATGTGCTGGATGTCGGGCAGGGCGATGCCGTGCTGCTTTGTCAGGACGGCGCGTACTGCCTGATCGACACCGGCCCCGTCGAGGCTGAGGACGCGCTGCTCTATGACCTGGACGTGCTGGGTGTGCCGTCGCTTGACTATCTTGTGCTGACCCATCCCCACGCAGACCACACTGGCAACGCCCGCGCGGTGCTGCGCACCCTCCCGGTCAAGACCCTGCTGCTGCCGCTGTGGCAGCCCACGGCGGATGAGACCGCCGACTGGCCGCGCCATCTCGCAGAGCTGGCCACCGACAGCGGAGCAGAAATTCTCACAGCAGAAGCCGGGGAGGAATACCTGCTTGGCAGCGGCAAGCTGCAAATTTTGCAGGGCGGCAGCGAGGATGCCGACAGCGTCAACGATGCCTCACTCTGCACGCTGTTCACGGCGGGCGATTTCCGCTTTCTCGATACCGGCGACGCAGAGGCAGAAGCCGAGCAGCGCCTGGTCGATACCTACGGCCTGACTCTGCATGCCACTCTTTTCAAGGCAGGGCATCACGGGTCCTACACCTCCAACAGCCTGACCTTTATGCAGGCAGTCCGGCCCGAGGCCGTGGCCGTCAGCTGCGGGCTGCACAACGATTACGCCCATCCGCACCGCGCTGCCCTGCAAAATTACGCAGAGGTCGGTGCCGAGGTATGGCGCACTGACCTGGAGGGCAGCCTCACCTTCATCTGGCAGAACAACACCCTCAACGTGGAAACTTCCGCGGACTCCGCCGATTTTGCGGCGTAAAAGTAAGGAGTAAAAAATGACGATTACGGAACAGTTCAAAGCCAAACGCTGCGTTTTCTCTATCGAATGCTTCCCGCCGAAACAGACCACCCAGATGGATAAGCTCAAGGATACCCTGCGCCAGATGCAGGCCATGGACCCCGGCTTCATCAGCGTCACCTTCGGTGCGGGCGGCTCTGCGGGCGGCGTCTCCACCGCGGAGGTGGCAGACTACATTCAGAACGAGCTGCATGTCCCCACGCTGGCGCACCTGATCTGCATGGGCAACGACGAGACCCGTGCAGCGGAGATTTTGGATCAGCTGGAATCTGTCGGCGTCCGGGATGTGCTGGCCCTGCGCGGGGACCGCAGCCCGTCCCGCCCGGAGAGCCCCGACTTCAAACACGCCAGCGACCTGACGTCCTTTATCAAATGGAAGAAGCCGGGATTTTCCGTTCACGGTGCCTGCTACCCGGAGGGCCACCCCGAGGCCGACAGCCTGCTGCATGACGTTGAGAACCTGCGCATCAAGCAGGCCGCCGGTGCCGAGCACCTGCTGACCCAGCTTTTCTTTGACAACATGCACTTTTACCGCTTTCTGAATCTGGCACGCCGCGCAGGCATCACGCTGCCGGTCTCTGCCGGTGTCATGCCCATCGTCAAGCGCAGCCAGATCGAACGCACCGTTTCGCTTTCTTCGGCCAGCCTGCCGTCTGAGTTCACCCGTATGATCTCCCGCTATCAGGACGACCCGGCCAGCCTGTACGACGCCGGTATCGACTACGCCGTCAGGCAGCTGCGCGACCTCATTGAGGGCGGCGCAGACGGCATCCACCTGTACGCAATGAATGACGCCGCCGTGGCCGCGAAGGTCTACGACGGCATCAGGGATCTGCTGTAATGGAGTGCCGCAAGCCCGCCGCCATTGACCGCGCCACGGCGCTGCGCTACATGGGTGCGTCCGGCTGGACGCCCGATGCCGCCACCGCGGCCCTGCTGGACAAGGCCGAGCAGACCGTGCTGACCGCTGCTGCGCCGCGTGCGGTGTACCGCCGTCTGCCGCGTACCGCCCTGCCGCTGGAAAACTGCGGCAGCGACCTGACGCGCCATCTGCAGGGCTGCGACGAGGTCCTTCTGCTGGCAGCGACCCTCGGGGCCGAGGTGGACAAGCTTTTGCGCCGCATGGAACTGACTGACATTGCCCTGGCCGCCGCGGCAGACGCGCTGGCCTCGGTGCTTTTGGAACAGGTCTGTGACGAGCTGGAGAACGAAATACGCGCTCAGATCGAGGCGCAGGGCGTCTTTATGACCGGGCGCTACGCGCCGGGCTACGGTGACTGCCCGCTGGAGCTGAACGACGCGCTCTGCCTTGCGGCGGACACGGTGCGCGGCTGCGGCCTGGCCGTGACGCCCCAGCACCTCTTGACCCCCCGCAAGAGTACCACCGCCATTTTAGGCATTGCCGACCATCCCGTGACCGGCGCCCGCGCAGGCTGTGCGACCTGCCATTTAAAGGAGACCTGCTCGTTCCGCAAGCGCGGCACGACCTGTTTCACACAAGACTGATAGGGGAGAAGCGTATGCAGATTCGTGAAGTTTTTGACCGCAAGCGGTTTGTTTTTCTGGACGGCGGCATGGGCACCCAGCTGCAGGCACGCGGTCTGCAGCCCGGGCAGAAGCCCGAGCTCGCCGCGCTGGAAATGCCGGAGGTTTTAACGGCCATCCACACTGACTACGCCAACGCGGGTGCGGATATTCTGCTGGCAAATACCTTTGGTGCCAACGCCAAGAAGCTGACCGGCTGCGGCCACACGGTGGAGGAGGTCGTTTCCGCTTCCATCGCCTGTGCGCGCAAGGCCGCCGAGACCACCGGCGCGTGTGTAGCGTTGGACATCGGCCCTCTGGGTGAGCTGCTCGTCCCCGCGGGCACGCTGGCGTTTGAGGATGCCTACAATGAGTTTGCACAGGTCATACGCGCCGGTGCGGCGGCAGGGGCCAATCTCGTCTTTTTGGAGACGATGACCGACCTGTATGAGCTGAAGGCCGCCATCCTCGCCGCCAGGGAAAACTGCGATCTGCCTGTTTTCACCTCAATGAGCTTTGAGAGCCGCGGGCGCACCTTCACAGGCTGCACCGTCGAAAGCTACGCCGTCACGGCAGCGGGTCTCGGCGCGGACGCCGTGGGCATCAACTGCTCGCTCGGCCCCAAGGAGATTCTGCCCTTCGCGCAGCGCCTCTGCCGCAGCGTGCCCGCGGGTGTTCCGGTCTTTGTCAAGCCGAACGCCGGTCTGCCGAACCCCGACGGCAGCTACAATCTCGACCCGGATGAATTTGCCGCCGAGATGAAGGAGTACGCCGCCATCGGCGTTTCGATGGTCGGCGGCTGCTGCGGCACGACGCCCGCGTTTATCGCCAGGCTGCATGAGACCTTCAGCCCGCTGACCCCGGCTGACAAGATTCCCATCCGCCGCAGCTGCCTGTGCACGCCGGTCCGCTTTGTGGAGGTCGACGGCATCACTGTGGTGGGGGAGCGCATCAATCCCACCGGCAAAAAACGGCTGCAGCAGGCCCTGCGGGACGGCGACAGCGCCTACCCCTGCACTCAGGCTGTGGCCCAGGCCGAGGCCGGTGCGCAGGTGCTCGACGTCAACGCAGGCCTGCCCGGCATCGACGAGGCCACCACGCTGGAGCAGCTTGTCAAGGATTTGCAGGCCGTCACCGACCTGCCGCTGCAGCTCGACTCCTCGAATCCAGAGGCCCTGTCCCGTGCGTTGCGCATCTACAACGGTAAGCCCATCGTCAACTCGGTCAACGGTGAGCCGGAGACGTTGGAAAAGATTCTGCCGCTCTGCAAAAAGTACGGCGCCGCCGTCGTCGGCCTGGCGCTGGACAAGGGCGGTATCCCGCCGACAGCCGAGGGCCGCTTTGCGATTGCCCAACGCATTGTCGCCGCTGCCAACGCCGCCGGTATCCCGAATGAGGACATCTACATTGACTGCCTGACGCTGACCGCCAGCGCCCAGCAGGAGGGTGCCGTCCAGACGCTGGAGGCTCTGTCCCGCTGCAAGCATGAGCTGGGCGTGCGCACTGTGCTGGGCGTGTCGAACATCAGCTTCGGCCTGCCGTGCCGCGGCTACCTGAACACAACGTTTTTGACGATGGCCATGTCTGCCGGGCTCGACCTTGCCATCATGAATCCCAACACGCCGGAAATGATGGCTGCCGTGCGCGCCTACCGCGTGCTGACCTCGCAGGATTTACAGAGCACCGACTACGTTGCCGCCTATGCCGATGTGCAGATCCAGACGACGCAGACGAGCAAGTCCGCCGCCACCGTGGCCGAGGTCGGCGCCGCCGCACCGGGCGGGGACGCCCTGTTTGAGGCTGTGCGCCGCGGCCTGAAGGCCGAGGCCCGCGACGCCGCGGACGCCGCGCTGACAATGCGCGAACCGCTGGACGTAGTGAATGTCTCGCTGATTCCCGCACTGGACGCCGTAGGCGACGGTTTTGAGAAAGGCACGGTATTCCTGCCGCAGCTTTTGCAGGCCGCCACCGCCGCGCAGGCTGCGTTCGAGGCCATCAAGGCCAAAATTGCCGCCTCCGGCCAGGCGCAGGGCAGCAAGGGCAAGATCGTCATTGCCACAGTCAAGGGCGACGTGCATGACATCGGCAAGAACATTGTCCGTGTCATCCTCGAAAACTACGGCTATGACGTGCTCGACCTCGGGCGCGACGTTGACCCTGAGCGTGTCGTAGAGGCCGTGCGCCAGACCGGCGCAAAGCTCGTCGGCCTGTCGGCCCTGATGACGACCACCGTCCCCAATATGCAGGCCACGATCGAAGCCCTGCATGCCGCGCACCTTGACTGTAAGGTCATGGTCGGCGGCGCGGTGCTGACGCCCGACTACGCCCGGGACATCGGTGCCGACTACTACTGCAAGGATGCCAAGGCCAGCGCTGATTTGGCCAAGCAGCTTTTAGGCTGATTGTATAGAGCCGCGTTTCACGAAGAAACGCGGTTTTTGCACAATTGTAAAATCTTACCTTTGTCAGCAAATCACCATTGCAGGGAAGTTCCAATTGATGTATAATAGTTGTGTTTACTGTTTTTGGACATTTTCCTTTATTTGTCTGTTTTAGGAGCGTATCTTTTGAAGCACATAGCCAAAATCGTAGCGTTCACCGCGATTTTTCTGATTATAAATCTGATTCTCTGCGGCTTTATGCCGCCCGATAACGGTTCCAGCCTTGGCATGTGGCGCAGCTACCACCAAAAGCAGTCCATTGACATTGCCGTCATTGGCTCTTCGCTGGCTTCCTGCGCCCTGCCCGAAGAAGAACTCGCCGCCGCAACAGGGGAGACCGTTGCACTGATGGCAACAAACTCCCAAAGCTTGGATATGTCGCAGATCGCGCTGGAGACCCTGCTTCGGGAGCATTCTCCCCGGTATGTGATCCTTGTCATGGATCTGACCAACATGACAGGCAAACCCTATGCCAAAGCCCAAAAGGCTTTTTTATATGCAGAGCTGCAGACGGATTCCTGGAAGGATAAGCCCGCTGACCTGCTACGCTACATGACCAGCCGTGATAACTTTACAGGTGCAGATTCCCTGAATGCGCTTTTTCCTTGGCAGAGCGGCAGCTGGCCCACCGACTGGCCCGCTACGATCCAACAGAAATGGAATGCCGTACTGAATCGTTTGCCGCACCGGCGCGGTGCGGCCCATGCCCAGCCGGAGGATAGCGCGGTCATCAACTTTGACACTGTCGGCATGGTGAACACCTGGAGCCAGAACGCCCACGACTTTAGCGCGCAGCACATTGAGGAGCTGACCTCCATGCTGCAGCTCTGTCAGGAGAACGGCACGCGCCTTTTGCTCATCAGCGCGCCCAAGACCACGCTGGATGTCGTGAGCTACGAGACGTATTTTGACGACTACGCCTACTTCAAGCAGCTGGCAGCACAGTATGGGGCTTCCTATTATGACTTTAACCTTGCAAAGCCGGAGCTGTTTGAGAACAAAGAGCCTGACTATCACAAGGATTTCACCCACATGAATGCTGCCGGCGGGCATGCGTTCAGCCTGAGCATGGCAAAGTTTCTAGCCATGCTGGACGCCGGGCAGGATGTGGAATCGTTGTTCGAGACGCCGTCAGAATATCTGGCCGCCGTAAACTATATCACCAACGTCTACATGACGCCGGAGATTCACCCGGACAAGATTTTGCTGCTGGCCGGTTCCTACCACGGTCCGTCCGTACAGGCTGAATACGAGTTCTGGGTCAAAGCGCCGGGGGAGAGCGAATACAGCCGGGTTTCCGCGTATTCTACCCGCTCCTGGACCGAGTACGCAGCGGCGGAGCACGGCACCTACCAGTTCCGCGTGAATGCCCGTATTGTTGGTTCTTCCGCCGATTTTGAGCGATATTATGAATGTTCTGTCGATTTTTAATTTTGTGGATGGTGTAGTGTGGAAATCTATTCCCTGAGTTTCTTCCTGCTGGTCAGCGTTGGACTCATTTTATATTATACTGTTTTCAGCCGCTGCCAATGGATCTGCCTGCTGGGGTTGAGCCTGCTGTTTTTTACCGCCAGCGGCTGGAAAGGCCTTGTTTTTCTGCTTTTCACTGCGTTGACGATCTGGCTCGGCGGCTTACAGCTGGCAAAGCTGGATGCCGATTCCGCCGCGCGGCGAAAGGCTCCGGGCATAACCAAGGACGAAAAAAAGGCCATCAAAGCACAGGCGGTGCGCCGCAAAAAATGTCTTGTTGCTGCTGTGCTGACTGCCAACTTTCTTGTGCTTGGCTACTTCAAATACTGGTCCTATTTTGCGGAGCTGCTCTCCGGTGCATTTTCGGCCACAGCGCCGTCCTCACTGGGGCTGGTCATGCCGCTTGGCATCAGCTTTTACACGTTTCAGGCCGTCGGTTATCTGATTGACTGCTACCGTGGTCGGCACCCGGCAGAGAAAAACTACGCCCGCTTTCTGCTTTTCATCGGCTTTTTCCCGCAGCTGATCCAGGGTCCCATCAACCGCTACGGAGAGATGGCCCCGCAGCTCACCGCCCGTCACATCTGGAACTGGGAGCGTACCAAGCGTGCACTGTTCCTGTTTCTGTTCGGCGCAATGAAGAAATATGCCATCGCAAACCTGACCGCCCCGACGATTGCCGCCATCCTCGACGGCAATGACCCCAAGCTGGCCGGTTCTATGGCACTGCTGGCCATTTTGCTGTACTCGCTGCAGCAGTATACAGATTTTTCCGGCGGCATTGATATGGTATTGGGTGTTGCGCAGCTATACGGCATTGAGATGATGCCCAACTTCCGGCAGCCGTATTTTTCTACCTCGCTGGGGGATTTCTGGCGGCGCTGGCATATTTCGCTGGGTGCGTGGATGCGTGATTACCTGTTCTATCCCTTTGCACTGACCAAGCCGATGCAGCGCTTCGGCAAGTGGGCCACATCGCATTGGGGCAAGCATTTTGGCCGTGTACTACCCGCTGCAGTCGCCAACCTGCTTGTGTTTGCTGTGGTCGGCATCTGGCACGGCCCGCAGGCGCACTACCTTGCCTGGGGTCTGTATAACGGTCTTGTCATTGCGCTGGCTGACCTGCTGGAGCCCGCTTTCAAAAAGCTCAACACAGCGCTGCACATTCCTACCGAAAGCCGCGGCTGGCACGTTTTTCGCATCGTGCGGACCTTTATCATCGTCAACATCGGCTGGTACTTTGACCGCAATGAGTTTGTGCAGGGGTGCATCTACCTGCGCAACACCTTTACGGATTTCAATTTGTCCGCATTGGCCGCGAATGCACCCGGCGCTTTCGCGGCAGTCTCCGGCCCTGCCTGGGGGCTTGTCATCATCAGTACCCTTCTGGTCTTTGCCCATAGTGTGCTGAAGGAACAAGGCCGCGACCCTTACGCAGAGGTACAGCGGCTGCCGCTTGCGCTGCGCTGGGGTTTATACTATCTTGTTATTTTCATGGTACTCCTCAGCTTTATCTGCGTCAATGAAACCGTTGGTTTCCTCTATGCCAACTTTTAAGAAAAGAGCTTTCTATGCAAACAAACATTCTGGACTGGCTTGAAGCCACGTCCGCCCGCTGCCCGGATGCCCCCGCTGTGGGGGATGACCAGACAGACTGTACCTGGGCACAACTGGCCGACACGGCCCGCCGCGCCGGCAGCTTTCTGGCGTCCCGCACGATGCCGCGCCGCCCGGTCCGTTTCCGCCTTTGCTGCCATGCTTGGCACAGTCTACGCGGGCTGCTGCTACTCGGTGCTTGACACCCGCCAGCCCGCTGCCCGCACTTTGCAGGTATTGGATACTTTGGCCCCTGCATTTCTTGTTACGGACGAGGCCCACGCTGCCGCAGCCGCCGCGCTGGGGTACAGCGGGCAAATCATCCGGCTTGACGATCTGCTGGCCGCACCCGCGGACGCTGCCCTGCTGGCAGCCCGCCGCCGTCAGGCTGTGGATGTTGACCCTCTGTATATCAACTTCACAAGCGGAAGCACCGGTGTGCCAAAAGGCGTCACCGTCAGCCACCGCTCGGTGCTGGATTTTATCCCGCAGTTTTCCGAAATTTTCGGCATCACACAAAATGATATTCTGGGCAATCAGGCTCCCTTTGACTTTGACGTTTCGGTCAAAGACCTGTACACGGCACTGTACACGGGGGCTAAGGTGCAGATTATCCCGCGCGCTTATTTCAGTCAACCCACAAAACTCATGGACTATCTGGCAGACCATGAGGTCACCATACTTGTCTGGGCCGTCAGTGCCATGTGCTTTGTCTCCATCATGAACGGCTTCAGCTACCGTATCCCTTCCCGCGTGCGGCAGGTATTGTTCAGCGGCGAAGTCATGCCCATCAAGCACCTGATGAAGTGGAAGTCCGCTCTGCCGCACGCCCGGTTCGTGAACCTCTACGGCCCGACAGAGATTACCTGCAACTGCACCTACGCCATTTTACCGGACCGCGATTTTGCCCCGGATGAGGCGCTGCCCATCGGACGCGCGTTTCCCAACGAGAAGGTCTTTCTGCTGGACGAGAACGACGCCCTTGTCACCGTGCCCGGGCAGGCAGGGGAGATCTGCGTTTCCGGTACGGCGCTTGCCCTCGGCTACTATGCTGACCCTGTGCGCACAGCGCAGGCCTTTACCCAGAATCCGCTGAACACCAACTGGTATGAGCGTATTTACCGTACCGGTGATCTGGCCCGCTACGACGAAAGCGGCAGCCTGTATTATATTGGCCGCCGGGATTTCCAGATCAAGCACATGGGACACCGCGTAGAGCTTGGCGAAATTGAAGCTGCCGCTATGCGCTGCGACGCTGTGACCCGTGCCTGCTGCACGTTTGATGCCGAACGCCAGCGGCTCCACCTGTTTTACACGGGCAGCTGTGATAAAGCCGCTCTGCTGGCTGCGCTGAAAGAAAGTCTGCCGCCTTTTATGCAGCCGAATACTGCTGTGCAGCTGGACGAGATGCCGCTGAATAAAAACGGCAAAACTGACCGCACGGCACTGGCTGCCCTGACGAAAAAAGGAGCCCATAAATGACCGACGCTTCTTTACAAAAAATTGCTGCCACCTACGGCACACCGACGTTTGTCTTTGACACTGACGCTTTGCAGGCCCGCGTGCGCGCTATTCAGGCAATCTGGGGCAGGGAAATCGACCTTTGCTATTCTATCAAAGCCAACCCATTTCTGCTGCCTGCCATGATGCAGGTCACTGCGCGGCTGGAAGTATGCAGTCCCGGAGAGCTTTCGCTCTGCGAGAGCCTGCATGCTGCGGATGCACGTGTTATCTATTCGGGTGTTAATAAGACGCCCGTGGATATTGCCCGCGCCGTGGCCGACGGCGTCGGCACCTGCACAGCGGAATCTCTGCTGCAGGTCCGTTATCTGCAGGATGCTGCACGCAAGGCCGCCAAACGGCTGCCTGTGCTGCTGCGGCTGAACGCGGGCAGTCAGTTCGGCATGTCAAAGGAAGACCTTTTCACCGCATTGGCGCATCGCAGGGAAACACCTGATCTGGAGTTTATCGGCATTCACTACTTTGTCGGGACCCAGCGCAAAAAGCTGGTCAATCAGCAAAAAGAGCTGGCCATGCTGCGGGAACTGTACGCTGAAATTGAGCAGACCTTCGGCCTGCGTCTACCGGAACTGGAATACGGCCCAGGGCTGGCGGTGCCGTATTTTGACGGCGACGATTTTACCGACACACTGTCCCCGGCCAAAGACCTTGCGCCAGCACTGCGCGAAGTCAGCAGCTGGGTCCATCTGACCGTTGAGATGGGCCGCTTTTACACCGCCGAATGCGGTTATTACCTGACCACCGCCATGGACTGCAAGGACCACGGCGGGCAGCACTACTGCATTGTGGACGGTGGAATGAACCACCTGAATTATCTTGGCCAGATCATGGGTATGAAACGCCCGCATCTGCGCCATTTTGCTGCCCGGGCAGCTTCCGTACAGGACTGGACACTTTGCGGCAGCCTTTGTACTACGAACGATGTTCTTGTGCGCAGTATGCCGCTGGCCGGACTATGCCCCGGCGACCTGCTTGTTTTTGAAAACACCGGTGCCTACTCTGTTACGGAAGGACTTGGTCTGTTTTTGAGCCGCGACCTGCCGCAGGTCATTCTGTGGCAGAACGGCACGCCGCATCCGGTACGCAGCGAAACGCCGACCTATCCCATCAATACACCCGCTGTGTAAGCATAATTTGAAAAGGAGAAATACCAATGGAACGTTTACTGGAAATTTTAAGCGAAATCAAAGAGAACGTGGACTTTTCCACCTGTACAACGCTGATCGATGACGGCATCCTGGACTCTTTCGACATTCTGCAGATCATCTCGGCCCTGAATGAGGAATACGACATTTCGATCCCCGCATCCGAAATCATGCCGCAGAACTTCAACAGCGCCGAGGCCCTTTACAAGATGGTCCAGCGCCTGCAGGAAGATTGATGTCCGAGATGCCCGAAATGCCCGAAATATAAGATAACGCTTGCATTTATTCCAAACTTATTGTATAATACTAAAAGCGGACAGGGCTGAATTGCGCTGTTTCGCGTACAGATGCAGGTCCCGCGCGTGGGCAGCCTGTGAACCATGTCAGGCGGGGAACCGAGCAGCATTAAGCGGCGCTTGCCTAGTGCCGCGGTCAAGCCTGCATCTGTACGCAAAGCAGCGCAGCCGCGTGCTCTGCCCGCTGTTTTTTGTAGCTTTGCAGGAGGTGAGCCGATGTACCGTGCCCTGTATCGAAAATGGCGACCCCAGCGCTTTGCGGACGTGGTTGGCCAGACGGCCATCGTCACGGCCCTGCAGAACCAGATTTCTGCCGGGCGCATCGGCCATGCGTATCTGTTCACCGGCACCCGCGGCACCGGCAAGACGACCTGCGCCAAGATCTTTGCCAAGGCGGTCAACTGTCTGGACACCTCCAGCCCCGACCCCTGCGGCGAGTGTGAAATTTGTAAGGGCATTGACTCCGGCTCCGTCATGGACATCATCGAGATGGATGCCGCGTCGAACAACGGCGTTGACGACATCCGCGACCTGCGCGACGAGGTAGCCTATCTGCCGTCGGTCTGCAAGTACAAGGTCTACATTATCGACGAGGTGCACATGCTCTCCACCGCGGCGTTCAACGCGCTGCTCAAAACGATGGAGGAGCCGCCCGAGCACGTCATCTTTATCTTAGCCACCACCGAGGTGCAGAAGGTTCCCGTCACGATTTTGAGCCGCTGCCAGCGGTATGACTTCACCCGCATCACGGCGGATGACATTGCCGGGCGGCTGCTCTACGTAGCCGGGCAGGAGAAGATCGAGCTGGACGAGAACGCCGCACAGTTGATTGGCCGTCTGGCCGACGGTGCCATGCGTGACGCGCTGTCCATTCTGGACACCTGCGCCGGTGTCGACAACCACGTGGACGAGGCGCTCGTCCGCCGTATGGCCGGTGTCACGGACAGGGGCTACCTGTTTGAGATCAGCGACGCCATCGCGGCAGGGGACTCCGTCACTGCACTGGAAAAAATCGCCGAGCTGCGCCAGCAGAGCGTCGATATGCGCCGCCTCTGCATGGAGCTCGCCGGGCATTACCGCAATCTGATGCTTTGCGCGCTGCCGGGCGGCACGTCACTTCTGACCGGCATCTCGCCGGAGGAGGAGGCCGCCTACACCCAGCGCAGGGACTTCCCGCAGCGGGAGGCCATCCGTGCGGTCAATGCGTTCGGCTCGGCACTTGAGAAAATGAGCCGCGGCACTGACCAGCGCATTGAGCTGGAGCTGGCGATTTTCTCGCTGACTCAGCCCGAGACTGCCGCCGCA
>OMDK01000832.1_pt1 | contig 14082 bp, 17 predicted proteins | sample 1645201 | NCBI WGS metagenome assembly OMDK01 (sample SAMEA103958151, study PRJEB25191) | human gut metagenome
CAATGAGATACGCAAATATTTACATCTGTTTCTTCGTCCTACATCTGGTTTTTTTTCAGCAGCCTCGAGGACGCGTCGCCCCCAGGTGAGGACCCGCCCCCCAATTAGGCCGAGCCTTAAATATTAAGCTTCAGCCAACTTCGTTTTAAAAGCTAAGGCATACATGCGCACTTGCTTAATCATGGCCAATAGGCCGTTAGAACGAGTGGGCGAAAGGTGTTCAGTGAGTCCTATCTTGTCGATAAAGTAGAGCTGTGCGTCAAGAATGTCCTGAGGCGTTTGGTCGTTCACTACGCGAATAACCAATGACACGATACCCTTTACAATCAATGCATCGCTTTCAGCACGGAAGTGGAGTTTGCCACCTTGCTCTTCGCAAACGATCCACACACGACTTTGACAACCATCAATTAAGTTTTGATCTGTCTTATCAGCCGCATCAAGCGGTGCTTGTTCTTCACCTAAGTCGATGAGCAATTGATAACGATCCATCCAATCGTCCAACTCGCAAAATTCTTCTACTATCTCGTCTTGTATTTCGTTAATTGTCATGATTTAAAATAAGATTTTAAAAATGTGCAAATGCATGGTTAATGTGCAAATGCTGGGGAAATGTGCAAATGTGAGAATGTGCAAATGTGCAAATGTGAGAATGTGCAAATGTGCAAATGCTTGGGAAATGTGTGGGAATGTGAGAATGTGAGATTAATTTAATGATTTTATAAACGCGCGTACAAAGGCGACAATTTGCACATTCGCACATTCTCACATTTGCACATTAACCAAGCATTTGCACATTAACCCAGCATTTGCACATTGTATCGTATCACTGTTCAGAAATATATTGCAATAAAGTTTGCCCTACACCACGTAGCGTCTCTTTTGAAATGTTTTGAGGCGTGTCGTTCGTCGTGTGCCAAGTAACGCCAAAGCTATGTTCCCCCTCAAGGAAAGGTATCACGTCAATGGTAGGAATACCCGCAATCTCGTTCATCGGCACATGGTCGTCCTGCGCATATCCGCCTTCAATGGCTTGGAATAGGTTGTCAGCCTTCGCACGCGTGGCAGCGTCCCAAAGCTGCACCATGACATCACGTGCGTAACGCAAACTTACCCCCTCATAGGCGAAGCGAGCATCTTGTCCACCCACCATGTCGAGCAATATGCCACAGCGTGCTTTGTAATCCTTCACGTGTGGGTGGCGTGCCCAGTATTGCGAACCAAGACACCAATCTGACCCATCTTGAGGTGCTTTGTCCTCAGCCCAATAAGGGGCACCATAGTCCTCAGAGTCGAAACAGATGAAGTCTATGCCAACGTTGGGCTTCAGTTCACTTAGATGGCGTGCTACTTCGAGCATAACGGCCACTCCGCTGGCACCATCGTTGGCTGCCATAACGGGTTGGTGATGAAGTGAAGAGTCGGGGTCGGCATCGGCCCAAGGACGGCTTTCCCAGTGTGTACAGATGATGATGCGGTCTGTAAGTTCAGGACGATAGGCCGCAATGATATTGCGCGATTTGAGCACTGTGCCGTCCCAAGCCTTGAGGTCAGCCTTCTGTTCGATTACGCTGAGGCCAAGACGCTTAAAGGCATCTACGATGTAATCACCACATTGTTGGTGTGCCGTAGAGTTGGGCACACGGGGACCAAAACTGCATTGCTTCTCAACGGAAGCATAGGCTGAGTCGGCATTGAACTGCACCTGCGTCACGGCTATCGTGTCTTGCTCCGTAGCCGGATCGGTGTTCTTTTGACTCTTACACGAGAAGAGAGCCAAAGCCATTGTTAGAAGTATAAATAGATTTCGCATTTCAGTATTTCTTTATTTCTTATGTTGAAGTCGTCTGAACTTGTTAACTCGTCAACTTGTTAACTTGTCAACTTGTTAACTCGTCAACTTGTTAACTCGTCAACTTGTTAACCTGTCAACTCATCATCTGCACCTGCTGCATCACACGCAGCCAATTGCCGCCCCACACCTTTTCAAGGTCGTCAATCGAAAGGCCTTCAGCCAAGAGGCGACGCGTAAAGTTAATCAATTCACTGGCGTTGGCACAGCCCATAATACCACCGTCGCCGTCAAAGTCAGTGCCAATGCCCACATGGTCAATACCCGCTACGTCTATCATGTGAAGCAGGTGACGCACGGCATCGTCAAGCGTTGCTGGTACACCCTCCTCTTCTAAACGGAGAAAGCCATGATAGAGCGTGACTTGCGCCACACCACCCGCTTGAGCTAAGGCACGAAGTTGGTCGTCAGTCAAATTGCGTGGATGATTACACAGGGCACGACTGGAGGCGTGTGAACAAACGATGGGCGTTTGGCTCACTTCTAATGCATCGTAAAAGGACGTTTCGGCTGCATGACTGAGATCTACCATCAGTCCACAGCGATTCATCTCACGCACCACCTCTCGCCCAAAGTCCGAGAGTCCACCATGCGTCTGTGAGGAACGACGAGCAGAGTCGCAGATGGCATTGTCACCATTGTGACACAAAGTGATGTAAGTGAGTCCCATACGAGCGAAGTGTGCCACGTTAGCAAGGTCGTAGCCCAAAGCATAGCCATTCTCTATACCGCGCATTACAGATAATACATTGTTGCGCTTATTGCGATAGAGGTCGGTTGGTGTATGCGCCAAAGCCACATCGGGAGCTGCACTGACACGCTGTTCTATCTCGTCGAGCAAGCGTTGCGCCATAGCCGTAGCTTCAGCAGCTGCCGCAGGCGTATTGTCGCCCTGTGGAATGTAGGCCACCATATTGGTGGCATTGAGGTGGCCTTCGCGCATTTTGACAAAGTCGACCAGGAGCTGTGGGTCACGACGGGTAAGTTCTACACCTTTGTCAAAGAACATCGGTGTGTCGCAGTGAGAGTCAAGCGTGAGTACGTGTGTGTGTACCCATTTGGCCTCAGCGAACGACTGTGCACACTGCACAAAGTGACGAAAGAGCGGCATCATACAGTCATCATCGTCAAGTAGGAAGCACTCTGGGTGCCATTGTACACCGATGATATCCTTCATCTCTACGCTCTCCATCGCCTCAACCACACCGTCGGCCGAACGTGCAGTTACGCGAAAGCGCGGGCCTGCCTCGTCCACCGCTTGGTGGTGAAAGGAGTTGACGGCAAAGCGTCGTCCCAAGAGGCTTGCTATGGTGCTATCGGCCTCAGCCTCCACAAAGTGAGTTGCCACGCCTCTATCTGCATCTTGTGAATGCTTAATAAGCGAGGTGTTAGGCAAGGAGGTCTGTATGTCCTGCATCACGCTGCCCCCTAAGGTTGCTGCCAGTACTTGTATACCCCGACAAATGCCCAACATGGGCACTTGGTGCGTATAGGCTGCTTGCGTCAAGGCCAATTCCCACTCATCGCGTTCACGATTAATGCCATGAAGGGCAGGCACAGGGTCTTCGTTTAAAAGAATAGGGTTGATGTCTGCTCCCCCCGAAAGCAATAAGCCATCAATGCCATTCAGTATAGCATCAATGGCTTCAGCATTTGCCTTACGACGGGGTGGAATGACTACGGGCATGCCTCCAGCTGCTTCGACTGAGCGAAAGTAGCCAGGTAGGAGTTTCAACTCGTTGTCATTATAATTACCTGTTATGCCAATAATAGGCTTACGACAGTTCATTACTTCTTGAGTTTTTTTGGTTGATGTCCTGGTCCTGCAGCGAACCACCCTTTGTCAACTCTTGTGCGCTGTTCAAAGATTTCGAGTATGGACCATAAACACGAAAAGCCTGTTACCCCAACCAATGCGCTTGCCAACACGTTATGAATAAACAATGCCGCAACGATGCAACCCAATCCTACAAGTAAAAACACCCACCAAAAGCGAGTGCCCGTATAGTATTCGGCCTTTATTACAATGGGGTGGAACAAGCCAATTATTAAGAAGGTGCCCAAACCTATAAGGGCGCCAGTAAGGGTCATAAGAGTTTAAGTTTTGAGTTTAATGAGTTTAGTGAGTTTAATAAGTTTAATGGGGGTTGAGTTTAATAGGTTTTGAGTTTAATGGGTTTAATAAGTTTAATGAGTTTAATTTTTATTGGCCGTGACTTTTTAGGCACTCATTAAACTAATAAACTCATTAAACTAATTAAACTCAAAACTTATTAAACTCATTAAACTCAATCTTCTTGTTCAATCACAACGGGTACGCTCCGACTAATGCTTTGTTCGAGTGAAATAAGCGTTTCGGTCGAGATAACACCATGAATCTCTTGAATGTGGTTATTGAGCAAGTCCATGAGGTGTTCATTATCGCGAGAATAGAGTTTAACGAGCATGGTGTACGGACCAGTGGTAAAATGACATTCAACGATTTCGGGAATCTTTTCCAATTGTTCGGCCACACCTTTATACATAGAGCCGCGTTCCAATTTTATACCGATGTAAGTACAAGTGCTATAGCCAATGCTTTTCGGGCAAACGTTGTAGCCAGAGCCCGTAATGACCCCAGCTTCAATAAGGCGCTGAACGCGTTGATGAATAGCAGCGCGTGATACGCCACACACAGCAGCCACATCTTTGAATGGGATACGTGCATTCACCGAAATGATTTTTAAGATCTTAAGGTCCAGCTGATCAACCTTTTCCATATTGATACTGATATGTTTATCTTTAGTGTTATTATTGTATGCAAAGGTAGTGCAAGGCGAGCGAAATGCAAAATGAAAGTCCTAAAAACTTTCATTTTCATTTCCGAGCCGCACGTCCTAATGTCTCGAACGCAAGCTCACCTGGGGGCGACGCGTCCCCGAGAATGGTGACTTGGTCATCAACATGGAGAAGAAAGAAGAAAACGAACAGCACAAGGGCAAGAAGTACTTGCGTCGCGAGTTTGCTTACACCAAGTATCAACAGACGTTGGTTCTGCCCGATGATGTTGACAAGACAAAGATTGGTGCAGAGGTTAAGCACGGCATCTTAAACATCACCTTGCCTAAGATAGCCGAGGCAGAAGCCAAAGTAGCACGTACCATTGAGGTGCAGTAATATAATTTCGCGCTTTGCCGCGAACCAAATAATATAAAATCCGTGCTTCGGTAAAGCTCTTGTAAGGGCTTTATCGAAGCACGGATTTTGTGTTGTTGACTTTACAGTAACTTTATAAATTCTGATATTCTCATTACAAAAATCTTTGGAAAATCTACTTGCTGCAGTACATTGAAATGAGCATCATTACTAACTATACAACTTGCTCCTGCTGAAAAAGCGCAGTCAACGAATTTGTTATCATCCTCGTCTGCTTGAATAAGATGCATCTTATAATATGGTGTTATAAACTCAACATTAGGACGACTTAAGATAACAGAAACAACATTGCACGCAATCTCATAGGTTGTTTTCTGTGATAGTATTTCGAGATACTCTTCCACTATCTCATTTGTAACACATAATGTCAAATTACCGTCCAAAAAACTGTCCCATAAACAACGATAGGGACTTATTCTTGGAATGCTCATCAATAGACAATTCGTGTCAAGAACAATTTTCCTCATTTGCATGATTTGCGTAGGTGTTCTTCACCCCAACCTTCAATTGTATCCAATGTAACTTCACCATTGGCACACAATTTATCCATTTCTTCGTCTACTTTCTTGGCAAAATATTCTGAGAGAACATTTTCAAGGGCGTTTAATTCCTTTGGTGTATTGACGAATGACATCATGTGGAGTATGCGTTTCTGCGCAGGATTAAATACAGTCTGCTCCATAACTTAGATTTTCTATTTACGTTGTTATTACATGCATGGATAGTGCAATCAAATACAATATTATTCGCTTTGTTAGTCGGAGTGCAACTTATCCTATACAAAGATAGTACAAGGCGAGCGCAGAACGTCAAGTTTACTTGAATGTTGTGCCGAGCCGTAGCTTATCTTATACAAAAGTACGATAAATTTGTAAAACCTACAATATCCAATTAATATTAAACTGTTGTTCAAAAAGATTTCAGTACTACTGCTAAAACAAATCCGTGCTTCGGTAAAGCCCTTGCAAGCTTTTACCGAAGCACGGTTTTTTTATGGAACCCTTTTTATGGACCTTTTCGATAAGCCATATGAGCAAAGTGAAACGTGTTTCGACTTTGCCATGGCGAGAAAAGGTGCGCGAAAGCGAAGAATTTAGTTCATATTATCCCACATGTCTTTTTTCTCTTCGCCCCAAATAGGGTTGTCTTTCTTGTTAGACAAGAAGCTATCTTCGTTGGTAATGGCATCGCTTTGATTAGAGCCTACTGTAATAGTGGCACCTGCCATATCGTTTTCGCTAAAGAACTCAATAGCCGTAGCTTGAGGCTGTGAATATTTCTTTTTCATTGCGTTGTATGTTTCTTATTTATTTTACAAAAACCTTTTGACCATTGACCTTAACATAAATACCATGAGTGGGATAAAGTACGCGACGGCCGTTTAAGTCATAATAGATGTCGTTAGCTTCGTTGTTGAGTGTGGTACTCTTAATGTTTGTAACTTCGCCCCCGCCATTAAAGTTGCAAATCAATGCAACGGCTTCTGCAGCATCTGTGTTGGTCAAGCGGCTCTTTTCAAGATAAGCTTTGTTGGCTGGTACGGTGGTGATGCTTGAGATGTGGAAGCCCACGGTGTTATCACTGCCTACTGACAAGCCATAGTACGTATTGGCTTCAAGGCTAGAACGCTTAACGGTAGAACCACTCAGGTAGTTAGTGCCAATAAACGGGGTGGTATTGTCGTAATTAATAGGCAAGTTGTAGCTCGTGCCGTTCGTACCAGTTAAGATAACGGGTGTGTTAGCAGGAATAGTAGAAGTTAGTTCCTCCATTGCCAACTCAGTGCTGGTAGCATTTGATGCTGTATAAGCCTTCACGCCTTCAACCAAGTCGACGGCAAAAGGCAAACACAAGGTAGCATAGTCGGCTTTAAAGGTGATAGGGTAGGTGGTTTGCTCTTCGATAGCTAATACGGCTCCACTTTCAATGGTGCCTGTCGTCTCGTCATTTTCACAACGGCTATGGAATTTAATGATGTCATTGTCGTTGTTTTGAATGCTTGAGTAATCTGACCAAAGGTAACGTTTGGTATCGTCTGTCGTGAGTAACTCTTTCAGACCCACTTGTCCTAATGTTGGACTCATGTCATAATCAACAACGTAGTGTCCGCACCATTCTGAGTTCGCAACCATTTGTAGTCGGTTGTTGCTGTCGTCAGATTTACGTCCCCAATAGAGGCCAGAGTTGGCACTTTGAAGGACATAATAGTCACCTTTATTTTCAAACTTGAACAGAGATGTAGCTGTTGTTGCACCATCAGTATCGGCCAACTTCATCAGTCGCGACTCATCACTTGTATTGACGTTGCCATTGGCATCGGCCAACGTGTTGTTTTCGGTAATGTAAAGGTTGTCACGTGTAAAGTGAGCACGATAAAGGTGTCCATCAACGGGTTGAGTATAGAGAGTAGCATTGGTCTTCAACTCATCATATTTAGCAAAGAAGTTAGACCACGTAGTTGTAGCGTCTAAATTGGCTAATGCCGTTGTGCTTATCGAACCTATATAGTTGTTAGAGCTTGCAGCAGCAAGTGTCTTGCAGTCACTAATCAAGTCAACGACTTGGAATACAGAACCTTCATTATTCAACTCACTTGCACCACGAGTGGTCCAATAGCCCAAGACACCACCTTTGTGGTCACCAACAGCATGTGTATTTTCGCTATTCGGTCGAATGGTAAAGCCATTGGTAATGCCTGAGATTGCTTGGGGTTGAATGTAGAAGTTGGTAAAGCCCGTTGTAGCATTCTTATCACTTATAGTGAGGGCAATTTCGTTCTCGCTTGCTAAGTAAAGCACTTTGTCGTCACCCTTAGCGTGGTTGTAGATGTAGAAGTTGTAAGGCGTTCCCTCTTTCTTAACAAAGGCCCATTGGCAGTTTTCGTCGTCGTAGTAGGCACGCAAGGTTGTTAAGCTGGTGCGTACAGCATTGTTACGTGATTGAATTTCATTGTTGTCTTTTGCCTTCAAAAAGCAATTTTTGATTTGGTCAGCATCGCGGCGCAAGCGAAGGTAATTCCAAGTCTTATTTGCATCAGTAGACACAGTAAACGGGAAGTTGTTTTGACAAGTAGCCTCGTAAGTGTCTTGATCGTTGGTAACGTTTATGCTTGAAATGTTGGTGTAGAAACTCAATGTCGGGGTGTAAGTGCCTACAAATACATTGCTAAACGTTTGGCTAAACTTGCTACCATTCTCGTCAGTAAAGTTAATGGTAATTTCCTTGGTAGGAATGGGAATGAGTTTCCAATGTGAGTTCGTACCATTGTCTCTGTGGAATGATGTAGCACTGGTAGCACTAATCCAATTGTGATTGCCCATATTGCCTTCGGTAGTACCTTTTATTTGGTAATATCCAGCTGCGTTGTAAGCAATGTTATAATAAGGAACCCTTATAGGATTAGCCAACACTACAGGGTTGCCTGGTGCCCACAACTTGTCAGACTGTAAACTCTTAATGGTGTAGGTTTGAATATTGCCGCCATCTGCATTGTTTCTTTTAATGCCTGTGTTAGTAATGTACCAAACGCCTAAACTGCTGGTGCTAAGGTCGTTGGTAACATCTGCCTTGTTGACAAGGCACAAAGCACCATTTTGTTCGGCAATGAACGGGTCTGCTTTTTCATACAAACTGCTTTCAGTGCTCGCAATGAAATAATACCCCGTTGGAATCGTTTCACTGCTTAGTGGCGTGCAATCACTGAGTAATGTCTGTGCCCATGTAGTAGTAAGCGTAAGTAATAACGCTAAAAAAGTGTAAAATCTTTTCATAGACGTTTTTTAATTTATGTTGATTAATTTATAGTGTATGTTGTAATAGTAGAACCGATAATATATAAAGAAGTTGTCTAAACTTTTCTGACGAAGATTTGAATTGGAGTTTGAACTCTTCTAAATTCAATCTTCACCTTTCTTTTTGGTCGTTTTTTGACCTTTCATCGGTCGTGTAGCTCGCTACACTCCCTCTTCAAGGTCAAAAGATAGTGCAAACCGAATGCAAAAAGCCAAGCTCGCTTGAGATTTTTGCTGAGGTGTAGGCTATCTTATACAAAAACGCCTCAAAAAAAAGGGAAATCTTGAATTTCATAAAAGTTCAGACGATTTCAAAGTGTATTTGTGTGCAAATATAGATAAAGACAATTAATTTTAATAGGGGGGGTAATAAATAATGTTAAGACTAACACTAAAAGTTTTAGGACACTATGTTTGGATTTTAGATAAATTGCAGTTTACCCACACAATACAACATAGACACATTTTAGTATTGCATGGTAGAAACAATAAAACTGAAAGCCTAAAATCTTCCACTCATTCTGAAATGCGACACACTCCCAATGCTAACGAAGAAACGAGGCTGCTGATAAAATAGCGTTTTATAGAGTTAAAGTCTTCCTTTTCGAGCTTTTTTAGGCTCGTATGGGAGACTTTAACTCTATAAAACGCTATTTTATCAGCAGCCTCGGGGACGCGTCGCCCCCAGGTTAGGACGCGTCGCCCCCAGATGAGGACGCGCGTGGTGTCAATATCAAATGCAAAAAACGCGCTACAAAGCATTTGAACTTTGCAGCGCGTTGTATGAAAAGGCGTGGCCGTTTGTTATAAAAAGGCAAATATTAAAGTGTAATCGGCCTCGTCTTATTTTTATGTTTTATTAGTCAGCTAACTTAGCCTTGATGAACTCACGGTTCAAGCGGGCAATGTTAGAGATAGACTCATTCTTGGGACAAACAGCCTCGCAAGCACGAGTGTTGGTGCAGTTACCGAAACCGAGTTCGTCCATCTTAGCTACCATGGCCTTAGCACGCTTTGCAGCTTCGGGGCGACCTTGGGGAAGGAGGGCAAACTGGCTTACCTTAGAACTTACGAACAACATAGCAGAACCATTCTTACATGCTGCAACGCAAGCACCACAACCGATGCAAGTAGCGCAGTCCATAGCCTCGTCAGCGTCTTGCTTAGGGATAAGAATAGCGTTAGCGTCCTGAGGAGCACCTGTGCGTACGCTGATGTAACCACCAGCTGCCTGAATCTTATCGAATGCTGAACGGTCTACCATACAGTCCTTGATAACGGGGAATGCAGCAGAACGCCAAGGTTCAACCGTGATTACATCGCCGTCATTGAAACGACGCATGTAGAGTTGGCAAGTTGTTGCACCTGCCTCGGTCTTACCGTGAGGAGTACCGTTGATATAGAGTGAACACATACCGCAGATGCCTTCACGACAGTCGTGGTCGAATACGAAAGGCTCCTTGCCCTCCTCAACGAGTTCTTCGTTAAGGATGTCGAGCATTTCGAGGAATGAAGTGTCATCGGGGATGTCGTGCATCTCACGTGTGTCGAAGTGACCCGCATCTTTGGGGCCATTTTGCTTCCAATACTTTATAGTGAAAGATATATTCTTAGCCATTGTTCTTTTTTTTGGGTTAACAAGTTAACGAGTTAACGAGTTAACGGGTAAGTTACTTTTTTCTGTAAGAGACATTCTCTTTACACCGAGATATAAGGGAAGATAACATTTTTAGTATCGTTTTTATATCCTTGCAAAGATCATTTACGACCTCGACAGGCAGCAATTCTACACGCTGACAGATCAGCAATTGTGTCTCAAGTTCTGATGCAGAACCCGAAGAGAATTCTAAAAAGCGTTGTAATTCTTTGCGTGACCCACGTCCATAGCCTTCAGCTATATTTGAAGGAATTGAAACTACAGCTCTTCGCATTTGTGATGTCAAGCCAAATTCTTCTGACTTAGGAAAATATCTTGTTACAGAGTATATACCTGCAGCCAAATCCATTGACTTTTGCCAGACTATTAAATCTTTATGCGTGCTTGTCATAAAGTTACTTACCTGTTTACTCGTCTACTTGTTAACTCGTTAACTAGTTAACTAATCAAAGCAATTAGTTCTTGTAGTTACGGGTTTTTACTTCGATTGCTTCGTACTTGAGGGGTTCTTCGTACTTAACAGGATCCTTGTCTTCACCCTGGTATTCCCAGCATGAAACGTAGAAGCAGTTCTTATCGTCACGCTTAGCTTCGCCTTCTTCTGTCTGGTGTTCAACGCGGAAGTGACCACCGCAGCTTTCTTCACGGTGAAGGGCATCGATAGCGATAAGCTGACCCATTGTGATGAAGTCGTTCAAGCGGATAGCCTTGTCGAGCTCAACGTTAACGCCATCGATGTGGGGAACGAAGAGGTTGGTCTCAAATTCCTTACGGATTTCCTTGAGCTTAGCGAGTGCTGTCTGGAGGCCTTCCTTAGAACGTGCCATACCAACGTATTCCCACATAATGTGACCCAATTCCTTGTGGATACTATCAACTGACTTCTTACCGTTGATCTTGAGGAGGTGGTCGATGTGTTCCTTAACGGCCTTTTCAGCAGCAACGAACTCGGGGAGGTCGGTGCTGAAGCGAGGTACAGTAATCTGGTCGCTGAGGTAGTTCTGAATGGTGTAAGGCAATACGAAGTAACCGTCGGCCAAACCTTGCATAAGGGCTGAAGCACCAAGGCGGTTTGCACCGTGGTCAGAGAAGTTGCACTCACCAATAGCGAAGAGGCCAGGAATGTTAGTAGAGAGTTCGTAGTCAACCCAAAGGCCACCCATTGTGTAGTGGATAGCGGGGTAGATCATCATCGGGTTGGTATATTCGATACCGTCGTCACCCTTACGAACTACTTCACCGGGCTTAACGTCGGTGATCTCTTCGTACATATCGAAGAGGTTGCCGTAACGCTGAAGTACTACGTCGATGCCAAGACGGCCGATAGCTTCAGTGAAGTCGAGGTAAACGGCGAGGCCTGTGTTGTTAACACCGAAACCAGCATCGCAACGTTCCTTAGCAGCACGAGAAGCTACGTCACGAGGTACGAGGTTACCGAATGCAGGGTAACGACGCTCGAGGTAGTAGTCGCGGTCAGCTTCATTGATGTCAGTAGGCTTCAACTCACCCTTCTGGAGCTTGATAGCATCTTCCTTCTTCTTGGGCACCCAGATACGACCGTCGTTACGCAATGACTCTGACATAAGCGTAAGCTTAGACTGCTTGTCGCCGTGAACGGGGATACAAGTGGGGTGAATCTGTACGTAAGCGGGATTAGCGAAGTAAGCACCCTTACGATAAGCTGCGATAGCTGCTGAGCAGTTGCAACCCATTGCGTTGGTTGAAAGGAAGTAGGTGTTACCATAACCACCCGTAGCGAGTACGACAGCATGAGCTGCGAAACGCTCGAGTTCACCAGTTATGAGGTTGCGAGCAATGATACCGCGTGCACGACCGTCGATGATTACAACGTCTTGCATTTCGTAACGGCAGTAGAGCTTAACAGTGCCAGCATGTACCTGTGCCATCAATGCTGAATAAGCACCGAGGAGGAGCTGCTGACCTGTCTGACCCTTAGCGTAGAAGGTACGGCTTACTTGCACACCACCGAATGAACGGTTAGCAAGAAGACCACCGTATTCGCGAGCGAAAGGTACACCCTGTGCTACGCACTGGTCGATGATGTTGGCACTTACTTCTGCCAAACGATATACGTTGGCTTCACGTGCACGATAGTCACCACCCTTTACAGTATCGTAGAAGAGGCGATATACTGAGTCACCATCGTTCTGATAGTTCTTGGCAGCATTGATACCACCCTGTGCAGCGATAGAGTGTGCACGACGGGGTGAGTCTTGAATGCAGAAATTGAGCACTTTGAAGCCCATCTCACCAAGTGAGGCAGCAGCAGAGGCACCAGCCAAACCAGTACCTACAACGATGATGTCAAGCTTACGCTTGTTGGCGGGGTTCACCAGCTTTTGGTGAGCCTTATAGTTGGTCCACTTTTCTGAAACGGGACCTTGAGGTATTTTAGAATCTATAGTAGCCATGATTGGATTTTTTAAAGTTAATGAGTTGAGGGAGTTTAATGAGTTGAGGGAGTTCAATGTGTTTAATGAGTTGTGGAAGTTTAATGAGTTGATAAAGCAACATTCTAACCTTATTACCTATATAAACTTATTAAACCTATAAACTTATTAAACTTATTAAGCCTATAAACTTATTAAACTCATAGCCCCTTACGCTGCGCAGCAAGCACCACCGCAGAAGGCGAACTTGAGAGCTACAACGAGGAAGATGAGCATCAAGATAGTAACGTAAATGTTACCGATGCAACGCCAACGGTTGAACCAGATCTTACCGTTCCAACCAAGTGTTTGCATTGCACTCCAGAAGCCGTGAGTCATGTGGAACCAAATGGCTACAAACCAAATGATGTAGAGAACAGTGAATACGGGATTGCTGAAGGTATAAGCAATCATAGCGTAACCATCAGATGCTGAAGAAACTTCGTTGATGAAAGGCATGCCACCATTAACGAGTTCGGCAAACATCATATTGTACCAGAAGTTGAACAAGTGGAGCAAAAGGCCGAGTACTACGATTACACCGAGTACAAACATGTTTTGTGAGGCCCACTCTACCTTTTCGGGCTTGCAAGTTACGGCATAGCGATTGTTACCACGAGCTTTGCGGTTTTGCAAAGTAAGAATGATGGCATAAATGAAGTGGATGGCTACGAGAGCTGCAAGGCCAAGGGTAGCTACTACGGCATACCAATTGGCACCCAACATTTCGCATACCCAATTGTAACCTTCCTCTGAGAAGAGGGCTACCAAGTTCATGCAACCATGGAATGTGAGGAACAGAATGAGCGCAATGCCAGTTACTGACATGATAACCTTCCGTCCGATGGATGAGTTAGTTAACCACATAAAATGATTTGAATTAAGTTGATTATTAGATTATTAATTTATCAAAACTAAGGGATTGAAAAGGTAGCATTTATCCCCATAAATGAGGAATGCACACTTTCTCCGTGCAAAATTATAAGTTTTTGGTTGTCTTTGCAAGTTTATATTTTGTTTTTTTGATTTATACAGCTATTTATCTGCCTAATTGGGGGGCGCGCCCTAACCTGGGGGCGACGCGTCCCCGCGTCGGCATTGCCAACTTGGGGTTCGATGCCCCAAGCTGGCAATACT
>OMDK01000844.1_pt1 | contig 13858 bp, 10 predicted proteins | sample 1645201 | NCBI WGS metagenome assembly OMDK01 (sample SAMEA103958151, study PRJEB25191) | human gut metagenome
CCACGATCAGGACATCCATAACGAAATGCTTGACGGTAAAAGCCTCTATATCGACAAGAAATACAACTACCTCTACAATCTGGATCGCCACTCCCTGTTTGCCAAGCAGCCCGTCAATGAAGACTACAAAGATAAAGTCATCATTCACTTCGCCGGCCATGCCAAGCCGTGGCACGACTGGGTGCAGAACTGGGACGTCGTCAAAGAATACGCTGCCATTCAAAGAAAAACACCCTGGAAGGATGTCCCCCTCGTTCCCCCAAAAGGAACAAAAAACCTCCATCAGGCCGCCCGCAGCGCCCGCATGTATGGAAACTACGGAGAAATGCTGATGTGGTACCTGAAGTACCTTGGGGCAAAACTGTAAACCATAAAACTTGACTCCTGTGAAAGTTGATACCACATCCTGATACTCGCAATAAAACGCCCGAAAGGATAAGACCCCACTATCCCCTCGGGCGTTTTATATTGTCATGTTTACGACCTTCCACAACCATTATGTTTTATGCTGATTTCCCTCAACAAACACCAGATGCCCCTCATACCGTTCATCGCTTCTCCTCCCCAGTGCCCATTCGCCAGCACGGATAGCATCGTCTACGGAAATGGCATCTATTGGCGTATAAGACTTATCTCGTATCGTATGATTCACATGATCCTGTGTACGCGGCATATCCGTCGTCGCCAGTGCGCAGGACTTCTCCCCCAGTGGATGATGGAGCTTTGCATTGCTCGGCCCAAACATCGCGATCACCGGCACCTTGCGGCTATCGAACACGTACATCGGTCCGCTGTCATTCGTGAAAGCAACCGAGCACCAGGAAGCTGCCGCGATAAACTCTCCCATAGAGAGTTTTCCAGCCGCCACGATGGCCTCATCTCTGCGTTTCATATGTGCTAAAGCCTTCTCTATGAGCGGCATCTCGCTGGGGACGCCAAAGAAGACAGGGCGATAGCCAAGGCCAGCGAAGTGGTCTGCCACTTCGCCATATTTTTCCGCAGGCCAGTTCTTTTCAGGTGTCGAGCTTCCTACAGAAAAACCTGCTAGCCTGTCTCCTAGCTTTACCCCCTCTGAAATGAAGAACGCCTTTGCCCCCTCTTCCCATGCAGGGCAGGTATACATCTGCATCCCATGGTGGGCCAGGTTTGACACGCCCAAGTGTTCCAGCACCTTGACATACTTTTCTGCCGCATGACAGTCACGCCGCTCCACCAGTATTTCATCATCGATAAAAAGCCGCCCCAGTGGATTTCCTGTCTCCCCGACCCACACCTTCGCCTTCATCGCTTTCGCCATGAGGAAGGTACGTGTCGTCCCGTGAAGCACCATGAGAATGTCCGGATGCGTCTTCCCGATTTCTTTCCCCAGCTTCCAGGTAGCAGAAAGCCCCATCTTTTTACGATCCACAGGAATGATCGTATCTATGCAGGGATTGTACCGGACAGACTCTTGAAATCTGGCATCGATGACAAGCGTGATCTTAGAGCCGACAGCTTCGCGGCGAAGAATTTCCAAAAAGGGGGTAAGAGAAACCATGTCTCCAAAGTAGAGCATGTAGACGATGACGATATTTTTGTGTTTCAATCTTAGCAACATAATTTTTCCCCCCTTAAATCTATTTCACCCCTATGATGTTTCAAATTAAGAAGTGTTAATAAATAAACATATCAGGCGTCAACGCAATCACTATTTATTTTTCTGACTCCTTGCTCAATGCAATTTGGCCATATTTAGTCATTGCACGATTTCGAGTCAAATCATAATGTTCATTCGATAAATCAAAGTTACTGTCATACTGATTGTTCGGAGCCTGCAACAGTCCGCAAACTGTATCAAACACCAAATCATTCGTAAATATTTTATCCTGATTTTCTTTGAGATTCTTAGCTGTTTCAGGATATTCATGCTCGTATTCCGGAGCCAGGTATACAAAGAACGGTGATCTTGCCATATCCCAAGTAAAGTAACTGTCACTATGGAAAACCTCCATATCTTCCCCATGATCCGAACCATACGCCATAACTTGTAAATTCAGATTATCCTTTGCATACTGATAAATGCATTTCAGCACCTCATCGGTATACTTGATACTGGAATCATAATCATTCACCTTTTGCGGATTGCCTTCTATAGTGACTCCATCAAAATTCTGTGGCACTCTATCTCTATATCGATCATGGCTTCCTATCAAATGAATAATGATAAAATGATTCCCCTTAGAAGGAATTCGTTTTAATTCATCTAACACCTGCATATCAGCTTTCCCGGGACTCTTTGTTATTACATTATGCTTTGCTGCCTCAGCGGAAAGCGTTACAGCCATGCTTCCCGGTGCTGGAGTCTGATTACTAATAAACCATGTATCGTATCCAATCTGATTTGCCACATCTGTCAGCGTAATCATATCATTTCTTTTTTTCCCATTGTACTGGTTTAGATTACTCAAAAACAGCGAAAGTGCCTTCTCTGTTACAGTCGCATTCGAATATGTTTTCCCAAACAAGAAAAAACCTGAGTCTTCATTTGTCTTTGCTGTCAGCCAAGGCGTCGTATCTTTAGGATACTGCGGATTAAAAGCCTTCATATGATTCCGATTCGCACTTTCTCCTATGATCACAATCACACTGCCTTTTATCGGTTTTATCTCATCAGAAATAAATTTAAACTGTTTCAAATTCTCACCATGAACCTTCATCGCTTTCTGCGCTCCTGCTATATATCCATGTGCAACCTGATATGGATGTACCGGAAAAACACGAGGCAAGCCATGTCGAATAGCAACAACAGCTACAAGGCACATCACGCACTGTGCTATTTTCATATACTTTGAAGCGCTATACTCACATTCTGGCTGTTTTGGGCTTCCCTTTGCAATCAAGATTCCAAGCCCAAGCAAGTACAATAAAATTACGCAAACAGCTAATACAGTAAATCCTACTCCTACATGGGATTCCAAAAATTCTATAGCTTCTCGGAAATTCGTTAATAATACCGCTATCATATCATTGGACGTAAGGCCTGTTCCCGAAATGAAATAGTATGCACAATATACAAAAGCACTGACCGTAAAATAGCCAAGAAGGCACATGTTTGCAATAAGAAAAAACGGCCTGAATCTTTTATATTGTGTGCCAAAATATTCAAATAGCACACCAATAATAAGAACGGGGAGCAATGTCAATATATCGTCATTCAGAGACTCTACACGAACTCCCCCCGAACGGCTTAAAATATATGAAAAAGATCCCAACCAAAGATAGAACGTCAAAAGCCCTGGATACCAAGCGGGATGCAACATACTTTTTTTTGTTATGAGTTGCGTGATAAAAGTAAAAAAGATTGCTAATAATATATTTCTGACGCCATGAGACCAAATAAATAAGTCCGTTACGCCAACCAAGGGATACCATAGATATAGTCCTCCCATTGTCATGACCGATAGCGCCAAACATTTTAGGCCAACCGAATGCTTCATTTGCATGCTCCTCCTTTATAATCAATGTGCAGAAATAAGCCTTTCACTTGTATAGCCTCTGCGTATTATTCTTTTTCGGCAGAGACTATACGTATCAGCAGCTCTTCCCATTTCTCCCAAATTACATCTGGCGCATAAGCCTCCATAGCACGACGTGCTTCTTGTCCCATTCGTTTGCGCAAAGTTGGCTCATTCATTAATCTTTCCAGGGCAGCAGCCAGTGCTTCTTTTGTGTTATCCACCAAAAGTCCACTCTTTTCATTCTCTATAATCTCTGCCACCGCATGACAAGATTTTAGTCCGACTGCGGGTAGTCCAGCTGCCATGGCTTCCGTCAAAGCCAATGGAACCCCTTCCACATAACTGGGCATACACAAAATATCCGCAGAAGCATACACCTCTTCAATATTTGTGGTTGTTCCCATAATTTTTAATTGGGTATTATTTTTCTTTTCAATATATTTTTTTTATCCGCATTCCTTTGGTAGAATGGTAATTGCCCCAAAATTCAACACTCCAACATGGATATTTATGTGCAATCAATGCAAAAGCATCTGCTAATAACTGCTGATTCTTATTTCCATTAAATGCCCCTACACATACTATCTTATGTGCTTTCTTTCCATCATATTTTGCCAATCTAGTAGTTTGTTCCACCACATTTCCAATAGCAATAAAATGAGTCCCTCTTATATATTGCTTACATATATCAATATAGGAAGGTAATAACACTTGAATTGCCTTACATTTCCCCATCGCAAAAAGTTCTGCTCCAGATAATTCCGGAATTGTTTCATGGCACCCGGAATGAATCATTCCAATCACCGGAACTTTACATTTTGCATCATCAATTACATACTTGATAGACTGTTCTGAACATGCTACAACCACATCTGGCTTCTGTTGTGATATCATTTTTTGGATTTGCCGTCCATACAGTTTCCCTTTATATTCCGCATTGATTGCTCGTGCCTTTTTCAAGCTGAACAATCTCCAAAACTCTCGGCATGCACGCAATCTGACCGGGAGTTTTTCAGAAATAGCTTTTTGGCCATTTTCATAAAGAATGTTAATTGTTTTTACGCGATGATCCAAAGGGAAAAATGAAGTTCCCTCCTTTTGGTCAATATATAATACGGTTACTTCATGCCCTCTTTTAAGCATTTCATTGGCAAACTTACAAATGACTTTCTCTACACCACCGCTACACTGCACCCAGTGAGTACAAAAATGGGCAATTAAAATATTCATAAAACGCATCCTTTGCCATATCTAATGCACAACAATCTACATAATAACTCTTCCCACTGCTCCCAAACCTTTTCCGCATGATACTTCTCCGCCATGCTCCTCGCTGTCTCCCCATAGGTCTGGCGAAGCATATGATCATCCATCAACCGTCCTAGTGCATCCGCCAACGGCTCTACCCCATCTTCGCAAAGAAGTCCATTCTCCCCTGATACAATGATCTCATTCACCGCCGGACAGCTTCGATAGCCGACCGCTGGTATGCCGCAGCACATCGCTTCTACCAAGGCTAATCAAAATCCCTCGTGATGGCTGGGAAACGCAAAGATGTCTGTCTCTTTCCAGACGGCATCCATATCTTTTATCGTTCCGCAGAGGAAGACCTGCTTCCTCTGCCCGTACGTCTTGATTTTGGATCTCATCGACGCGACATATGGCTTATCATAGGTGTCTCCCCAGAGCTTCACCTACCAGTCCGGAAATCGTTGGCGATCCGCAGAAGATTTCATCCGTTTTTTCTTTATCAGGAAGCCACGACAACAGTGACTTACTTTTCCAATTTTTTCCTACATGCTGCCATACCATATCCCAATACTCCAAAATAGATCCTTGCCGGTATCTTGTTGATTATTGTGGTATCTACCAGTCCCTGAAAGAAAAAAGCTAAAAAAGCACTTAGCAGAGCCATCACCAGCCATTTATCCCTGGCAAGAGGAAAGCTTTTGATCAAAGTCATAAAAAGAATTCCGTGAAACAGCAAGTAACCTATCCCGCCCAATAACCCTGAAGTACTCAAAAAATATACTGGCATATTATGCGGCATATTATGCCCTTGTTCCATCGCATTTTGAGGATGATACTTTACATCATAATAATTTTCTCCCCATCTATCTATGCCGACGCCTAACAGTTTATGATCATTCCACATCTGATAACTGGCTTCGATCATTTGCAAACGTTCACCACCATATTTGCTAATGCCATTTCTATCTTCTTGCAAATGATAAAAAGCTCCCGTCCCAATAACGATTACCAAAACAATCCCTGCCACGATCGTCATAATAGATTTCTTTTTTAAGTGTTTGCTCATGATCAGCATAATAAACAATGAAAAGCAGATGCCCAATACAAGTGCAACCAATCCACCTCTCGATTTTGTTAAATACATACAGAAAAATCCTAATCCCATCAAAAACGCTAAACCTATTCTTTCAATATAACCGGAACTGTTTTTGAGAAAATAAGCGATGAGAGGCGTTACAATGGCCACCATAGTTGCTAAATGATTTGGATGCGCAAACGTACTCATGATGCGTGCATTTGGATCTTGATACCATTGATATATACCCAGTGTAAAAATAATGCTGCAGCTAACCAGAAGTCCAATCTTCGTTCCTTTATCAATATCGTAACTGGTTCGAAGCACGTAAAACACAAAAAAGGGGATCGTTAAGGAGGCATATTCCAGACTGCGACTTAAGCTTTGCATATCCTGCAAAATGATACTATCTAAAATAATACTGCCGTAAAAGCAAAGACACCCCCACAACACATATTTCAATTCCGGATATAAGGATGCTTCATGTATATTAATCTCTTTCCTTTTAGAGTAATACATGTACATGATGCTTATCCCTGCTACTATAATAAAATAGCTGAAATACGCTGCAGAAAAACGAATGCATACAAAGCACCACAATAATGTTGCAATTGCATTAATTAAAATATAATTCAATCTTTTCACCTATTTCTCTTCCTTCTTGCTTAAACGATCCCAAGCATCCCAAATCTTATCCGGCGCATATTGCCGCATCGATTCTTTGGCAGTTGCTCCCATCCGCACTCGCTTCTCTCGATTTGCCATTAATTCCTCTAAGCCTTTTGAAAAAGCGTTCCCCCCATCAGAAACAAGAATGCCGCAATCTTCCCCTACAATTTCCCTGGCTGCTTGACAAGAGCGAAATGCCACTACCGGCAAACCTGCACTCATGACCTCCGCCATCGCCAAGCCAAATCCTTCATAAGCACTAGGCCAGGCAAAAATGTCTGCCGCTAGATTCTTTTCTAGTACATTATGTGTAACTCCTTTGAAAAGCACTCGATTTTCCAGATGATATTTGGTAACAAGATCCTCCAATTCTTTCTTATATTTTTTATTCCAATCTGCCCCCCAGAGCTCCACCCGCCACTGCGGATATTTCTGCGATAACATAGCAAAAGCTTCTATCAAAAGATGTTGTCTTTTTTGATGCTTATCTAATCTCGCTATGTTGATGATTGTAAAAATTCCACTTTCTTGAAACTGTATATCCTTCTTCTGTTGATACTGCGGAACTACATTAGGGATTACAATTCCTCTTGCATCAGGAATAAACTTTTTTAAATACGTCAAATCTCCTTGCAATAAAACAGAAACATACTGACTTTTACTGCAAGCCCGCTTACTTCCAGGTGATGAATTGGGGGCTAAGATTTGTGCACCAAAGTGAAATCTTGTTATAACCGGAACTGATGTTTTCACATAATTGATCAAATAATTAGCCTCCTTGGGCCAATTGCAAACAATTATATCTGGTTGTTCTTTTTGAAGCATTTCTGTCAAATCGCTTCTTATCAATTTTCCAAAATAATCTTCTTCCCACCCGTGTGCCCAACTAATGCTAGCCACTCTCAACACTTCCCGGATTATTTTTTGCGTCTTTGGTAATTTAGCCTCTAACTGCCCTTTCCATTTTTCTGGATGCAAAGCCATCAGATTACACCGCTGAATCTTCTTGTCCAAAGGGAAAAAAGGAGTGCCGGACTTTCCATAACAATATAAAATGGATACATCATGTCCACGTTCTATCATGGCATTTGCCATATCACAACATACTTTTTTCTGCTCCACCGGTGCTAGTAATAAACGGCGCAAGGTAAACAAGCAGCAGTTTCATGAGACCACCTCATTATTTTTCTTTACGCAAATTAATTTTTTGATTTCCAATGTCCGTAAAATCGAGGAAGCATCCATTTATGTGCCAATAAACACCACGCCAAAAAGCGATCTCTATATCGTCCCTTTATTGATTGCATGGAATTATGTTGTAATATCGAATCAATTTCTTTTAATTGTACTTCATCTAATTCTGGTACCGCCAAAGATAAGCAAAACGCTTTAACGCCATTGGATAATGCCCGCGCTGCACAATAGCCAGTTTTTAAAGGATCATATATTTGTGCCATTTCCCGTCGATAATCCCATAAATAACAATGGGCATAATATTTCTTTGCGTTCATGGTATGACTCACAGAATTTGGATTATCCAATAAATGAAAGTATAGAACTTCATCTATATAAGAAATTGATTTGGCCTTGAAAAATAATTTGACTGCTAGATATCCATCCTCCCCTGATAAAAGAACCGCTTCCGGTATATTTACATCCTCCCAAAGAGAACGCTTGGACATAAAATTCCATACGACTGATTGCCCAGCTATAATGGTTTCTCTCCGCCAAGCATCTACAGTAAGATTCTTCCATACTATTTTTTCTGCTACTTTATTATTCCTATTCACGCTCGCTGCGCCATAAACAACGATATCCGATTCCTTTTCGCGTATACATTTTACAAGCCTTTCTAATAAGCTCGGCTCTAGCCAATCATCTGCGTCTGCCCAAACTACATATTCCCCTACTGCTTTCTGTATTCCACCCAAACGTGTTTTTCCTATCCCCTGATTGGACTGATGAAACACCTTAAAGCGAGTATCTTTTTGTGCATACTCATCACATATTTCTCCAGACTTATCCATCGATCCATCATCAATTACAATCACTTCAAAATCTTTCCAAGTCTGGTTTGTCACGCTTTCAAAGCATCTTCTCACATATCCTTCTACATTATATACAAGAACAACGATTGATATCAGTGCGCTCATTACTTATCCTTCATTTTATAAAATGCAAAAATATTCTATGCGGCTTCACACATCTTTTATCAATGTATTCCATTGACTCCAAACAAATGTAGCCTCATACTTCTCCGCCATATTTCTCGCTGCCCCCCCATAGGTCCAGCGAAGCGTGCGATCGTCCATCAAGCGGTGCAATGCTTTTGCCAAAGCTTCCGCTCCGTCTTCGCAAAGGAGACCATTCTCCCCCGATATGATGATCTCATTCACCGCCGGACAGCTTCGATAGCCGATCGCTGGGATGCCACAGCTCAGAGCCTCGCTCAATGCCAAAGGAAAACCTTCGTGATGACTAGGGAATGCAAAGATGTCTGTCTCTTTCCAGACAGCATCCATATCTTTTGTCGTCCCGCAAAGGAAGACCTGCTTCTCCAGGCCGTACTTCTTTATTTTGGATCTCAGCGAAGCGACATAGGGCTTATCATAGGTATCTCCCCAGAGCTTCACCTGCCAGTCCGGATGGTCTTTGGAAAGCCTTGCGAAGGCTTCGATCAGGAGATGCTGACGCTTGGTGCGGCCGGTGAGACGGCCGACGCAGGTGATGGTGTACTTGTCCTTCTTTGCGAGATGATCTGCCGTGACGTGCGGCGCGTTCACCGCATTCGGTATCGCGATGAAGTGGTCGTAGTGCAGGTATTTTTTCGCTTTGGAAATAAAAGAAGGGAGCAGCACCTGAATGACGGTGCTTTTTTCTAAGGCCTTCCTTTCCTCTGTCGGCGAGCCGCGGAAGATCTCATCCGGATCATTGTGCAGCATGGAGATCACGGGGATCTTCGTCCCCACACCATCCAAAAGCAACCGTCCGGTGGGTTCACGGAAGGAGACGATCACGTCCGGCTTTTCTTTTTCGAGAAGCCGCGACAGCTGTGCTTTCGCCTGATAGAGCAGGCGGTAATTCTGATCTCGGGCTGCCGCTCTCGAGAAGGGGCGGATGACTTCGCGGAGTACTTTCGTAAGTCCGCTCGGTTTTACTGCTTTCTCCCCCGGTAGGTGGTAGAGGTTCAGGAGCTTTACGCTCTCGGGCACGGTGAAGAAGGGCTCTCCTTCTCTTTTCTCGTCGGCAAAGACGGCGATGACATCATAGTTTCTTTCAGAAAGGGCGCTCGCCATCTTAGCAAAGACGTTCTCGATGCCGCCGCTGTAGCCAATGAATTTATGAAAATCTGCCAGCATGACTTTCATGTCTCATTCCTCCGCGAAATGCTTTGGTACAAAATTATGATCCAGTTCGGCCCCACTAAGCACATGGACCTCTTTGAAATATACATGTTTGAACTGTCCTTGCAACCCGAATATGTCCGCCGGACGCTTTGCGAGATTTCCCACAGCATTCATAATCCCGGTGAGAGCCTGCTGATTCTTCTCCGGCTCATACACAAGCACATATGTCATATGCTGGCGGGAAAAAGAAATCGTCGTTTTGCATATGTCACAAAAGATCAAGAGACTCTCGTAGATTTTCCTCTTGACTTCCGACATTTTCTTTCTATCTCTCAGGCTACCGCTTTTAAACTCCATGAAGTAGTATTCGCCACTCTGTTCCAGCAGCGCATCATTGGACGCTGGGATCTTGCTCAGATGGAACTTGCGAACATAGTCATGAACCACATGATCAAAATGAATGGCCTTCACTTGCGACTCGGTCATGTAAGAAATTTCACCTGATTCTGGTTCACTCTTCGATGTTTCTTTCAGCGTCGTTCCATATTTCTTCAGCCATTCAGGCATTACGACCTGTTCAATCTCCATAGAGCATCCTCTGTAAGTCCTCAAATGGTTTCAACATCATCTGATAAATCTTTTCTGTATCGCCTGTTACGTTGCAGAAAGAAACCTCATGATTTTTATTTTCCGCCAGGTAGTACCGGCACTGTCCTTCCATACCGTACTTCGCAGAGTAAACTTCCAGTGCATGCAGGAAATAAGGGCTATGCGTAGTCAAAAGAACCGTCAAGTGAAATGCCTGTTGCAGGAGAACAACAATTTCCGCATAAAGAATCTGCCACTCCGGGTGCAAATGAACTTCCGGCTCGTCTAAAACAAGAAGATCTTTTTCCTTAAGTGCCTGATTTTCTATAAGAAGTTTCAAGATCATGAAAGCTTTCAGCCCTGTAGAAAGATTTTCCAGCTTAATTGGTTTCGTATACGTTATATCTTTGAGCGATAATTTATCTCCTTGTCTCGTTGTTTCGCCAGCAATGACATCATGCATCCTCGCCAGCACTTTTTCTAGTCTTTTCTGCGCTATGACCGTCTGAAGTAATTCCGGAGACTGACGTTCCAGACCTCGCAATAATTTTTCCTCCATCGGGGTCTCACGGGACAGTTCATATCGACGAATAATTCCTGCACTCAAACCAAAAGCTATATGATCTACCACAAATGGATTATCTATGTACATGATGTTGCTTGTAATATCAATTCCCAGCTCCGCTTTTGTACAGTCATTCTGCAAGAAGCACAGAGAAATAGACCTTTGTTTGAGTCTTAGGTCAACTTCTGCTTCACGGTCTGGATATAGCAAGGAATTCATCTGTCCATGAAAAATATCACCGAAAGACTGCTTTAAGACTTGCTTTTTATAAGAAGCCCGGTCCACTTGGAGTGCTTCTTGCATTCTGCGATGCACATTCCGTAAAAACGCCTGTTTTTCTTCAACAGCAAGAGGTATAGCCCAATCATAGAACAAACTGAATACTTCTTTAGCATTCCAAGAAAGTGGATTTCCTCCCTGCTTTATGTATTCGGCAAAGTATTGCGGAGCCATCACAATGAGGAATGCCTTCTTTTCCGTATCTTTTCCAGATAGCAATTCCCGTGTTTCTTCTTCTATAATCTGTTGTAATAAATGTTTCCTTTCTTCATCGATGCGTGTATCAATATGATGCAGGGAATCAAAGAGTGCAAAAAGGATCTTTCCCACAGTGCTTTTGCCTGTATTGTTATTCCCAGCAATAACCGTCAACCCATGAAATCCTATTTGGGCCTCATGAATTTTGGCGAAATCTTTGATGAGAAGTTCCATAACTCCGTTCCTCTCTATCTAATCTACTTTTCTTTATCATTTCCAACAAATTTGAAGATCAGCGCACTCATTTCCTCAAAATGTCCCGTATCATCCGATACACTTTCTCCACCGGGATGCTCGACATCTTACATCCTTTCATCCCCGGATGCTCTGCCAGAAGGACGTGGCTGTTGTCATTCCCATAGGGACCGCTTCTGTCCGGAAGTGTCGGCCCGAAGAGGGCTATGATGGGAGTGTGGACAGCATTCGCGATGTGGAGGGGGCCGGTGTCGCTGGAAATGTGGAGCGCCGCCATTTTTTCAAGAGCGGCGAGTTCCAAGAGGTTCGTCTGTCCCATAAGGTTCACGGTATACGGGGAAGGAGAAATTTTCCGGATGGCTTCGCCCATGGGCATCTCGCCTTTTGAGCCTGCGATGACGGTGGTGATCTTGTCCTCGGCGAGTTTCCTTGCAAGCTCGCCCCAGTACTCGATGGGCCATTTCTTATGGTCACCTCTGGTGCCTGGGACGAGAAGGACGTAGCTTCCTTTGACGCCGTTTGTCCGAAGAAGCGTAGTGACGGTTTCCATTTCTTTTGTCAGGTCAGGGAGAGGAAACTCGATCTTGTCTGCGGGGCAGCCCAGATAGCGCATGACGTCTAAGAGCTGCTCGATGATGTGTCCGTGCTTGTGAGGTCCAGAAATCGGCTTGCTGAAGAGGAAGCTGCCTTCACGCGCATCATGATAGCCGATCTTTTCCTTGCCGCCGGAGAGGAAGGAGATGAGTCCGCTCTTGGCGATCATCTGCAGGTCGATGACGAGGTCGAAGTGATGCGCATGCAGGTCTTTGCGGATCTCTCTCCAGTAGGAGAGCTGATTGATGCGTTTCCGGTCGACGAGGTAGACTTCATCGATCCACGGATTGCCGGGAAGGATCCCCGCAAAGGCAGGATGTACGGCCCAGGTGATCCTCGCTTCGGGATAAGCCTTGCGCAGGGCGTAGAGGGAGGGGAGCGCGTGGATGATGTCCCCCAAGGAGCTCATTTTTATGATCAGGATATTTTTATACGTCTTTGGCATGATGGATGTCCTTGGATCCGGCTCAGCTCGCCGTATCTTGGGCGCTTTGGCGGATCGGAATGATAAAATATATGTTTATTTTATCACATTTCAGCAGCTGCTTCGATGAGAATTCCACTAAAAAGGACGCGAATGTATTCCGCGTCCTTTGCTAGGGAAACACTGATTAAATCGTTGTCAGATTTAATCAGCGTTCCCTAGCTATAGCCGCTAGCAAGGAAGTGACTCTTCTTCTGCGATTCTCTTGATATCATCCTCTGTCTGCCCGGTGATTCTCACGATGATTTCCAACGGCATATGATCTTCCAGCATGCGCACCGTGATTTCGCGTTGATTTTCCGCTTTCCCAAGCCGCACACCATCTCGTACACCTTCCTTTCTCCCATCCTGTCTGCCAAGAAGATATCCTTTGTCTACGCCGGCTTTCGCGATACCTACGCTGAGATTGCACATGATGTCCACCATCCCTTCTTCTGATTCATTGAGTTTGATCTGATAGTCATTTTCCAGGGTCTTCATTTTCCCTGCTGCGTTGTCATCGGATTTGAAAAGTTCATAGAGAAGGCGCAGGAGGCGATTCCCTGGATCTCGCTTTTTGCTGCTGATATAGACCATGACAGCCTGCGCAAGGTCGTAGTGTTTTTCTTCTTCCCCGATCATGCCATACTTGAGATTCTCCTGCACGCGATACTGCGTGATACCGCTTTCGTCGCCAGGAGGATCCATGCAGAGCCAGATGCTGTAAACTTTTCTGATCTTTTCATAGTGTGATTTGTCGAAGTCCACATCGTGCTGCGAGGAAATCAGGCGGCTCACATAGTAGAGCGCGCGTGTAACGAGTGGATAGGAAACGCTGGCACTGTGCTGGGCTTCTACATTGATGATGAGTCCAAGGGCGCTGCCATCCGGGGTGCTGGCTCGGAAGCGAATGTCAAAGGTAACGGTCCCCTCGGTCAGCGTCTTGTCTTCTGTATTTTCTCCGAGAATGCGGGGAAGCGGGCGAGCATTGGTCTTGTCTGGCATGACGGGTACACTCGCCACTTCTGGCGTCCCTTGGATGTAGATGTCTCGGATGTCTTCGATGGTACTGTCCTC
>OMDK01000849.1_pt1 | contig 13749 bp, 10 predicted proteins | sample 1645201 | NCBI WGS metagenome assembly OMDK01 (sample SAMEA103958151, study PRJEB25191) | human gut metagenome
AAATTATTGAGATTACCAACTTTTATAAAGACTTTCTTATCCCGAACTCAGGTTAGTAGCTATTTGATTACCACGTAGCAAAAACACTATTACCGCATAGCTACTATTTCGTTACCGCAAAGCAAAAACATGGTTACCACGCTACTGTAACAAAGTAAGACGTAGGGCTTTACTGGTTTCTTTGCTAATGCGGAAGCGGTTGTCGGTGCGCTCGCCTACAAGCCAGACGATGCGTTGCTGGGCGTCGGTAACTACGAGCTGGGCACGCTTCTCAAAGACATTCTTCTTGCGGTCGGTGAGATAATCGCTTACGAGCTTCATGCCGTTCATGCCGAACGGAACGAAACGGTCGCCCTGCTCAATGTGGCGCAGCGTGAGCGGGAACTTGATGTCCGATGCGTCGAGACATACGCAGTAGGCTGCGCGACTCGGCACGTAATCGTCGCCGCAATCTTCCGCCGCTACCTTTATCTTCAAACTGTCGCTGAACACATACGTGCCGGTTTCGGGTATGCGCATTGAGCGTGCAGAATCGGCTACATTTGTTCTCGGCTGAACGAGTAGAGAACCGCGGTCGAAGGCGAGTTCGTGCGAATCGGAAGCTATGATTTTGCCTGCAGAGCAGGTGTCGAGCGAACCGTATATCTGCTCAATCTGCGCCGAAGTGAACCCATAAGAACTGAGTATTTCGTGCAAAGTATATTCGGGCGAAGGCTGCTTTTTCAGTCGTTCAACAGAGATGACAAGATGGTGAGGTGGTGAGATGGTGAGATGGTGAGATGGTGAGGTGGCTGTGACGTCGGCAATGCTTCGCTTCATAGCCTCATCGAACACTTTCAGAGCCTCGCCAACACGCAGCGACGACTCGAAAATCGACTGGCTTACGCTCGGATTTAGCTCGCGCAACAGCGGCATCACGTCAAGACGTATCTTATTGCGCTTCACGTCATTATGCAGATTGGTTGAATCTGTAACGTAACTCTCGCCGAGAGCATCAAGATACTGCACAATATCCTCTCTGCTAAGCGAAAGCAGAGGTCGAATGATGTTGCCGTTGCGCGGCTGAATGCCTCGCAGCCCACGCAATCCGGTGCCGCGAACAAGGTTGAGCAGAACGGTCTCAACGCTGTCGTCGCGATGATGTGCAACGCAGATATCCTGCGCTTCGATATCGCGGCGCAGGTTCTCGAAATAGCCATAGCGCAAGTCGCGCGCAGCCATCTCGATGCTCACACGATGCAGGTCGGCATAAGCCTGCGTGTCGAAGTGGATGAGATGCAGAGGCACGGAAAGACGGTCACAAAGTTGCTTGCAGAACTCCTCATCGCGCACCGATTCGGCGCCACGCAGATGGAAGTTGCAGTGAGCAGCCTCAACGCCTATGCCCAGTTCGTGCTCCAGATGTTTCAGCACAAAGAGCAGCGACACGCTGTCTGCGCCGCCCGAAAGCGCCACAATATACTTGCCCCCATAAACGAACAATTCGTGGACAGAGGCAAAGCATCGCACTCTGTCCACGAACGAATTGATTATCGCAGAAGATTTTTCCACAGTCTTGTATTTATTCTACATAAAGCACCAATCCCTTGAGGTATTCGCCCTCCGGATGGTAGATGTTAATCGGGTGATCGGCAGGCTGGTGAATCTGATGCAGGATGCGCACCTTGCGGTTAGCCTGCACCGCAGCTGTGAAGACAGCGTTGCGAAAGTTCTCCTTTGTCACAATCTGCGAGCAGCTGAACGTAAAGAGGATGCCACCGGGCTTGATGCGCTGCAATCCCTTCACGTTGAGGCGTGTGTAGCCCTTCAGCGCATTGCGCAGAGCAGCACGATGCTTGGCGAACGCAGGTGGGTCGAGCACGATGAGGTCGTATGTCTTGTCGTTGGCGTCGAGGAACTTGAACGCATCCTCGCAGAACGCTGCGTGACGCTCGTCGCCGGGGAAGTTAAGCTCGATGTTTCTGTTTGTCAGCTCGATAGCCTTTGCGCTGCTGTCAACGGAGTGAACCAGCTTTGCGCCGCCACGCATGGCGTAAACCGAGAAGCCGCCCGTGTAACAGAACATATTGAGCACCGAACGACCCTTAGAGTAAGTCTCGAGCAGGTGGCGGTTCTCGCGCTGGTCGACGAAGAAGCCCGTCTTCTGACCCTTCAGCCAGTCGATATGGAAGTTCAAGCCGTTCTCCATAGCCACGTCGCTGCCCATCGAACCGTAGATGAAACCATTCTCGTGCTCCACGTCCGCCTTAAACGGCAACGTTGTTTCACTTTTGTAGTAAACGTTCTTGATCTCGCCCTCAGAAGCCTTCACGAGAGCCTCGCATATCTCATGGCGAACGAGGTGCATACCCACGCTGTGAGCCTGCATAACCGCGGTGTCGCCATAGCAGTCGATTACAAGACCTGGGAGGTTGTCGCCCTCGCCGTGAACAATACGGAACGTATTGTTGTTCTCACGACCTATGAGTCCGATAGCCTGGCGCATCTGCCAAGCCGACTGCAGGCGCGAGAGCCAGAACTCGCCGTCTATCTCTACGTCACGGAAAGACAACACGCGCACAGCGATAGAACCGATCTGATACATGCCGACAGCGATGAAGTCGCCTTGAGAGGTGAAAACGCGCACGATTTCGCCTTCTTCTACGCCCTCCTCAATCTGCGCTACGGCACCAGAGAAAATCCAAGGATGGAAACGCTTTAGACTTTCCTCCTTACCCTTCTTTAAATATAGATTTTTGCACATATAGTCGTTTGTATTTTTACATTACTCGGCAGGCTTCTCCTCCACTACCTTCAGTTCGTAGTCGTGGGTAGCCATCAGCTGCATTATCTCGTTGTAGAGCTTTATGCACGCCCATGCGTCGATAGCGGCATACTCCTTCTGCTTGTCGGTGAGCACATCCGCCTCCCAGTTGGTGAGGCGCTGGCGCTTGCTGATTTTCTCGCCGAAGAGATTGGCGTAAAGTTTCTGCAGACTCTTGTCCTGCACGCCAATGTTGCCTATAATATCCTGGATGTCGATGAACCAGCCTGGCTCGAACTCGCGACGGCGATGGAGCGAGAGCAAATCGTCGTGCCACGAAAGACCAATCATTGGCACCATCTTGTTGCTCAACAAGCGCACAAGCGAATCGGGCAAGCCGATATGGTTAAGACGGAACAGAAAGCACTGGTCTTTGGTGGCAACCTGCAACAGCGCCACCTTATGGTTCTGCCCACGGCGGAACGCGGGGCGAGTCTCGGTGTCGACGCCCAACATTTCGCACGAGAGGAGATAATCCACCGCGCGGTCGGCTTCCGACTCGTTGAGCACCACCGTGATCTTACCAGGGAAATCCACTAACGGCAGGGCGTTTATAACGTTCTTATCAAATTTATTGTATATTGTTTTCATCTCGATGTTGAAAGATTTTGCAAAATTAGAAAAAAAGTGCGAAAATATGGCTGTTTCCGACTTTTTTCCACTAATTTTGTAAGCAATTTCGGTAGAAAACAGCCGTAAATCGAATCATTACAGAATATAACATACGATTTGATGCACACGACACAACAAACGACACAATTTTAAACAAAATATGGCAAAGAAGAAAACAGAGCGCAAAGCATCTAACTCTAAAGAAGCAACAATATGGCAGAGCATCCTGAAAAGTGAGAAAACAGACTTCTTGGTAGGCATGATGATTGCGATTCTCGCGATACATTTAACAGTCTCGATGGTATCCTACATAAATACCGGAGCCGAAGACCAGAGTCTGCTCGAGAACTTACGTCCCGGAGAGTGGCTCAACCATGACAAGATAATAAAGAACTATTGCGGCTCGTACGGAGCTATCATATCATACATACTCATCACGGAGCACTTCGGCTACGCAGCCTTCCTGATTCCTTGTTTCCTGTTCGTGGCAGGCATCAAGACAATGGGAATATACAAGCTGAGCTTATGGAAGTGGTTCTTCGGCATGGGTGTGTCTATGATATGGTTGTCTATATTCCTCGCAAAAGTGCTTGCACCACTCCTGCCCGAGGCGATATTCAACCCCGGAGGCAACCACGGAGCCGTCTGCGTGAACTTCATAGAGAACATAGTAGGCCCTCCTGGACTCACTGCGTTGCTATTCTTCGTGGCAATAGCGCTGCTCACATTCATCAGCAAGCAGACCATCACATGGATACGCCGCATGTTCAACCCGCTGAAATCAATCACGGGTAAGGCGTCGGAGATTGTTACAGACAAACTGAACAATAACGACAGCGAGACAACAAGCGTAGAGAATGGATACACCGCATCGGTTGCAACAAGCAGCAACACTGCCGATGCGAAGAAAGACACGGCAAAGTCGGCTGAACCGACACCAGTCATCGACCTTACGGAGTTCTCTAACCTCGGACAGAAGAAGACCAGCAAGGCGCAGGCTACGCCCGTTGCAACGGCTACACCTGACGTAAAACCCGTGAAGACAGGCGACGACAAACTGACAGTTGAGGTCGGAAAGGACGAGAAGGCCAAGGGCGGCAACCTTACTGACGACACAATCAACACGCCTATCAATCCGCTTGAACCGTTCACACGATATAAGCACCCGACACTCGACCTGCTCACCAAGGACGAGAACGGAAGCAAGCCATACATTGATATGGACGAAATCAAGGCGAACAACGAGGAGATCATCAAGGTGCTGAAGAGTTTCGGCATCGACATCTGCGAAATAAAGGCAACTGTCGGTCCGACCATCACGCTCTACGAGATCACTCCTGCTGAAGGCATCCGCATCACCAAGATTCGCGGTCTGGAGGCAGACATCGCGCTGCGCCTTTCGGCTCTCGGCGTGCGTATCATTGCGCCGATACCGGGCAAGGGCACTATCGGTATTGAGGTGCCGAACAAGAAGCGCCATAACGTGTCGATGGAGAGCATCCTGAACTCGAAGAAGTTCCAGGAGTCGAAGTACGACCTGCCTATCGTACTCGGAAAAACCATCACCAACGAGGTGTTCATGGCAGACCTTACGAAGATTCCTCACCTGCTTGTAGCCGGTGCTACGGGTCAGGGTAAGTCAGTCGGTCTGAACGTCATCATCACTTCGCTGCTCTACAAGAAGCATCCGAACGAACTGAAGTTGGTGCTCATCGACCCGAAGAAGGTTGAGTTCAGCGTCTACTCGCCTATCGCCGACCACTTCATGGCGCAGGTTGACGACGACGACGAACCTATCATCACCGACGTTACGAAGGTGGTACGCACACTGAAGAGTCTGTGTACACTCATGGACCACCGCTACGACTTGCTGAAGCTCGCCGGTGCGCGTAATATAAAGGAATATAACGACAAGTTCCTGCACCGCCGACTCAATCCGGAACACGGACACGAGTTCATGCCTTACATCGTGGTTATCATCGACGAGTTCGGCGACCTTATCATGACTGCGGGCAAGGAGGTGGAGATGCCTATCGCACGTATCGCACAACTGGCACGTGCAGTCGGCATACACATGATTATCGCTACGCAGCGTCCTACTACGTCAATCATCACGGGTAACATCAAGGCTAACTTCCCTGGACGCATCGCATTCAAGGTAAGCTCTATGACCGACTCGCGCATCATCCTCGACCGTCCGGGCGCCAACCAGCTCATCGGTATGGGCGACATGCTCTATCTCAACGGCAACGAGCCTACTCGTGTGCAGTGCGCATTCATCAGCACTAAAGAGATTTGCGAAATCAACGAGTTCATCGAGCACCAGTCGGGTCCGACTCATCCTATGGAGTTGCCAGAACCTAAGAGCGACGACTCTGACGGCGGCAGCAACACCGGCGGTGCAGACATGGGCAATCTCGATCCTTTCTTTGAGGAGGCAGCACGCTCTGTAATCGTCAGCCAGCAAGGCAGTACGAGTATGATTCAGCGCCGCTTCTCTATCGGCTACAACCGAGCCGGACGACTCATGGACCAGCTCGAAAAGGCTGGCATCGTAGGAGCGGCTCACGGCAGCAAGCCTCGTGATGTACTTGTGACAGACGAGAGTCAGCTGACAACAATCATGAACCAGCTGAGAGGCTAACGACATTATAACAGTATACAAATTAAAACACATTCATATTATGAAACGTTTGTTTTTAGGAATTATGATGGCAATGTGTATGGCTTGGCTTGGTGTGAGCACAAGCGCAGCACAGAAGAACAATGCAGCACGAAAGATTCTCGACCGTGCTGCAAAGGTGGTAGGCAGATCGGGCGGAGCAAGCGCTTCGTTCACGATGAGCAGTGCTGCAACAGGCAAGGTGTCGGGCACTATAGCCATAAAGGGCAACAAGTTCAACGCACGCACTCCGCAAATGACGGTGTGGTATAACGGCAAGACGCAGTGGACTTACGTGAAGAAAAACAACGAAGTGAACGTAAGTACACCTACTCAGGCTCAGCAGCAGATGATGAATCCCTACTCGTTCATCACCATGTACAAGACAGGCTACAAGATGTCTGCCACTAACGCAGGCGCAAACAACGAGGTACACCTTGTGGCTCAAAACCCAAACAGAGGCATTCCGGAGATGTATATCACGATAAACCGCAAAACCGGCGTGCCATCAAAGGTAAAGATGAAGCATAAGGGCAAATGGAGCACTATCACCGTGAGCAACTTCTCACCGAAGAATCTTTCTGACCGTATCTTCACGTTTAATTCTAAAGACTACCCCACTGCTGAAGTTATCGATTTGCGATAATAAAGACTTAATACTTATATGAAATACACCATCCCTAAATTTGAACTCATCAGACTGCTGTTGCGGCATCGTAGAATTGCCGACAACCGCAGTCTGAGTGCTATGGAAAACAAGGTAGCAAAGTTTTTCATTTATCTTTCGATGCTTATTCTCGTCATCTATCTTATGGGATTGGCGATATTGTTCTCTCAATTAACAAACAGCGATAATACGACAACGGCTACAGAGAATCTGTTTATGGTCATGCCGTTTCTCTTGCTTGTCGACTTCGGCATGAGGTTTACGATGCAGCAGACTCCTGCACACATCATCAAGCCTTATATATTGCTACCTTTGCCGCGCTACACATGTATTGACGCTTTCGTCTACAACTCGCTCATCAGTAAAGGCAACTTCATTTGGTTCGCATTCTTATTACCTTATGCGTTAATGTCGATAGTGTTCAGCTATGGTCTTGCAACAGCTACGCAGACAATGCTGCTCTGCTTGGTGCTCATACTCATCAACAGCCAGTGGTACGCGATAGCACGCACACTCATCAAGCAAACCGAACTATGGTGGGCGCTACCTATTATAATATATGGTATAGAGGCAATGCCGCTGTACGTTGGTAGCAACTCAGGCTGGTCGCAGTTTGCGGATATCTACTCATACGTTGGCGCAATGCTCGATAAGCATAGTGTGCTGCCGATATTATTTGGCATTATAGCGCTTGCTGCGGTTGTACTTATCAACCGTCGTCTGCAATACGCAAGCATAGAGAAAGAGCTTATGCGTTCTGAAGTGAAGAAGAGCGTGAAGAAGGTGAACAAGTTCGCTTTCTTCGAAAAGTATGGCGAGATAGGACTCTTCATGCAGCTCGAGATGAAGCTGCTCCTTAGAAACGCCACTCCAAAGAAAGCTTTGAAATCGGGCTTCTTCACTATGGCATTGCTCTGCGCGTTTATAGTTTTGTCGGACGTTTACGACTCTGATGGCATGACAAACTTCTGGGGATTGTATGCATTTATGATATTCGGCACAATGAATCTTATCGGACTGATGAGCTATGAGGGCAACTATATTGACTGTCTGCTTACACACCGCGAGAACATCCTCTCGCTGCTCAAGGCAAAATATATTTTCTACTCTCTGCTACTGATTGCGCCATTCCTGCTTATGCTGCCCGCAGTGATAAGCGGCAAGTGGTCGCTGCTGATGCTCGTGAGCTACATGATATTCACAATGGGTTTCCAGTTCTTCATCGCATTTCAGACAGCTGTATACAACAAAATAACGGTTCCGCTGAATACCAAGATGACAGACAAAGCCGGACTGAAAACCAATTACATTCAAATTGTTCTGGTAGCTATCGTGTTTATCGTGCCGAATATTCTTGTAAACATTCTGCAGTCTGTATTCTCCGAGAACGTAGCCTATCTGACAATGCTATTCATCGGACTCTGTTTCATTGCAACACACAAATTGTGGCTGCGCAACGTCTACAACCGACTGATGAAACGCAAATATGCAAACCTCGAAGGCTTTATCAGTTCGAGACAGTAAAAGCTGCACAATATATATAATGTACATAAACGATAAATGATGTACATAAACGCATAGATTATTATGATATCAGGAAGCTCAATGCGTTACACATAATTAAAGATTCGCAATTATAACCGCTTATTTTGGTTAATAATTGCGAATCTTTCGTTTTTTATTAACTATTTTCACATCAGTATCAACTAAGATATTTATCTTTGCAGATGTAAGATTTAAGATTATGAAGAAAAAGACAATATGGACCATAGCAATCATCATGGGATTCTCATTCCTTGGCTTGCTATTCCTTCAGCTGAAATACATCCAGGCGATGGTAGACATGAAAAAGGAGCAATTCGACGAGTCGGTCAACCGCGCCTTGTACCAGGCTTCACGCAATCTGGAACTCAACGAGACCCTGCGTTATCTTGAGAAGGACGTGAACGAGACTGAACGTCGCGCCTTCCGCAAGGACTCTGTAGGTACACGCACTGGCAACATGGACGGAAGTATTCAGCAGTCGCACCAATACTCGGTGGCAGGAAAGGACGGCACGGTATATTCTTCGTTCGAGTTAAAGACAATCACGATAAAGCCATCGCAGATGCCGAAGGGAATGATTCTGCATACAGACAAGAACTCGCTAAGCGAAGCCTCAAAGTCACTGCAGGAAATAGTAAAGAACCGCTACATCTATCAGAAGGCGCTGCTCGACGAGGTGGTCTACTCTATACTCTATTCCGCTTCGGAGCGTCCGCTTAAGGAACGCATCAACTTCAAGTTGCTCGATCAGGACCTCAAAGCAGAATTGATGAACAACGGAGTGAACATACCCTACCACTTTACCGTCAGCACACAGGACGGACGCGAGGTATATCGCTGTCCTGATTACACAGACGAAGGCGAAGAGTTCATCTACTCGCAGGTGTTGTTCCGCAACGACCCGCAATCGAAGATGGGCGTTGTGCGCATCCACTTCCCCGACATGGGTTCGTACATCTTCTCGTCTGTTAGATTCATGATTCCGTCTGTAGCCTTCACACTCGTGTTGCTCGTGACGTTCATCTTCACAATCGTAGTTATCTTTAGGCAGAAACGCTACACCGAGATAAAGAACGACTTCATCAACAATATGACGCACGAACTGAAGACACCTATCGCAAGCATTTCGCTCGCAGCCCAGATGATGAACGACGAGTCAGTAACAAAGAGTCCGGCTATGACGAAGCACTTGGGTCAGGTTATCTTCGACGAGTCGAAACGTCTGCGTTTCCTTGTAGAGAAGGTGCTGCAAATGTCGATGTTCGACCGCAAGAAAGCTGTGTTCAAGAAGAAGAAGCTCGACCTCAACGAGATGGTGGAGAACATATCCAACTCATTCTCGCTGCGCGTGGAACACACAGGCGGAAAGATTTACACAGAAATTGAGGCTGTCGACTCAACGCTGTACGTAGACGAGGTGCACTTCCAGAACGTACTCAACAATCTCTTGGACAACGCCGTGAAGTATCGCAAACCCGACCAGCCAGTAGATATATATCTACGCACTTGGAACGACAACGACCACCTCTACTTCTCCGTACGCGACACCGGTATGGGCATAAAGAAGGACAACTTCCGCAAGGTATTCGACAAGTTCTACCGCGTTCATACCGGCAACGTACACGATGTGAAAGGCTTCGGATTGGGATTGGCTTACGTTAAGAAGATCGTTATGCTCCACGACGGCGACATCTCTATTGAGAGCGAATACGGCAAGGGAACGAAGTTCACAATCAAATTGCCGATAATAAAGGATTAATTAAAATATTAGAGATACGGTGCCTATAGCAAAATATTATAGGCACCGAACAAAAGAATCAAACGATTTAAATCGACGAACATGAACGCCGCAGACTATCTACTTCGAGACTCCGTTCGACAACACACAGCAGGTGATGATTCCGATTAAGCCGGGCAAATCACTTGGGAAGAGCGATGTTATCTTCAACAACAGCATGCTGTCTTCAACATGGAAGAATACGAACCGTCCTCTTATCATGTGTGCAAGAGACGAAAAGGTGAACACCTTTGACGGCGAAAGCAACTTCAAGTATGAGTTGGACAAGACGGCTTCGTTCGACATCAGCGTGAAAGCTACATACGACGGAAAGGACATCAATGTAACATCCAGCGTTCTGCCATGTCTGGATACTGACGAGGGCACCGAGTACAGCGTGGCATACGTGCTCACAGCCGACGGACTGAAGAACGAGAAATGGGGACAGGCAAACCGAGTAGGCGAATGGAACGATCAGGTATTCCGGAATATGACAGATTCAAAGGCAACGAATCTACTATATACGGACTGGAATTCAATCAGGTTGCCATCGACAGCAAAGGCGTGCAGTATGGCGTAGAAGGTTCGCTGACACGTCCTTATACCGTAGGCACAATGCAGACCTACACAGTTACCTTCGAAAACATCTCGCAGCACAAGCTGATTCAGGACAAATCGAAGTTGAACGTATGCGCTCTTATAATCAAGAAGGTGACTAACGGCAACCAGATAAAGACAACCATAGAGAACGCAGCAAAATGCCGCGTAGAGTCTGGCGAGACAGGCATCAAGCAGGTAGACAACGAAGGTGCTAACGTAGTTACCGGCTCTACTCGCTCGACGGACAGCGCCTCAACGCTCCGGCTAAGGGCATTACTATCGTGCGCTACGCCGATGGTACGACACGCAAAGTGCGCAAATAGAATTAAAATAACAGAATAAAAACAATTAAAAACAGAATACGATTATGGAAGACAATTTGAAAATCTTACTTTGTGAAGACGATGAGAACCTCGGCATGTTGCTTCGTGAATACTTGCAGGCTAAGGGCTACGCAGCCGACCTGTGCCCCGACGGCGATGCAGGTTACAAGGCTTTTATGAAGACTAAATACGACATCTGTGTGCTCGACGTGATGATGCCTAAGAAGGACGGTTTCACTCTTGCTCAGGAAATACGCCAGGCTAACGCCGAGATACCTATCATCTTCCTCACCGCAAAGACAATGAAGGAGGACATTCTCGAAGGCTTCAAGATTGGTGCCGACGACTATATCACCAAACCGTTCTCAATGGAGGAGCTCGTGTTCCGTATTGAGGCTATCCTGCGCCGCGTTCGTGGCAAGAAGAACAAGGAGAGCTCAGTATACCACATCGGTCGATTCACATTCGACACTCAGAAGCAGTTGCTCGTTATCGGCGATAAGCAGACTAAGCTCACAACAAAGGAGAACGAACTGCTTGCTCTGCTCTGCAGCCACGCCAACGAGATTCTGCAGCGCGACTTCGCTCTGAAGACAATTTGGATTGACGACAACTACTTCAACGCTCGCTCAATGGACGTGTACATCACCAAGTTGCGCAAGCACCTCAAGGACGACGATCAGATTGAGATTATCAACATCCACGGTAAGGGCTACAAGCTGATCACTCCTGAGGAGGAATAACACAAGCTATATATGAACAAAAGGATAAAGACAGCAGCACTTGCCGGTTTGTCAGCATTGGCACTGGCAAGCTGCTCTTCAACAAACAAGGTAACGAAGGACAGCGACAACGCCACCCGACCGGACAACGCATACATGGACATCGATTCGAAATTCCTCACGTTCTCGAACGACCAGCGTGCCACTATCAACAAGGGCAACACATTCGCTGTCAACCTGTTCAAGACACAAATCGACAAGCAGAGCAAGGTACTCTCGCCGCTTAGCGTTTCGTTCTTGATGGGTATGCTGGCTAACGGCGCCGACGGCGCCACGCAGCAGGAAATATTGAAGGCGCTCGGCGTTGACGATGTTTCGCTTCAGGCGCTCAACGAGGCGTATCGCGCATTGCTCAACAGTACCGCAACAAACGACAAGCAGACGACTATCAACATAGCCAACTGCATTGCCGCCGACAAGCGTTTCTCGCTGAAGCGCGACTTCCAGAAAACCGTGCTCGGCATGTACGACGCTAATGTGGAGAGTCTCGACTTCTCTACGAGCAAAGCTGTAGACAAGATTAACGAGTGGTGCAGCAAGCAGACCAACGGTATGATTCCGAAGATTATCGACCAGCTCTCGGCAGCCGACGTTGCGGTTCTGATGAACGCCATATACTTTGAAGGCACATGGAAGGCGCCGTTCGAGAAGGCTGAGACAAAGGAGGAGAACTTCCGCGGATACACTCGCGACATCAAGCGCGTACAGATGATGCATCAGGAAGACGATTTCAGCTATCTTAGCAACGACATCTTCGAGGCTGTCACCCTGCCCTACGGCAACCGCACATACAGCATGACCGTATTGCTGCCTAAGGAAGGCGTGTCTATCGAGGAGATGATGAAGCAGGTAGACGCACAGAAGATTGGCTCGCTGTACAGAGACATGCAGAAGTGCGTTGTAGACCTCAAACTGCCGAAGTTCACAACAAGCACAGAGGTGGTGCTTAACGACGCGGTATCGAAGCTCGGCGCTCCATCCATCTTCAACGGCGCAGCCAACTTCAAGAACATGTCAGACGCAAATATCTTCATCTCGAAGATGCTGCAGAAGGCGAAGATTGAGGTTAGCGAGGAAGGCACTAAGGCTGCTGCCATCACAGCAGGAATGGTTGCGATGACAGCACTCGATACCAACGAGCCACGCCACGTAAAGTTCCACGCCAACCGTCCGTTCGTCTACATCATCACAGAGAGACAGACCGGTGCGATATTCTTCATCGGACAGTATCTCGGCGAGTAATAAAGAGGACTTATTATGACAATAAAGACAAGAACACTCGTAGCATTGCTCTTGTCATCAGCTTTCACCATGACGGCTAAAGCACAAGAGACAAATGCTACAACAGGCACTCTGGGCAACAGCCAGATTCGTTTCGACGAATCGGCTCCGCAGCGTATCATGCCGACACGCTACGGCGGACGCTTGCGCAAACTGCAGGAAACAGAAGAACCGTCGTACGAGCTGCAACCGGCTCACGACGACTCGCTGCATCTGCCCACGCTCAGCGCCACAACGGCATCGCCAATCAACCGCTACCCGTTCGGCTGGTGCAGCGGATTCAACAGTTGGGCGCTGCATCGCGGACTGAACGTGCAGGTAGGTGCGTCCGTATTCGCCGAGTTCGGCAAGGGAGCGCACAGAGGTGCTGGTTTTCAGGAGAACATAGCGTTGATGTACGCCATGCCCGTCACCGACAAGCTGTCGGTAGCCGTCGGCGGCTACTTCAACAACATCAACTATGCCGGCAACAACTGGCGCGAAGCCGGACTGTCGGCGGTTCTTGGATATCAGTTCAACGAGCACTGGGAGGCATACATCTACGCACAGAAGTCGATAACGAACAATATTTCCAACCGACTGCGCTATGGTTTGTACGACGGTTACTACGGTGGATACGGCATGGGGCCATTCAGCCGCAGCGCCTTCGGACTCTCGCCCTACTCCATGTACGACATCGGCAACTTCGGCGACCGCA